>Ga0207959_1000080_pt1 | contig 27071 bp, 36 predicted proteins | sample CryBogCBH20Aug07_FD_184609 | JGI IMG/M metagenome (GOLD analysis project Ga0207959, IMG submission 184609) | Freshwater microbial communities from Crystal Bog, Wisconsin, USA - CBH20Aug07 (SPAdes) (version 2) | ecosystem: Environmental > Aquatic > Freshwater > Lake | place: Crystal Bog... | reverse complement strand
CAACTACCTACTCGCGAAGGTCATCCTCCACTCCGGTGTACGCTGCGAGGGCAAGAACCCGGTCGAGGTTGCCAAGCTCCAGCTCAACGGCCAGGACCGCTTCACGGAGCGCGAGGGCTCTTACTTCGACAAGGTCCAGCCTTACCAGCACCACAGCCGCTCCCCATCCACGGGCATTAATGTTTACTCATTTGCCCTACGCCCTGAGGAGCACCAGCCCAGCGGCAGCTGCAACTTCTCCCGTATCGACAAGGCCACGCTACAGCTCACGGTCTCACTCAACACGGTGACCGGCACTCGCACGGCCCAGGTCCGCGTCTACGCGCTCAACTACAATGTACTCCGCGTCATGTCCGGCATGGGCGGCCTCGCGTACTCCAACTAAACATGAAACCAAATTGAACCGTAACTGTAAGCGTAAGGGTTTCAAAAACCCATAATTGAGTTTCAATATTGAACTTCAATTGTGGTTTGAAAACAATGAATCTAGTCTACTATACTGTTGGATTTGATCCCGGTTATTTAGATTTACTATACCTATCAATTCGTTCACTTCGGAAACATAACACGACTGATGTTATGGTTATATGTGACAACTTGCTGGTAGATCAATGTGTAGAAAAACTTAAGGCGTTCCGAGTTCAAGTAGTCCCATGTTCTGATTCTATATCTGCCATGGATTCGTCAATGAAGAAACTCCAAATTTTCAATTATGACATTTCAAACTATTCTAAGATACTATTTATGGATTCAGATATACTTGTAGATATTGATCTAATTACTATTTTTAGTAATATTAATGATGATAAGTTACATGCTCCGATTGAGCACAGAGAATTAGGGTTTCACTACGAAAAATGTCATTCATTAAATACATATACAAAAGAAGACATTGATTTTTTAGTAAAAAATAGAATATACCCATTTTGTAGCGGAATATTTGGGTTTGTGAATTCTATTAGAATGAAAGAACACTTTTCAAACATACATGTTATGATTCAAAACCATACGAGTTATTATTATTACGAACAATCGTTTATGAATGTTTATTTTAATTTGCGTAACTTGGTGAATAGAGACACGATTAACGATTCTAATTATTCAATGGGTACTGCGGTTTTTTCTAACAGTCCAACACGTATATGGAATAAACATAAATTTCGCAATAAAATGTTTCATTTTTCCGATCCAAGAGGCGCCGATGCTAAACTTAAAGAAATGTTACAGTGGTACAATAGGTTCCTTCGATGATAACATTACGCGAATGGCAAACAATTCGTAAACCTAAAAAGAACTTAATTGTGAATGCATCTGCTATAGACGGATCCGATTCTCCTCAGCAATTTCCGATTGGACTATACTATAAATACCTGTTGGTCGACAAACTTGAAACACAAATAGGGACTCATGCAGACCTAGTTTTTTGTGGAATACGGAATACAGATCAAAGAAGGCAAGGAATGAATCGATCAACAATTATAGAAACACTTGAATCGAACGGAATCCGGAACAATATGTTAACTTTATCTGATTACTTTACACTCTTGCCGAATTATAAGTTTGTGATAAGCCCTGAAGGGAATGGGGTGGATTGTCATAGACATTACGAGGCTCTTATAGCTGGATGTATTCCTATCGTGGAAGAGAATCGTCATATTCGTTCAGTATATGGAAACTGCCCAATATTATATACTTCAAATTACTCTGAAATAACGCCGTCGTACCTTGCTCAAAAATATACCGAAATGTTGGATTTAAAATATGATTTCTCACGACTTTTTATTTCATCGTATCCTATCAGTGTACAGCACAACATATTAGAAAACAGTTTTTTTTGGACGAAAGGCCATATACCACACCCTACAAAGAATAATAAATGGGGTATTAAATAATGTCGAATAACAAGACACAGCGTAAGGTAGGTAGCCGCCGTAAAGTTTGGAATGGAACTGCGGAAAAGACTCCTGGCGGCCTTACTCGTAAAGATTTAAAGCAGAACAAGTATGGCCGTATCGTCAGTGTAAAGCGCAGCATTCGCGGTGGCGCAATGTGCGGAAATGGAAACGAAGATATTAAAATGGACGATAAGTAATGCAACCTGAAAGCAATTTCTTCAATTTGGGGTTCAGTGAAACGGATATTGCATCATTGAACCGAATGTATTATGTCATTTCTTCGATGAATGCTTGGGATATTCTCGCTCGTTGTGATGTTCCGGGAGATTCAGGATTTGTGAACCCTTGTCATCCGGATCCGAGCATTACGGCGTTTCTGATTAGTTTAAAAGAACTAAATATCGAGTCATTCGGGTTTGTGATGCGCCAAATGGAGTTCATTGCAAAGAAAGGATGGTTTCACTTTGTTTTGGAGCGCCGTGAAACTATTTAAAGATTAAAACTCAAGTATAACCGACCTATTCGTATAGTTGGTTAGTACGCGAGACTCTGAATCTCGCAACCCTGGTTCGAATCCAGGATGGGTCAAAAGGATTTTAAACGAACAAAACTTATTCAACAAAATGCCAGAGTTTATTGTGGAAGCGAAGACTGTCCAAACTGGCGCTGTTCGCACACTCACGGAAGCCCTAAAGTGTATTCTTGTAGAGATGTCGCTGATTTTTGATAAGGAAGGAATTCGTATGGTAGCTATGGACAATACTCGCACCGTTCTCGTTCATTTACGATTAAATGCGGATAAGTTTGAAAAGTTTGCATACAACCATTCCGCTCCCAAGTTCGTCATTGGTATTAATACTGATCACCTACACCGCATTCTGCGAACGGCTACAAATGACGACACTGTAACTTTTTATGTTGATCAGGCGGATCCAAATACGCTAGGTATTCTTCTAGAGGATGGAGAGAAGAAGCAAGTTACGCGTTACAAGCTCAATCTACTTGATCGCGATGAGCCCGATATCTCTTTACCAGAGACTGAGTTTTCGACCCATATTACGATGCCATCTCTTGATTTCCAGAAGATTTGCCGTGATATGACTTTGCTTGGTGCAAAGACGGTAGAGATTAAGAATGTATCATCTTCACTGACTTTTGGATGCAAGGGTCACTTTGCGTCTCGTACTACGATTATGGGCGATTCTGAGAATGAGTTCAGTATTCAGAAGAAAGAGACGAATGAGATTGTTACTGGTAACTTTTCGCTACCTCATCTTGTTTTGTTCACAAAATGCACGAACCTTTGCAACAATCTCGAAATCCACATGAAGAATGATTGGTTCCTCATGATTCAGTATGTTGTAGCGAACTTAGGCAGCGTCAAGCTGTGTTTGATGCCATGCTCAGCTTAAAATACAAGCCCGCAACAAACCCCACAATTCCTTCAAAGATGTCAATCAGCATATTATGTTCTAACGGATCAATCATCTGATAGACTATAAAAACTGAAAGAACAGGATGGTAAAATGCACCCAAAAACCCAAAGATGAAATGCCAAAAGGAGTTCCATCCATCGGTAAACAGGTCTCTCATTATAAGTAAAATCCATAAAACTCGTGAAGATAGACCGACATTCTTGATATAAGTCCAAGACCTAAACAACCTACCGCCATACTTTCAGCGATAACAAAATATGTAGTAAACTCATCAGGATTAATTCCCAGGATATCTCGAATAATCTTTAAAAATGGCGGTTCGTGATTCGTGAGTTTTTGTTCTGCTACGATAGAAATACACACTTTCAAAAAAATATGCTGAAGCCATATGATGAACAGGCACACAAACACTCCCAACTGAAACCAAAATGCCGGATATAAAGTATGCGATACCAAAACCATTGCGATAATAGTCATACTCACAACAAAATGAACAACTCCTAAAATATATCCTAAGACTTCTCCATCAGTTGTTAACCAACTATACAAAAAACTGATAATGTTTCTTGTATAATTTTCTAATTTTTCTACTACCGAACCGTTGATAATAATTTGCATTATTACTACTTAGGTCTTGCTTTATGAGGAGTATACGTAACATCTTCTGCGACTTTAAAGAACTTCATTCTTGGATTCAGGTATGAATTGTCGGAGACAGTGGTTGTGCTGTTCCAAATCTTGATGATGGAGAAAGGACCCTTTGGAGAAATTGTGGCTCCAACGAGAGTCTCGCGACGATGAATCATAAGTTCATTTGAAGCACAATGAACCATCATATCTACAAATGTATTATAAGCCGACTCTGCGTCAATCTTCTTTGACCATGCGCCACCAGCTTCATTTTCAGGCACATCCCAAACTGGCTTGAATCCTCGGCGCATAAAGAAGAACATTCCTGACTCCCACGCTTCCTTTGAAATCGAATCCACAACCGTCCAAAACTGTTGGGGAGTGGAAATATCTACAAACTTTAAGTAACCATCCATCGAGTAATCTTTGTTGTTTGGGTCATGATACCACAAAATCCAAGTATATTGGAACTTTGTGGTAGCTATTTCTGACCCCATTTCCTATACTAAATGAATATACTTAAAATGGATTCGTTTTTCATAGAAAGGAAATATGAGTAACAATGACAATGAGCCTCACTGCAGAACAAGTGTATGGGGTTCGTTTCGGTCCAAAGTTGTCGCTGCCAAAGATTGTTCAGGATAACATTGCAAGCCTGCGGATTACCCCCGTACCATTCAAGGCGCCATACCGTACTCCTCAAAAGTTTTATCCAAAGAAGCCCGCGCAGCCTGATAATTGGAGAGAGAATGCTCTTGTAGAATCAGTACGACGAATCAAAGAGCGCGATGATCCAGAGTATGATGATGTGTTCAGTTCACTAAATAAGATTTCAACTCGAACGCTGGACAAACTATCTGAAAAGATTATTGTAAACATTAAGAAGCGGGATGAGAACTTTCGTCTCAGAGTAACGACTCTCTTATTCGATATGGCAATTTCTCAGTCAGGGTATTCGATTCTGATGGCAGACTGTGCCAAGAAACTAGCAAATGAAGTTCCCGAGATTCGTGAAGACTTGGTCGTCCAAACTGAGATGTTTCCCAAATTGTATAATATGACCGAAACTCTTACATATCCATCGTCAGAGCAGGCTGGATATGCTGATAAAGTTATTGAGTGGATGAAATTGAAAGATAAGCGCCGTGGGTATGCAAAGTTTATGACCCAGTTATTTGTCCGCGAACTGGTGGATGAAAAAACCGTTGGCGAGTGTATGACTGGTGTTTCTGCGGATTTGGTTGGAATGGCAAAGCAGGACAAGACAGAGCAGTCTGAGGAAAATACGACACAATATGTAGATTTTCTATTTGAAACCGCCAAGAGTCTTCCACCTTCAGCCAAGAATCTGCAGGTGCTGATGCACGGATTCATTCAGTTAGTTCTTGAAATACCTAGAACTGAACTTCCAAGTTTGAATATGCGCTCCCGTTTCAAGCTAGAAGATGCTATTAAATGCGTTCAGTAGATTCAAGATCAAACAAGAGCTTTAAACAAATGTCAGTATCGGTACCCCCTGCCAGCGTATTAGTTCGCGCCGCTCAGGTATCTGTATCTGAAGATAAGCCAATTTACCTAGATTACTATGGTGATAGCCTAGAGAAGAAGTGCTGCATTGGTGTCCAGGAGTCGACAAAGTATCTTGTTAAGTCAGATTCCGAGTACACATCCACGATTCAGTCGGTTTTTAAGTGTGAGTCTTGCTATATTGTAGCCACGGAAAACAGTCTGTACATTGTTTCAACCGAAATCCCGATCAAGAAGATCCTGTCTAAACAGGAGTAAATGAGTAAGTTTAACATGCTTCTGTTTCCTCCTCCACATTACTTTTTGTTTGAGCCACTGAATGATCTTGAAACAATAAAGATATGGAATGAGTACAAAAAAACACATTGTTTAGAGTGTGAGTTTTCCGAAGTGGATGCTGCAGAATTGAATTCGGTAGACACATTTGCTCCGTGGTTTGATAATTGGATTTCTCAGGTAGCGGCAAAACAATCTACCCGTTTCCGCATCCTTCTCATTTTGCACGCGGAGTTCCTAACATATTCATGTCAACAGATGTTGCGACGATCGTTAGAACAAAGGTCATTCAAGTGCAGAGTTTGGTTTCATGTAGAAGACCCTACCAATATCCAGTCGGCTATTATGAGCCGATGTATTGCAAAACGAATTCCTACTTACATTCATAGTCCTACTCTTAAATAATGGTAGTGATCAATGTATTTACCGACGGCGCATGTTCAAGCAATGGTCAGAAGAAAGCTCGTGGTTCATGGGCTGTCTTCTTCCCCGAACATGAGAAAATTAGCCAAGCAGGACTTTTAGTGTCAACTGAACCACAAACCAATCAGCGCGGCGAACTTCGGGCGATTCTACAAGCGGTCGACATTATCGAGAAGAACTTTGGATTTGAAGTTGATGTTCATATCTTTACAGATTCTATGTATTCCAAGGACTGCTTGACCACATGGCTTCCTGCATGGCTATCAAATGATTGGAAGACAAAACAGAATAAGCCTGTCTGTCACCGTGATCTGATTGAGTATATTTCCACAAAACTATCAAAGTTCAATTCTTTTATTATTTCTCATGTTGAGGCACATACTGGTGGTGACGATTACAAGAGCATCAACAATAATAAGGTTGATCAAATGGCCGTTCGTGTTCTCGATCCGGAAGCTCCGATTGCCAAGGTTGTGAGTAATGCGGAAGTTCCAATTGAAGGGTTGCCTATTTGGATGATGGGACCGCCCGTTTCGGAAGCTAATCTTGCGACTTGGTGCCATTCTAATATTGATAAGTTGGACAAGGGCGCTGTTCAAACTGCTCTACTACAAGCGCTTACCAAGACTTTGAAAAAGAAGGGGTTTGAGCTGACAAAGCAGAAGTTGCACCGCAGCACAAGTTACCGTCTCGTTTCTGCAAACCATTTAATAGTCGACGTACCTACAATAACAAAGGTAGAATGAGTATTCGAGCATATCATTTCTGGTCTCCTACATGTGCTCCTTGTCATCATATTAGGCCTGCAATTGAGCAGCTGAAGCAGGATTTTACCGAAGTGAAGTGGGAACATGTGAATACGCACGATGACAAGAAAGGTCTTGCTATCATCCATAATGTTAAGATTGTTCCTACAATTATAGTAGAAGTCCGGGATAATAACGGTAGAGTTCGAGGTGGGCAGCGTGCTACGGGAACAGACATGATGACATATCATCGCATGATTCGTGGAGCAATTAAGGCTGTGTCTGAGATACCGTAGTTGTTATAAGTTCCCCATTTTTGTATAAGTCGCAAACAAAATCATCGCCGTTAGCTTCTGCGCATTTGCTACCGTCGGCCGGTTTTGTTGCATCTACAGGTGCCTCCACAGCACCAAATCCTCCAGGAGTTGTTGTTGATGACTGGTTCGCAATAAACGGTAAATTGTTCTTATTGATCGCTTTAACAATTCCATACCCAATACCTCCAGATGCTATTCCTCCAGCAATAGCTACGAAAGGAGACCACCAAGGATCTAAGCATCCGGAAGAATACATAATTCCAATCTGAGCAGCAACAGTAATGAATAGAGAAACTCCAGGAACAACTGTGCGCTGGGAGTTTCCGGAATCCCACTCGCCAATCATGTAATAGAACATGACTGCAGTTGTCACTAAAATGTTCTGAGGCGCATACTTGTTATCGAAGTTTTCCAGTCCGGGAAAAGAACAGAAGTCGCGGCCTCCTCCATTGAAAGGATTGTTTTCAACTGGATTTCCATACTCATCTAATGCGGTCGCAGCAGCTACCGCCTGAACAACTTCACTCACAGTTTTGGTAGCTAAAAACATTCCAATGAATCCATTGAGAGTTAATGCTAAAACTCCGACTAAACTTCCAATTGAAAACTTGAAAGTCTGTGAAATAACATCTGCAATTGCACCAAACAATAGAAGCGCAACTGGAATATAGAAAATAAACTTGGAGATTCCACCAACTGCTACATTTGTTGAATCCTTAAAGTAGAACCCGGTTCCTCCAACTACGATAAGTCCTAATAAAGTGACAAAAGCTATTGCCCACGGATCCATTGATAATTATCAAGATACAAAATCATGCCAAACTACAAATGAGTCTGTATAGCTCAAGTACCTCGTGGGGAGGGAACTGTTCAGGAGCTAATCAGAGCCCGATTAACTTATCTCAGGCAGCAGCCAAACCCTGCGATCTACTTTGCGAACTCACATTTGATGATGTCTATGTTCCTCAAGCTACTGTCGCAATTTCTAACGAAGGTATGGTCCTCCAAAATACGGCAGGTCTGGGTTCGTGCAAGTTTAATGGAGAGGGGTATACTTGCCAAGCTCTCTTAGTGAATCACCCCAGCCACCACACGATTGAAAACATTCAGGCCGATGCTGAAGTTGTGGCAATGTTCACCAACCCTACGGGAAAGAATCTATGTGTGAGCACGCTTGTGCGAGTAAACCCTCATCAATCAAGTGCATCTTCTTTTTTCAATGCATTCATTCCGTATGGAAATCCTAGTGTAGCATCTACCCCTGTAAACTTAGGAGAAAACTGGGGATTATTTCAGATGGTTCCTCCTGCCGGATCTTACTATGTTTACGATGGATCTTTAGTCACTCCAGGATGTGATCCTGTAAAATGGGTGGTATTCAAATCAATGATCAATATTGATTCGAACGATTTTGCTTTACTTGTGAAAAATGTGAATCCAGGATCACGACCTATTCAGGGTCTAGGTGATCGTGAAATCTTTTATAATGATGTTGAGCAGTTACCTGGCGGACCCATGCCTCATGATAATAAGACATACATGAAGTGCCGTCGTGCCGGTCAGAAAACTGCGCCGACCAAACCAGTTGTTCAGGCACCATTAGGAGCAGAATCGGCAAAAACTAAAAAGACGACGCTTGGAGCAGTCCAAGACTGGGCATCGAATCAAGTAGCTGCAAATGGATACATTTCAATTTTAGATATGATTCTTTTAGTTGTGGCATTTGGATTAGGTGTTTGGGGTGCATGGCTGTATTCGGGAGAGATATCATTCATTATGTCATTGAATACGCTATCTCAATGGATAGCTTCTAAACTCCGAAAACTTGTGGGATTTAATGATAACCCGGCACTTCCTATAACCTCTGCGTCAGTTTAAGGCTTACGATCCCAATAAGTCTCGAACTCTTCCGGCTCATCATTCCAGAAACTTTGTTCTTCCTCTTCATCGGAAAGAGGTGCATCTCCATTATCAAGCGCTTCCTGAATCTTGTCACGCTTGATCTTGATCTTCTTTTCAACAACAGTCCAGCCATCGTCGTTTGGTGGAATACGTTCCTCTTCGGACTCTTCTCGGGCTTCGACTATAATAGGCTTCTTCTCCTTAATTTTTGGTAATGGCACTGTGTGTTTTGGAACTGTTTCCTGAACAGTTGAAAGTCGCGATGCCATCGTGTTGTGTCGCGGCGGCATATCGTCAGGCACACCTAAAGTTTGATGACGCTGTAGCCTCGAAGATGATGATGGAGGCTTATTCGTATCTAATTGAGATCGCTTGTGCGGAGGGATGTATGTTGACATAGTTAAGAGTTAATTAACTATATTAATCGAATCCATTTTCCCATACTAAGCACACCCAATATAAATCTAAAAACGAACTTACATGGGATCATGCAGTAAACATCAATGACGGTGGGAGTTTCAATTTCAACTACAGGTGTTCTTTCAGATATCACAATTCCGGCCAAGAACACAGATGTTCTTGAATGGATTCGTAAGAAGTACAAGAATACCGATATTCAGTTCCAAGGAAAGATCCAGGATCCTCTGAAGGAAGATAGATGGCTTTCTGTGTTCGCATATACTTCAGATGAGGACGAGAACGCACATATGCTTCCAGCGCCATTTGATGAAGAGTCATATTCCGGTGTTATTGTGATTCTAGCATCGGCAAATGAAGATCAGGATACCTATGACCCACATATTAGTGCATATACAAATCTGAAAGCATCTGAATATGAAACTCTATATCAAGAGTGGACTTTTGCAGATGACGAGGAGGAAGATGTGGGAGAAAATGATGAAGATCTCGAACTGGATGACGATGATGGTGGCGGAGACGCTAGTGATGAGGAACGCGATGTTATTCAAATCTCAAAACCCATTCATTCTCGATCAAAGAATGTATTTATCGAGTGTCCGCTCCGAAATAAAGTTATTGAGAACTTTACTGAAGTGTTGGATTCTAAAATTGCAGCCGAAGTCGAGGAGAGCGTGCTTCATGTAGTGATTGACCAAGCAATTAAGGAAAACATGGAAGTCGATTGGAGTAACCGGATCTTTTGGAACATGTACCGAAGCCGTGCTATTTCATTGTATGAGAATCTTCGTGGTATGCAAGGATATGTCCAAAATTGCGAAGATTGGGCTACAAAGCTAAAAAATGGAGAAATCACGCCACGAGCATTTGCTGAAATGACTGCTTTGGATATGTGTCCTGCTCGATGGAAAAAAGCCATCGAAAAAATTATCGAATCGGAAAAGAAGTTGTATGCCAAGAACGACAGTGCATCTATCTTCTTGTGGTGTTCGGTGTGCAAGAAGAAGGCTAAGTGTGATTATTATCAGATGCAGACTCGCTCAGCGGATGAACCGATGACGACTTTTGTGAACTGTCTTGAATGCGATCGTCGGTGGAAATTTTAAGGAATGACGCTACTCGAGTCTGAGGTGGAACTGGAATATTTATACTCGGCTTTGGAGTGCGATACATTGGGTCTAACATATCTTCAGCTCGTGCGGGTTTTCCATTAATCATTGGAGAATCCACATCGGCTGGATATACATATATTGGGTCCAGTCCATTCGTAATTTCAGGTTTTGTGACTTCAGGAGTTGTCTTTCCAAACTTCACCTTGAACTCCGCAATTATTGGGTCAGGAATTTGCGGAGAGATTTCAGCCATTCGCTGAGCTTCATCTCGGACTACCTTTAACATTTCTTTTGGCGACATACGTTCTGACCGAGTTAGTGCAAGCTCAATCAGAATAAACCGGTACAGTTTTTTGTATGTAATTGTGGCAATGCGATGAGATTCCGAACGCTTAGACCAAGCAAAATAACTTGAAACCGTAGTCAATATCGCTACCGATAAAGTTAGCACTCCAATAATGGTATTCCCAACTTTAGGATCCGGAATAAATTGACCAATACCAATCGATGCGGATCCCGAAATAGTCGCCAACACAATAGACGGCAAAGTTATGCATGTGCTAAAAGACGAATATCGTTTTTCTGAGCGATCATGTAACCATGAAAAGCACAATGATCGCTCCCCTTCGGCGGCAATGACTTTTTCTAATTGTGAGTTCCAAGAAGCCAGCTTGCCAAACTCTTCATCCATTGTTTTGTAAGTATTAAATAATGGTGTGGGTCTACGAAGACTTGCCACTCAGTCAAAAAGAACGCAAACTTTACAATGCTATTAAACGAAGTTCCAAGACGATGTTGGCTGAACGAACTGTCAAACTTATGAATCTTGTTCGCTATTTGAAACGAAAGAACTTCAAGACTTCCGAAGAAATCCAGGAATCTGCATTTTACGACAAAAAACGCACAAAACCTATTTTTACCGAGAAGTCTGCAAAGGCTCTTCTAAAAGCTTTTAACATGCACGGGGGCTTAGAGTATCCTGTAACTGACGGTGCAATTCGTAGTGCTATTTCTTACATCCAATCGTGGGACCCAACTCCTATTTCAGGCATTGCAAATGGACTGAAAGATGGACTCGCAGGAACAGAACAAACAATCGAAAGCATTGTTCCATATGGAAAATTAGGATTAGCGACGACCCATGCAGCAATTGAAACTGGTGTTTCAGCTGCCAATAATATCGGAGAACTTGGCAGTGCTCCTGGAGCAGCTATGGTTATGATAGGCACTGTTCCTGCGGCTTTATCTGGTGCAGCACTATCTATCACGCAGGACGATTTTGGACAAGCAGCGGTTCATCTTGTTAACGCTATTCCTGTGATGGGTCCTCCAATGGTGAAAGCCATCAACAAACTCGAACACATTTCAAAAATGTCGCAAGAAACTGGCGGCAAGAGGTTTTCAACGAGGAAACATAATAAAGCTAAATGGCCGAGGAAGACCATGCGCAAGATACGGACAAAGTAAAGGAGATTCTAAAAAGCTGGATTGCTGCCGATGATCAGGAGCGCGAACTTCGTAAGCAAATTAAGGAACTCAAGGATCAAAAAAGCAAGGGTGCCGATGATATCCTGAAGTATATGCGTGATAATCAGGTTGATAACTTTGCGATTGAAGGGAAGGGAGGTCTTAGTCGGTCTGTTCGTACATCTCGTCCTGCTCTCCGTCGCGATACTATTCGCACTCAGCTGCTTCTACAATTTGCTGATCAACCTCAGCGTGTAGCCGAAGTTATGCAGGCAATTGAAGGAACTCCAGCAGCTGCTGGAACTGGTCGCGAACTCCTGGTCCGCCATGTTCCTCGTGAGAAGAAGATTAGTTTGGCGTAAGGCGTTCAATTGCATGTTTTGCAGCCATCTGCTCGGCTTGCTTTTTTGTAGGAGCCGTTCCAATCCCTAGATGGTTGCCTTTTTCGTCAATAGCTGCCATAGTATACGAGTTTAGGGAAGAAGCTAAAGCCAAATATGTTGGAGTATGGTGAAACTTTGCCTGATACAGTTTTTGAAGTTGTTCCTTAAAATTACGGTTATTCATCAGGATTTTGGGGATATCGATATACCGTTCAATCAAACAGATGACAAACTCGTAAACTACTTTGAAATCATCAGAATCTGTCCACAGTGCTCCAAGAAATGCTTCTAGGATATCTCCTAGTTTCTTGAAGTTCGTTCGACCAGCACACACATCTTCATTATGTCGCGAAATGATGTAGAACCTGTCCAACCCAATTTTCTGACTGAGCTGACCTAGCATTTCGTTACATACAATTTCCTTCTTCAAATCTGTCATAAACCCTTCATTCTCTTCGGGGTACCGCTTCATGAGGTATGTGGAAACACACGCCCCAAGAACCGAATCTCCAAGATGTTCCAAACGCTCATATGATTCATCGAACAATCCTAGACAGTGTTTTGGACATTCTGCAAGTTGAGCGGATTCGCCGGTAGGGCTTGTATACTCTGCTCGCTTTACATACGAAGAATGAACCATAGCTTGTTGAAACAGTTCATTTTTTTGAACTCTGTAATCAGAATTATGCTTCAGAAGAATCGCATGGATATCTGTATTGGTAAACAGGCGATTTTTAGGATTGAACGGATTATAAAGAATTGGACTTGCCATTTAGTGTTTACGGTTCTTGCGCTTTAAAGTTCGTTTTTTGCCAGCAGCTTTAGATGCTAAAACTCGTTCAACGACCACATCAAGTTTACGCCAGTTATCTAAAAAAAGTTTGGCATTTATGGAATCAGATTCCTTGAGTGTTGTTAAAGCAGCGGTAAGGTTTTCTTCTATAGCTGGCTCATACTTTTCAATAAGTCCAGGAAGTTGCGCAGTCACAAATGCAAGTGCCATTACTTCTTCGTACGAATATTTCGACGAGTCTTTCCTCCTTTTGTAGGTCCTTCAGATAAACTTGAAAATAAAAACGACCATTTTTGTGGAGAAGGATCGACAGTAGTTGGATTTAAAAACCATAAAGTCATTGCCGCTTTCTTTTCGGGAGTATCATCTTCTTCGGAAGCACTTAAGCGAAGAAGACCACTAACTGCAAGTTCTTCTCCTTCCTTTAACTGATTTTCGTATGGAGCTTTGGCTTCTTCCTTGGGTGATAAATCTACTTCCCCTATTTTTTCCTGCAAACTTTCATAGATTTGAATCATATTCTCGTGCAGATTTCTTGGGTCAATACATTTAGATGTTCCAGCTAATTCAATTAGTCGACCTAATTCAACACTTCCTTTATTGATAAAATCCACAATCTTTTGAACTCGATCAGTCATAAACTGTAAGCGCTGAGACTTCCAATTTCTCTCAGTTAAATAATCCTTCATGATATTGGCTTTAATGATCTCCTTGCCTTCATTGAATCGCGCTTGATATGAAGAATTGTCAAAGTTTTGATAAATCTTACCTAAATTAAGTGCAATCATATTTTGGTCAACTTCCCATACTGGTTCATCATACGATCCGATATTTTGAATATACTGGTCATCACTTTTTACCATATTACAATACTGATGTGCCCATTCATATTCAAGTTTTAGAGCTTTCGTTTTTCCAGCTGTAACATTCTCAATTTTTGGGTCGTATAAATCTAGGAAAAACCTAGCTTGGGCGATTGGAAGGATGTGTTCGCATGCAGGTTCGGTTCCAATCCCCGAAGTTTCAGATTCGTCGTCACTTGGTATGTCTATAGATAGTGGTCTTGTCCTCTTACCTTTAACACCTCCTAAAACTGTCCCTGAAACAATATCCGTTCCACAAATCCAGCATGGTATTCCTTTCTTCCATTCGCCAATAACATTCGTGCACTGAGATGTTGGAGTAGCTAATTCCCAAATCTTACGAACTCGTTTTTTTCCTTTAATAATTATTTGTCCAGTTTCATCTTTCAATCCATTATTAAAAAGTTCAACTGCTTCTTCTCCAAACAGATACCTTGCCATAACAATTGCGCTTCTATCATAACAAGCTACATCTTTAGGCGGATCATAAATAGATCGTTTTAATTGAAAAAGTGTTTGCTTAATTTTTGTTGCCAAATCTTTATCTTTTGCTTTTGCAATCTTTTTAGTTTTTATTTCGGATTTAGCAGCTATATCTTCAAGTTTTTTAGCTGAAGGAGTTGATTTTCTTGCAGATCTTCGTCCTATTGGTTCTAAAGCATTGATTTCTATAGGAGAATCTTCCATTACATTATTATTAGCTAATCTTCTTCAGGAACAGCCCGAGTGAAACTGAACTCTGACGAAACAAGCTTCGTCTTTTGAGCCTCTAGAATGAACTCTAAGCATTTTTCAGCACTTGGGACATTTGTTGAATTGAAGTAGCGCTCAAGCAGATCCTTAAGATCCTTCTTTGATAGAGACCAAGGCTTTGACCATTCCTGAGGCCGCTGAACCGTGATAGTTGATCCATCCTCTTCAATCTTTAGTTTACGAAAATCCCGAAACTCTTCAACCTTCATTAGGTCAGCGAGTTCCATCTCGACAATCTTACGAGCCTCACGCTTAGCATACACTTCAGTATTGAGTTCACGAAGCTCATTGTCTACCTCACGATACTGTTTCACACATCGTTTTAGATCTTTAATTGCCTCTTCCATTCTTAGATGATTCCAAGGCTTTAAGAAACTTATCCATTTTCAATATAATGTTCTTCGACGAGATAGAAATCGAGAATCTGCGTAAAGTGTATAATAAAGAACACAAGCAATCTATCCCTAAAGGAAACGCTCAAACAGTATGGAAGAACATACAAAAACGACTTCACGACCAATGTGATTCGGGTGCAGCAGAATGTATAATCAATTCATTACTTACCAAACCAAAGGCTCCCGAGGCCTGGAAAGGTAACCCTGAAGAATGGTTATCGTCTGTCGATATCGATGCTGTCGAGAAACAGTTTGCCACTGTATTTTCAGATTATTATTATGTGGGAACGGTCCCTATAGATTTTGGAAAAGAGTCAGCGACCGGATCGTGTATTGTAAACTCGCTGTGTTCGCTCAATATTGAAGGATTGTATAAGAAAGGATATCGCCGTATCGGAATAGTATTTAATACTGATGTCAGTACTGGTCCGGGTCAACATTGGATTGCCCTGTATTGCGATATTCGTCCTGAACTAGTTTTTCCCCGTATAACTTTCTTTGATTCGTATGCTGATCGACCCTCAAAAGAAATTATACATTTAATGAAACGATGGAAGACGGCGTGGGATGCTACGAACATTCATTCCAAGCCAATGGCTACAACCTACAATAAAACTCGTCACCAGTATGAAAACTCGGAGTGTGGAATGTACAGTCTATACTTTCATTACTGCTGTTTATTGGGTATCCCAATGAAGAAACGAGTTCCCGATGAAGTTGTGCGTGGCTTTCGTGGAGCTCTCTTTCGTATATAATCACAAATGGGTTGGCGCGAATATGTTGTTGTAATATCAGTTTTGGCATGTATTGGAGCAGTTGTCTATTGTTTTTTTGTGGCTATTAATTCGTGGTATACTTATTAATGGGTGCTCGAGAATACATTATTATAGGAACAGTCGCTGCTTTTATGATTGTTCTTCTATGGGCTGTAATTGGATCTATTAATTCGTGGACTAAATAACAATGGACTGGTTCTCATTGTCAGCACCTCTAATAGCACTACTAATCGTCGTAATCGGCTATTGGTTGTACTTATCATTCACGCCATCCGAATCTAAAGCTTTGGCTTCTGCGAAACCAAACTTTGCAGCCTACGAGAAGGTTACAAAACTTGCACCTTTAGGATGCCCACAAACGCCGGCTTACCGTCTGTGTGATTTCTTTGTAGCGGCTTCTTCATATTCAGTGTTTCCAGGCGCCAAGATTTATGATTATGTGTCCGATCAGATTATTCCACTAGTTGTAAAATCGGGTGCACGAATGATAGAACTGGATGTGTATGCTGATGAATCTGATAAACCGGTTGTTGGTTTGAAAAATCAGAACCTTGGAACAGATTACGCTTATAATACTGTCCCTTTTGAAGCTTGTTGTGTAGCTTTGGGCAATACTGCTTTCAACTCTGTCACTTCCCCCGTATCGTCTGATCCATTCATTTTAAGCTTGGTGTTTCATACGAACAAAACGACCGTTTTGAATGCATGTGCCGAAATACTCAAAACAACTTGCCGACCATATTTACTTGATACCGAATACAGTTATCAGCGCCGCAATTTGGTGGTAGAGCCAGTGTGCAATCTCCAGCGCAAACTTGTTATTGTTTCGGGTGGCGAAGTGAAAGGAACTCTCATGGAAGAACTCATCAATATTTCTTGGGCTACATCTCATTTAAGGCGATTGACTTACACTCAAGCCTCGCAGCCTCATGATTCGGATGAATTAATTAACAATAACCGTAACCATATTACCATGGTTGTTCCCGATATTGGGGATGACTTGGTCAATTTTAATCCCCAAATCCTCTTTTCTTACGGATGCCAGTGGATTATGATGAATTATGGATCCGTCGATACAGCAATGGAAAACTATATTGGCGAGTTCCAGGAGAACAGTCTAGTCCTAAAACCAGCTCCACTACGACCTCTGCGTCCCAAAAAGTTCAAGAAACCCACTTTACCGGATCCTTCAGTTTCTTTTCAGCCCATGCGTAAAACGAGCCCGATCTATGATGTTGTAGTATAAAATCTATACCTTAAAACAAAATGGCAAACAAGTGGCTCATGCATGTCAAGCGCACGATGAAGACAATGAAGAGCCGCGGCACCTACAAGAAGGGTGATGGCCTAAAGAAGGTGATTCTAGAGGCTAAGAAGTCGTACAAGAAGCACAAGGGCGGTGATTCTCCCACTTCACCCACGGCTTCTCCGTCTACTTCCCCAGTAAGTCCCGCGGTAGCTGGACGCCGCCGTGGACGCAAAGGAGGAAAGACTCAGCGCCGTCGCAAGTAGAGGTTAAGATTCGTTTAATCGTAGTTCGCGTTTACGAGCGTTTATTTTATCGCTGTTAGCTTCATTCCACTTGCGTTTTTGATGTTTAATCTTCTCTACATTCTCTTCTCTCCATTTCTTTTTTTGATCTTTTCGTATTTGTTTTTCTTCATCTGTGAAATTTTGTTCCCGAATTGTAGCATATTGTTTACGAGCTTCTGTATTTTGTCTATAATAATTCTGAACTCTTTCAATTTCTTTACTTTTATTTTCTTCGTAGTAAGCTTTACTTTTTTGGTTAAGTTCTTCCTTTTTGTCTTTGCGATATTCTTCCCCTGATCTTCCAGCTACAACTTTATTTATACAATTATTTGCCTTTATTATCTCACCTTCGCGCTGGTCTAACTCTTTTTTAGACCCGCACGGAAAGATTTCTATTAATTCGATATTACAGTTTTCAACCCCATATTTATCAAAGAGTTGTGTTGTCACGCAAGGTCTTTTTACATTCCCAGCCTTCCAAGAAGTGTACATCCTCCGATGATTACCGAATCTTGACATAAGTGTATCAATTGTACTCCCAATGTATTGGGTGCCATCTGCAGCAACAATTCTATAAATCTTCCCACGGTCGTACTTGTTCATTTATACTTTAACTAGTCTGAGTCCGAATAAATCCATTTTCTCGTAATCCATTTTCAGAAAAAAAGAGTGTAAGGAACATATAAAGACAAATGGGGGGAGGATTGCTTCAATTAGTAGCCTACGGCGCCCAAGATGCATACCTTTCCGGGAATCCTCAGATTACCTTCTGGAAGGGTCTGTTCAAGCGCCACACCAACTTCGCGATGGAGCCTTTTCGCGTGAATTTTACTGGCCAGGCTGCTTGGGGTACTAAGCATTCAGCCGTTCTAGGTCGCCATGCCGATCTCCTATACACAACTTACCTAGAAGTTGTCATGCCCACTGGACTATTCAATAACGATCAGGGTCGTCTAGGTTACAATCTTATCAAGTATGTAGAACTCAACATTGGCGGACAGGCGATCGACCGTTTGTACGGTGAGTGGCTATATTTATGGGATGCTCTGTCCAGCGATCTAACTACTTCCAAGAAGCTTTGGAACATGGTTGGCGCTGGTCCTAATGTAACCGGTGCGGTTTCCCAGGCTTACACGAATGATATTAATGGCAACACGAATGTATTAAATACAACGGTAACACTTACGGATGGTTCTACCGTCTGCAACACCGGTGCTGGAAACTCGGGACACCAGTCACTACCCAATATTCTATACATCCCACTCACCTTCTTCTACACGCGCAACCCTGGTGCTGCCCTACCACTTATTGCCTTACAGTACCATGAGGTCAAGATTGATCTCCAGTGGAACTCGGTTGATTTTATTAAGGGAAACTTTACAAATAACTTTGCCGATGGTTCAAGCGGTGTCTCATTCCCTACCCAGCCAATTCAGGCTGCGATTTATGTAGATTACATCTATCTCGATACTGAGGAGCGCCGTCGTATGGCTCAGCAGTCCCACGAGTACCTCATTGAGCAGACGCAGTACAACGAGGACAAGGGTATTTCATCCTACAACAACCGCATTGACCTCACCTTCAACCACCCAGTCAAGGAGCTTGTATGGGTTGTCCAGCCTTCCGAGTACATAAACTGTAAGCTTGCACAGGGCAACCGCCGTTCGGCAACTCGTCTACAGCCATTCACATACGATATTGATGCCGTTTTTGAGCAGCACCTACAGATTAACGGCCAGGACCGTCTATCCAAGCGATATGGCGACTACTTCAACGCAGTGCAGGCCTACCAGCACCACACTGGTCTTTGTGCGTCCGTTCAGTCTTCGACGACTCTTCCAATTCACCAGGCCGGTATTTACTTGTACTCTTTTGCTCTGCGCCCCGAGGAGCACCAGCCTTCAGGCACTTGCAACTTCTCGCGCATTGATACGGCTACTATCGTAATGAGCATGAGCGGTAATGTAACTATGAATGAGGTCGTTGATAATACATATGATGTACGCGTATACGCGATTAACTACAACATTCTCCGCGTCATGTCCGGAATGGGTGGCCTAGCGTACTCGAACTAAAGTTCAAGTACCCGACTCCAACTAAACTTCAAGTATCCGACTCAAACTAAAGGATCTCTAATACATAGATAATGGAAGTCGACAAATTACTTGTCGTCGCCCATCCCGATGACGAAGTTCTTTGGGGTGGATTTAATTTAATGTTACAAACAGGATGGTTTGTGGTTTGTTCGACCAACATAAACAATCCCGTACGTTCTCGCGAATTTTTCAGAACTATGTCTTATGCTGCCGTGACAAAGTTTGTGATGTTTGATGTAGAAGATAAATATGTAGAAGAAGACGAGGAAGCCGATGCACTCTATGACGGTTCAGTCTTTGAAAAAGCGCTTGATGAACTTACAAAAAAGGAATGGAAGTTAGTTTTGACGCATAATGCTTCAGGAGAATACGGACACGCTCATCATCGTAAGGTTCACCGCATGGTGAAAGAGCGATTTCCAGAATCTAAGTTTTTTACTGGAGGACATACTTTGAGTGCTTCTGAACTTTCTGAAAAGAAGGAACAGTTGCAGTTCTATAAAGCGACTCAGGATATCTGCAATAAGATCTATAAAAATAAAGGATCATCGTTACGGAAACTTGAGCGCGAACACTACTTCCATGAGAAACCCTATCTCAAATACCATAAGGTTATAACTCCGGTAATTCACCAGATTTGGTTTGGGACTCCATTAGCGAAAACGAGTGTGCGATACAATTTGATGGCTGGAGTCAAAAAAGTAGCCGAAGAGAACGGGTTCGCATATAAATTATGGACGAACACAGAACTGACGCTCGAAAACTTTCCATTAACTTGGTACTATATGAAAACTGCCATTGAAACTGGTGAGGATATCGGTCAGTCTAGATTCGCACAAGTTGCTGATCTAGCGCGATACGAGATTTTACACCGATTTGGCGGAGTGTATATGGATTCCCTCTTTGAAATTGGATCTGAGTTTTGTGCGCATATCAAGAAACATTCGAACTTTGATTTGATTGTTGCAAACGAAGATCCGTGCGAACTAAAATGCAAATCTGAAGTTGGAAAATATATGTCCAATGGATTTTTTGCATGTATTCCCGGATGTATTGTTCTCAAGCGGTTACTTCACACTGCTACTTTAGAAGACATAGATTTTGAAGATGTGCATATTAACCAAACGACCGGACCATACTTTTTCCGGCGCGGAATCAAGCCCCGCGATAATGTACATGTGATCCCAACTTCTAAAGTTTACCCATTTATGGTCAATGATTCAGAGTACCGTAAGGGTACGCCAAATCAGTGCATTACTAGAGATGAAAAATTATTACATAATTGTTTGAAAGAGAAGTATTCCGATTCATTGGCAGTTTATCATTCAGGATTTGGAGGGTCCTGGAGCTGGTAGAGACTTCAGCTTTTCAAGGTAAAGAATAGCATCCATCAACTCTTCCTGTGCATGCTGAACCCAATCTAAAAATCCCAAATCTGTTCGATCTAGAGTTGTTCCATACTTAGCTTTTCCAAAATCTGCCCGTCTTTTAAATGCATCTATGACACTTGTAACTACAGAGTCATACTTGGATTTGGATTCTAATTGCTTCATGATTTCATTCGCAGTATTTTTACAACACTCAGCATCCATTGACATTTTAAGTACTTAGAGTTGAATGTTAAAGTTATTCCATGAGAATATCTGCCATATTCACGACATCATCTTTGGCCTGTTCCTGCTCAATAAGAAGGTTGACGGCATTACGCTCAGCCTCAAATACCGAATGATCTTCTTCCGTTCCTTCTGGAAGTTTAGTCTCATCCACAAGAATATCTACAAAACCAGTTCCACATGGAGGCTTTTGCCCGAACATGATGTTCGCAGAAACACCTTTCATATTATCAAACTCTCCCGCCAAAGCGGCATTGAATAGAATCTTGGATGTCTCCTCGAACGATGACTTGGCAAGTACACCATTCTCGACATTCTTGTTCATTCCGAAGCGATCGACCTGTAGAATGAACCCAGGATAAGTCATGGCATCTACAAGCATCATAAGATGGTGGTAATCTACGCCATCCGCATCTACGAAGACATTCACAAACTCTTCATATAGCGCGACCCTTACAGTTTCAATTCCAAACACATCTAAGATCTCATGGATGCTGTCTGAGAAAGTGCGGAATGGGTCTACATTCGGAAGGACCGAAAGATCCAAAAGGTTTGTGCCTTCAACATCGAGGACATACTGTTTCGTCGCAGTATACGATCCAGTTTTCTCATCCCACAGAAGTTGATTCGTTACTTCACGAGGAAACACTCGTCCAATTCCGTCTACTCCTGTGAGAACTGTATCTAGAAGCTTGTCTTCGATAAAACGCAAAGAGAGAGCGTTCTTTACCGTGTCTGCGCCAAACACAATTCGCATAACAAGCTTATCGGGGGCATTCGTGTCGGAATGAATACAGTCAAATACCTTCAGAATCTTATTGTTCTCGATCTTTGTCCTAATGAGTGGAAGATCAACGACATGCCGAGCAGCCATTTCCTGCCGGTCAAGTTCCAAACGCATAATCCAAGGAGATGCACACTGTCCTTGTGTTACTGAGAACTTCTCATACGATGTAAGAATATCACGATCTTCCTGGATGAGTGAATTAGAGGATAGTGGGTTGGGATCGTAGTAAATGCGCACAGATCGAGTGATATCACGAAGAGTTGTCTTCTGAATCTCTTTGGCCTTGTAAATCGCTGAATCTTGTGATCCAGCAATGGACGGGTCCAAATAAATCGTATTAGAAGGATTTTTGGGATTATGTGATACCGATAGAAGTTCAACAATACGAGGTACACCCTTAGTAGCGTTCGCCTTAGCAGTTCCAGCCGAGTGGAAAGTGTTCAGTGTTAACTGAGTCGTGGGCTCACCAATGGACTGAGCGCCTAGCGTTCCTACCATCTCGCCAGCGTGAACGACTGACTTTGTGTACTTGAATGCAATCTCCTTGAGCATTTCATCGAATAGTTCACGAGTGAGACGGAGACCAATAATAACCTTCTTTGGCGAAAGGTAGAACCGTAGTAGAATATGAAAGAGTTTATTGTGACGAATCGTTCGGCTCTCGCATAGTTTTGCAATTTCGTCCACAACATACCGAGGAGTCAAATCGGTCTTCACCGAGAAAGTGTTGCGATACTTTTCGGCGATTCGCTTGAAATTGACTGGGCTTGATACTTTCTCGTTCTTCGAGTATCGCAGAACATGTCGGACGAATACATCGCGATCCTTGAGGATTTGCTCGACATTATCGGGAATATCATCGGTGGACTGATAGAGAATGTTTGAAAGATCTCCCGGAGCAAGAGCAAAGTCGCGGTAAATCTCTTCCATCGTCATCAATCCAAGAAGGCATTCTACACGCTCAACACATACGGAATCAATCCCATCTCCGCCATAATGGAACTGGATCACACCACCATTCACATTACGAACCGTGCCATCATACTCTACATGAAGATCCTCCATCGTCTTTACGAGCTTACGCTGAATGTAACCCGAATCGCTCGTCTTAACAGCAGTATCAATCAGACCTTCGCGACCACCCATAGCGTGAAAGAAGAACTCGGCTGGACGAATGCCATTGATAAAACTGTTCTCTACGAATCCACGAGATTCCATACTGTCATCGAAACGGCTGAAGTGAGGAAGTGTGCGATCCTGTAGGGTATACTGAATACGCCGACCAGCTACAAACTGCTGACCCAAAAGCGCCATCATCTGCGTAATATTCAGGTCACCACCCTTAGCACCGGACTTTACCATCTGTACCATTCGGTTATCTTTGGACAAACTGTTATTGACATTCTCGCTAATTTGACTGTTGATATCTTTTAGAGCAGACATAATCTTATTTTCAAGTTCTTCGCCATCAGGACGACCTGAAATATTCGTGAAAGTTCCAGCATGAACGGACGACATGATATCTGCAATCTTCTTCTTTCCGTCGGCAATTGTCTTCTTAATGAAATCATCGGCTTCAATATTGGCAATCAGATCAGAAGCTCCGACTGAGAACCCGGAGAACAGATTGTACTTAGTGACAATATTTTGGACATCATTAATGAACTGGGCTGCACGCTGAGGACCGAAATCGTTGTAAATTACATGAATGGCGCCTTGAGACGCAGCTCCAAATGCACCCTTGGTGAGAACTCCTGATTTCAGTGACCCATTCTCTACCTTGATGCCTGAATTGATATTCATCAGTGGGAAGGCAGTTGAAATAATCTCCTTACCGGTTAGTACTCGATTTTGGCGATGGTAACCTGCAAGTGGCTTCTTCATACGACTCATGATATTCATTGCAATGTGCTCCGGGACACGAACTGAATCCTGAGAAATACGGAATGAGCCGGTCATCGTATCCTGGAAGATCTGAATAATCGGTGACGCCAGACGAGGAGAAATGATTTGGCGAAGAACGGATGCTAGATACTTGAGTTCAGATGCAGCCGCAATACTTTGTGGCACATGCATGTTCATCTCATCGCCATCAAAATCAGCATTGTATGGGCGAGTAGCGGACACATTCAGTCGGAAGGTAGAGTATGGAAGGACACGAATACGGTGGCATTCCATCGAACCCTTATGAAGACTCGGCTGGCGATTAAACAGGACTACATCCCCATCGATGAGGTGGCGATGTACGATGTCGCCCTCCTTTACATCAATTGTTTCGGGATTCACGAACTTCAAACTGAATGGCTGATTCTCCTCTTTTAGAAACACAGACTTGGCTCCCGGATACTTTCCCGGACCATTACGAATGTAGGTCATTAATCGGTCGCGATTATATCCTGTAACTACCTCGGGAAAGGTCAAGTTACGGGCAATTTCTTCAGGCACACCTAGCTCATCGAGGTCAATATTGGCGTCGGGTGTAATAACTGAACGGGCCGAAAAGTCTACACGCTTACCCATCAAGTTACCGCGAACACGACCAGTCTTGGCACCCAAACGGGACTTCAGAGTTTTTAACGGTCGACCCGATCTCTGAGCCGATGGAGGTAGACCCTTGATATCGTTATCTACATATGTCGCTACATCATACTGTAGCACCGCTAGATGCCGATCAATCACTTCAGCGGATTCACCCTTATCAATCTTGTCACGAAGCTTTTGGTTATTGCGCACAATGTTGACCAAGCAGTGCGTCAAATCATCTTCCATACGCTGATTATCCTCCATGATAACTGATGGGCGGACAGTGAGAGGAGGCACGGCTAGAACCGTGCAGATCATCCAATCCGGTCGGCTGAACTTGGGGTTAAATCCAATCAATTCAACATGGCGATCTGTCATACGCTGGAATGCACGAAGAACCATTTCGGGCTGTAGAAATACAGGCTGGGCTTCCGTATCATAAGTATACGCCTGCAGAGTTGCAACCGAACCTTCCTGCTTATCAACCTTCTTGATTGAGGGGGTTCCACAGTGTGGGCACGCTGAGCTTTCCTTGAGTTCCTTGAGCTTGTAAGCGGTCGTTCGGTCACGGACAGCATTGAATCGGTCAACACCCTTAGACATTGCCTCGATTTTCTCAAGTTCTTCATTGGAGAGGTAAGGGTTTGAACAGTTTAAACAAACAATTGAAAGGATCTTCATAATTGGGTCAATAAACTGATAGAGGTATACCGGTCGAGCAAGTTGAATATGGCCAAAGTGACCGGGACACAGAATATTAGTTTGCTTGCATGTTGGGCAGATCTTGCCATTCTCAATAACTCCGAAATGAGGATCAAATACACCACCGGGGACTGGCTGCTGAGCCTGAGTCGTCTTATCAGTAATAACTTCAACGACACTTCGAGCTACAATTTCTTGAGGATTAGCGATGCCAAACTGGACACCGATAATTGTATCTCCCATTCTTGTAATTACTAAGTATTGTCTTTAGATTCTTCCATTTTCCATCAAAGGTGCCGAGATATTTTCAGCGTTAGCGTCCAAAAATCATCATCGTTTAGAATATTGGTCACAATATACGAGGGATAGTCGTCTTCTAATTTCAGAGCCCAATTTTCAAACTCCGGACCGAGCCGTTGAACAAACTTTTTTTTGTCCTTGATTTTCATTCGCTTCAGATCTTGAAAAATACGATCAGCAAGTTGTGCGGTTTTATTCGGTTCCATGCTCTCATCTTTCAGGATTCTTACCATCTTGTTCCACTCTTCCATTTGAAAATCTACGGGGAAATATAATGAAGTTGAAAACGATCCGTCGGTCGCATAAGAAAGATAAGAAGTGGGATGCGGTGTTTGATAAAGACGGTAAAGAAAAGATTGTCCCATTTGGACAGAAGGGGTATTCTGATTACACAAAACACAAAGACAAAACTCGAAAACTGCGTTATTTAAAGCGGCATTCGGGAATGGGTGAGCACTGGAATAAACCCGATACCCCAGGTGCTCTGTCCAAATGGGTTCTGTGGAATAAACCGTCATTTCATGCAAGTGTTGCAGATTTCAAGAAACGGTTTCGGTTATAACTATAAATATGTTATTACACGAACTTCAACAACATATTGAAATGGCATTTAAAAATGCTGAAAATGAGATATCAAAAGTTACACCTGAACTGCTGAACATGGAAGGAATGACTGGTAAAAAGACAAGACATTTTTACAATAATCTAATGAATAAAGAAGATTTGAGATATTTAGAAATAGGAACTTGGAAGGGATCTTCGGTTTGTTCTGCGATGTGTGGTAACAAAGCTAAAGTTGTTTGTATTGACAACTGGAGTGAATTTGGTGGACCAAAGAATGAATTTTTACATAATTTTTACAAATACAAGGGAAAAAATGATGCTGCCTTTATTGAGCAGGATTGTTATACTGTAGATGTTTCTAAACTACCGAAGTTTAATGTTTATATGTATGATGGAAATCATACTAAAGACAGTCATAATAAAGCATTAGTTCATTACTACAAATGTTTAGATGATATGTTCATTTTTATCGTAGATGATTGGAATTGGCTAGAAGTTAGAGAGGGAACGCTTGATTCTTTGAAAGAGCTAAATTTAACTGTATTATATCACAGGGAAATACGAACTACAAATAACAACACTCATCCGCTCTGGGGAAGTCCAGAACAAAAACAATGGCATAATGGAATCTATGTAGCAATTATAAAAAAGAACTAATGCAATCACTCAAAACGAAAGAGGATAGAGTCAAAGAAGGAGTACATATTTTGAATCAGCTCCGAGAGGCAGGAGTTGGAGATGTATCAGAAGGATTTGTGGAATTAAAGAAACAGGTTTCGGAATGGGTTACAACTGGTAAATCCTGGGACGGGCGTATAGAGTTTCATGAGTATGGGAGGTAC
>Ga0207959_1000079_pt1 | contig 27565 bp, 39 predicted proteins | sample CryBogCBH20Aug07_FD_184609 | JGI IMG/M metagenome (GOLD analysis project Ga0207959, IMG submission 184609) | Freshwater microbial communities from Crystal Bog, Wisconsin, USA - CBH20Aug07 (SPAdes) (version 2) | ecosystem: Environmental > Aquatic > Freshwater > Lake | place: Crystal Bog... | reverse complement strand
GATAAAAAATGACAAATAAAGATTTTAAACTAAGTAAAGAATCAAAGCGTATGCTTACTCGCTATCATGGTGAAAAGTATACAAGTTGGAAAAGAATGATGATTGATGCTGAAGTTTCCGAAACTAAAGCAAAATTATCGAAGATAAAAGAACGTAGTAACACTAACCAAGGGGAATAGTATTAGAGATAAGACCATCCTTGGATATTTTTTCTACACCTATATTGAACTTTTTTAACATTTAAATTTAAAATATCTGCAGCAACTTTGGCGCAAGAATATATTGTTCCGTTTGGTGAAATACATTTTTTAGCTTTAGGATTATTTTCATCGACATAAGATTTTCTTAAAAATGTTGCCGCAGGTATTTTTCCTTTTTTAATATTAGATAGTTTTTGTTTGTGTTGTTCTGTTTTAGGTTTTCCTAAATGTATTAGTGATAATTTTTTTATTACATCATTTCTATTTTTACTTTTAGACCAAGTATCACCGCCGTTACCGCCTGCAGTTTTATTATGTAATATGCCATTATTTAAATCTTTTCTGCCATACCAACGAATCATTCTTCTTTCTAAAGCGAATGCTCCAAGTTCGGTAAGATTAGATTCTAATATGACAATACGTGTTTTATCTTTTGGTGGTCTATGATTTTTATGGCTTTGCCATGCTCTATTTTTGGTACCTTTACCAATGTAGTAAGGTGTACCATCTTTTCGAAGATAGGCATAGACATAAAAATTAGTTGTATATATACTTGACATGAGCTGTGTCCTTGTGTTATAGTGTATGACATAGAGTAGGTAGATGTTAGCGCATCGTGACCTACACCTATTTATATAATTTTTTGAAAGGAATTAAAAATGTCGCTTTTCGTGGAAGTGCAATCAGTAGAAAAAAACTGTAAAGTTATTATTAATTTAGATATGGTCGTTGAAATCGCTCCATTACTCAATGGTGGTTGTGATATTTTCTATGCTGACCAAGCTGCCGTTAATGGTAAAACTGCTATGAAAGTAAAAGATTCTTATAGTATGTTCCAACAATTAGCAATGCAAGTTGTATCATCTGATGATATTGCTAAGAAAGTTAAAGCACTTAAATCTAATACACCTTTAGAAGTTCCTAAACTATGAGTAAGTTTACATTCATTAAAGAACCAGATCCAGATAATTGGATGGAAGAAGGCGACAGTAAACTCACCGTTGAGTTTAATGCTATCGAATTAGACCGTATCTTAGAAGAATTTACCTATTTCTTGAGAGGTGCAGGTTTCTTTGCTGATGGCCATTTAGAACTTGTTCATGATGAAGAATTGATTACTATTCCTGATGAAGATGAAGAATTAATTATTCTTGATGGTACTGAAGATGATTTGGATAATGTTGACCAATTTTTCAACAAAGCAAAAGAAACTGCCAAAAAATTAGATGATGGTAACTACATTGATTGAATCTTCTATAAGAACTATACAATGGGTAAAAAACGATTGGTACAGTAATAAGTTTCGTTTTTGTGTTGAGTTATTAGCTTGGGCTATATCTATTGGTTGTAGTATTACTATGGCCATTACTGTACCACATCCTCCACTTATATACCTATATCCTGTTTGGATTTCAGGTTGTTCTATGTATGCTTGGGCTGCTTATACTCGTAAATCATTTGGTATGTTAGCTAACTATATGTTATTAGTTAGTATTGATAGTATTGGATTGATTAGGATGTTGTAATGTGGAGATGTGAGAAGTCTGGTAGTAATGATAAAGAAGCCAATAGAATTGCTTGTATTCGTACAGTAATTGTGTTATCATATATCATTACTAACTGTTTTATTATTGCAGGCGTTATACGCCACTGGTGACTATGAATATATTTTATCTTGACAAAGACCCTAAAGTATGTGCTCAAATGCACGTTGACCGCCATGTAACCAAAATGGTAATTGAATATGCTCAGTTACTTTCTACCGCACACCGTGTGATTGATGGCGTAGAATACTATGGCAAAACTGCCAATAATCGTAATATCAAACGGTGGAAACTTCCAGACAGTCGTGAAGATGAATTGATGTTGGCATCTCATATCAATCATCCTAGTGCAGTCTGGTGTCGCCAATCAAAAGATAACTATGTATGGTTATACACACTATGGCAAGAATTATTATCAGAGTATACCTATCGTTATGGCAAAATTCATGCGTGTGCTCGATTACTTGATACGTTGAAAAATCCACCAAATAATATTTCAAATCAACCATTTACTGAGCCAACACCTGCTATGCCTGATGATGTTAAAGTTGCTGGTGATTCTATTACTTCTTATCGTAGATATTACGTAACGAATAAGACACATCTATGGTCATGGTCAGGTAAGATAAATAGTAGAGAGAGACCACAATGGTTGACTGAATTTTTAAGAAAAGCGAAAGAGTCCTGCTATGCCACGATATGATTTTTTAAACAAAGAAACAAATGAAGTTGAAACCCATACAATGTCATGGCTTGACTTAAAACAATTCAAAGAAAATAATCCAAATTTGGAACAATACTTCTCAGCAGAAAATCTACCAGTTTTTTCTGATGGAATCAGAATGTCCACTCCAGGTACAGGACAACCAGATTCAACTTTTGAAAAATATGTAATTCAAAGAATGGCGGAAACAATCCCAGGAAATACGATTAAAGCAAATCACAAAACCAAAAGGCCTAAAGAATTTTAAGGAAGTTTCCAACCTTTATTAGATTTCAATTTACCCATCACAACTTGTTTTAAAGATTGTGGCTTTATAAATTGAATATATACTTGACATAAGGTAACTTTTTATGATATGATGTTAGTTATAACAGTATTTATATTAAAAAAGACCAAAAGAATGGTAATAAAACAACTTTAAGGAATTGCATGAGCGCAAAAAGAGGAATGTCAAAACAACAACGCTTATATTACGAACACAACAATAAAGAAAAAGTTAAAGAAGAATTAGCAGAATTAGCAAAACAATCAAGAGAAATAGAAGATTTAACGAAAACATTTACTACATTTGACCCACACAGGATATCGTTTTACCATTAGATTATGAAAAAATATTTGATACGTTTTAATAAATCCCGAGGCCAACCTGGTAGAGGGAGTGTAGACCATGTGTGGCGTATCTTTGAAGATGGTAAAGAATATATTGTAAAACATTTTAAACTTGAGAATTTGGAATGCCACGATGAAGTTAGTGGTAACGGCATGGGTGCTGATGACTGGAATATTTGCTGTTACGGTTACATGACACTAGATAGAGAAACCTCAACAGCAATTATTAGAAGTTATCCTGATTGAAAGAGAAAATTATGAATAAAGCGACAATAGTAGGTGATGCATCAGAAAAATCTAATAGTATACTAACACAAGAACATTATTTTACATCAGCAATATACACTATTCAAAAACCTGAATTTATTCCTTTGTTGAATAAAGTATCTAGAGAATACCTCAAGAAAAATAAAAAGGCAAGTGAAATCTATCCTGTTATCATGTCAGATAACATGGTGCTTGATGAAAGATTAAAAGAAATAACCAACTTTATCACTCAAACAGCTCATGATATATTAGGTTCACAAGGATACAACATGAACATTTATGAAACTGTCATGTATGATTTTTGGTGCCAAGAACATTATAAATTTTCAGGTCAAGAAGAACATATACACCAAGCGGTATTATCTGGTTTCTATTTTATAGATTGTCCTAAAAATTCAACAAGAGTCGTATTTCATGACCCAAGACCAGCAAAAGTATTTGGTAATTTAATGGAAGCAGACCCTAATTTAGCAACATATGGTAGTACCATGATTAACTATGAACCTAAACCCGGTATGTTAATGTTTTCAAGTTCTTGGTTACCACATTCATTTCTCAAGAATGCTTCAACAAAGCCTTTTAGATTTATACACTTCAATATTGGTGTCAATTTTAAACAACCAACCAATTGTTCAATACCACAAGCAGAGGTGATATAAATATTATAAGAATAATAACTGTGTAAATAAAAAATGACAACACCTATTACTGGCGCTATATCTCTAGGAGACATAAGAACTGAACTTGGTTTAAGTGGTTCTATTAGTTTAGGTGACACAAAAGTAAAAAACTTATTAAATCAAAATACCGATTTAAATAGTGGTCATGCAACAAAGTATATTGGTTCATCAACTACAAATGTAAATTTGTTTTCATCGATGGGTTCTCCAAGCACTGCAACAACCTATAAATTGTATATTGATTCTGGAGCTACTGTAGGCGCAACATATCCATCGACAGCATTAACTGTTGGCCAATTCCCTTCAGGTTCATCTGTCATCATTAACAATTATGGTTCAATTCAAGGCTATGGTGGTTATGGTGGAGGCTTTTATTCAGCCGGCGGTAACGGTGGTGATGCGATTTATGCAAATTATCCAAACCAATCAGTAACTATTAATAATCAATCTGGCGCCACGATATACGGTGGTGGAGGTGGTGGAGGTTCAGGTGGTGGCGGAGGCGGTGGTGGCGGTGGAGGTTACGGTGGGGGAGGTTATTATTACTATTCAGACCTTAATTATAGATATGATTCCCAAAATTTTTGGGCTCAAACTCATTATTATTGTTCATGTAATGGATGTTTCAAATCCTATGTCGCAATTTGGAATGGAGTAGAAGTATATCAGGGTGGTGATTATAGAGGTATTACTACCGGCGATGTTTATAATAACGAAACCTATGGTGGTTATTATTTAGGTTGTTCACCTGGTTGTTATTATGTAGGTTCACTTGTAACATACCTGTACAACGGTTTTTGTGGTTACGAGTACAATTGGTATATTGGTAGTCAAGTTTCCCACTATCAAGGAACATCTGGTGGAAATGGTGGAAATGGTGGAAACGGCGGACTTGGTGGATCTGGAGGCCAAGGTCAAGGTTATGGTCAATCAAATGCTAGTGGATCTGCTGGAACTGCAGGTAGTGGCGGTTCAGGCGGTAGTGCAGGTGGTACAAATGCTGGAGCAGGCGCTTCAGGTGGTACAGGAGGTGCAGGAGGCGCAGGTGGATCTGGAGGAACTTTTGGTAATAGCGGTAGTTCAGGTTCTGCTGGTAGTACTGGTCAAGATGGTGGAACAGGAGCATCAGGAAATGCATTTATTGGCGGTAGCGGTACACCGGGTCTTGCTGGTTATGGAGGTGCTGCCGGCGGATCCGCGGGTAGATATTTGTTAAAAGGTTCAAGTTCAGTTACATTCAACAATTCAGGAACAGTCTTAGGAGGACTAATATGAGCGATTTGAAATATACAATCACAAAGTGGGATACAGAAAACAAAATAATAGATGTTATTTTTTCTGATAATGGGTGGGCAAACATTCATTTAAGAGAGCCACTTCCTAGTAATCAACAAGAACTTGAAAAAATTATTAGGCAATTTGCTGCTCCAATAGAAGCAATACAAGCAAGAACAAATCCTTCCGTAGATTTAGGATACATTAATGGTTTAGTTGGAACTCAATATACAACAACACGTTTTAGTGTGAATAATCCCAATCCTGATGTGCAAATGACAAATCCAAACGCACCAACACCGCCAACACCTCAAGAAATTCAAAAAAGAATTGATTTTCAGAAATTACAGATGCAAAAGGAATTTGGTGATTTTTTGGTAAATCAAAAACTATTAGATTCAAACCCGATTACGCCTGAAATGATTGATGCCGTTAGACCAACTCCGCCTGAAGCAACACAAGCACAACCTGTAACACAAGGTATGCAGACGATATGAGTGAAGTAAAACCTTTAATGCCTAAACACAGTTTCGTGTATGATGGCGCTCGTGTGAATATCTATCATGCGAATAAAGGTGAAGGATTACCAAAACACGCTCACACATATGCTCATGCAACCATGTGCCATTCAGGTTCGTGTGCAGTTCGTAAAGAAGGTAAAGAAGTAATAGTAACTAGAGAAACACAACCAATCAATTTAAAAGAGATTGAATGGCATGAAATAGAAGCATTGGAAGATAATACTGTTTTTGTTAATATATTTTCTGATAGTAAAACCCGTTGACAATTAGTTTTTAATCTGTTATAATTACATCATGTTTACATATTGCCCACCAAAACCACTTCAAGACCTCAAATCAGAAACATTTCCAGATGGTAAAAGATTTTATACTCTACCTGATGGAACTCGTTTACCTTCCGTTACAACTGTTCTAGGCGCCCAAAAGAAAGCCTCTATTATGGCATGGCGCAAAAGAGTTGGTGAAGAAAAAGCCAATGCTATCTCCAAGAAGGCTTCAGGTCGTGGTACTAAAGTTCATTTAATGTGTGAAGATTATTTAAACAATAAACCTTTACCTGATATGATGCCTGATGTTAAAGAGATGTTCCTATCAATTAAACCTGTATTAAATCGTATCAATAATATTCACTACCAAGAACAGTCCTTATGGTCAACACAATTAGGTATGGCAGGTCGTTCTGATTGTATTGGTGAGTTTGATGGTGAGTTATCCTCGATTGATTTTAAGACATCCTCACGTGTTAAAGCAAGAGAAGATATATTAGATTACTTTTGGCAAACTGCTGCGTATGGAATTATGTACGAAGAACTAATTGGTACTCCTATAAATAAGCTGGTCATTTTCATGGCCGTTGAGAATAGTGAGCCTCTTATTTTCATAGAAAGAACGGAAGACCACATTGAAGGTTTAGTTGAGGCGATTCAGTTTTATAAAGGACAATTATGAAAAAGTTACTATTAGCAGTATTATTTGCACCACTACTCTCTTTTGGTTGGACACAAAGAGCACCTCAACCTGTACAATCATGTGCCATTCATGCACCTTATGGTATGCCTCAGACTGCTGGTGTTTCACCAATCTGCCGTCAAGCTTACTTTGTAGGTTATGATGCGGCCGCTAAGATTCCTAGATTTGTAACATACACATTAACACCTGACCATGCTTTAGGTTGTGTTGCTCGTACAAATGCTTTTGCTGCTGACCAATCAGTACCTAACGGCCCAACACCTCAAGATTATGCTGGTACAGGTTACGATAAGGGTCATCAATCACCAGATGGTGACTTATCATGGGATACACAAGTAGAATTTGAATCATTCTTAATGACCAATATGGCACCGCAAGCAGGTTCATTAAACAGAGGTATCTGGAAACTCTTGGAAACTGCCGTCCGTGGTTGGGTTGTTCAACGTAATCAATCATATACAATCTATGTTGGTGCAGACTACAACGCACAGGATAAGAAGATTGGTAATGGTGTTGTAGTTCCTCATGGTTTCTATAAGATTGTTATTAATAATCAAACAAACGAAGTTGCTGCTTGGTATTTTCCACACGTTGCACCATATCCTAATCTAGGTAATGATTTGACTAAGTTCCGTATTGGTGCTGGTACAATCGAACAGAAATTAGGCGTTAAATTCGCATTTCCACAAGGTGCTAAAGAGTTACCCATTGGTCAAGAATGGCCTGTCGATTTTGGCAAGTTAACTGTTGCTAAAAGACAAAAATGTGGTAATAATGCATCGGATGATTGACATTTCATAAATATTACTGTATAATAGACCTATGAAACTTAAAAAATTAATCCATAAATTGTACGAGGCTTGTATTGAGCATCATACCGAATTAGAGAAAAAAATCTATATGAAAATTATGAAGAAATCTCTAAAGAAGAAAGATGAAGCAAAAACAAAATCCGTACAGTAAAAAATTCGTAGAAGTTGTTCGAAAGTTTGGTAAGACCTCGGGGCAGTACCGAGCAGGTCCACCAAAAGCATGAGATCCTATCACGGCGCCATCTGTTGTAGCAGAAGTGTAATGGATCAATCATCTACAATGCTTTTGATGGGCCTGAAATAGATATCGATTGCCTGATTAGTATAACAATGGAGAATCGTCAAAGCTAAAGACGTTAGGATTGAGGAAACTCGGTCGAAGAAGCAAAAAGTATAAATGCAAATGAAAGTGTTTATAAACTAGCAGCTTAAGCTCTAGTGGAGGTTTTGAGTGGAGCCTTCTCACCAAATTCCACTCACTCATTTTAGGATAAATGATGATAAAACAATTTAATGTAGATTATAATGATCCAAAAGAAACTCATAAAATATTTTTAAAAAATGGTTTTACAGTTTAAACCATATTAAATTAAACATTTTTTCAACTACCCACATCACAAAGTCAGAAGTACTTGGGTCCAAGGTCAGAGCATCGACTGTAAACAAAAGGAGATATGATGTTCGCATCAAAATCAAAAAGTATTGCCGTAGTATTAATAGCTGCCATTTTGGCCTATACAATTCCAACTGTAGCACAAAGTTATCTGGAAGACCAGATACAAACACAAGTGTCTGCCGATTTCACCAAACAATTAAATTGCCTCACCAATAACATTTACTTTGAGGCTGCTACAGAATCATTTGAAGGTAAATTAGCCGTAGCACAGGTTGTAATGAACCGTGCCAATAATACTAATTTTCCATCTACCGTATGTGAAGTTGTTTACCAAAGAACATACACAGCAACCCGTGTTATTGTTTGCCAATTCTCATGGACTTGCCTTAAAAATATGGTCGTAAGAGACAAGTATGCATGGCAAGAATCGGAAATAGTTGCTCGTAAAGCATTGACAGAACCATATGTACATGATACAATAGCAAAAACAAATGCGATGTATTACCATGCCGTTTATGTAAACCCTGGTTGGAATTTAAAAAAGGTATTACGAATCGGTCAACATATATTTTATAAGAATTGATATGCCTACAAAAGATGAAATACGTGATTTTAGTATGATGATTAAACAATTATCGATTGATAAGAGAATTGGTTTAATGGATGCAATATGCCATCATTGTAAAGAAACTGGATTGGAAGTTGAAGTGGCCGCTACTCTTATATCTTCAGCACTTAAAGCAGAGATTAAAGAAGAAGCACAAGACTTAAACTTATTGAAGAAAACATCCAAATTACCTATATGACCGAAAATACGGGTTTTGAAACGTATAAACTATATCATGCTTTGAAGTTACATTTTACTAGCAATAGTTATGATTACTTCAAATATCATGGTAAGAGTAAAGTGAGTTATACCAATTTTACAAGTAGTTCAAGTAAATATCAATTTGCTAAACTATCTCGTAAATATAATTTGGAAGAAATGAGAAACTTTTTAGTTGCCAATTTTATTGAAGGTAAAGGTGAATGGGTTGGTGACTTATTAAGTGAAGGTGAAGAACGATATCTAAAGTGGCAAAAGCGTATACAAAGTTTAACATACACTTTTACCAATGATGTCCAATTCATATTGGAAGCATATGAAGATGACCGTGAAGTACCATTCAAAGTATTTGACGGACAACAACCTGACCTGCTAGGACTTGTCCTAAGAGGTAAGGTTGCATTAGAAACATTGTGTATACTAGATGATATATTAAATTTCTTACCACGTTGGAAAAAAGAAATTACTGATGATATTATCTGGCCTCCTCATTATCGTATGATAATTAAATATAAACCGTTTATCGAATATGATAAAGAGAAATTTAAAAACATTTTAAAAGAAAACGTAAGAGAACATGCTTAAGATAACCAAAATATATTTGGATTTAGACGGCGTGATTGCCGATTTCAATAAAAAATATAAAGAGATGTTTCGTATTCCTCCTGCCGAGGCGGAAAAAGATAAGAAGTTTGAACCATTTTTTAATGAGTTTATTGCTAAGCAAGGATTTGCTACATTAGATTTAATGCCTGATGCTATTAATCTAATGAATTATTTAAGAAAGACTGGTATACCAATTGAGATACTGAGTTCTACATCAAGTGAGCGTAGAGATGCTCAAATTCGACCACAGAAAATGAAGTGGTTAAAAGACCATCAAATTGAATTTCCTGTCATATTAGTACCTGGCGCTCGCCTTAAACAAGAATATGCTACACCAGATTCTTTATTGATTGATGATACACCAAAGAATATAGAGCAATGGAGAACGGCAGGCGGTATTGGTATACTTTATACTGATTATGTTTCTTGTATTTCTATGTTAAAAATGTATGTGTGAAATTGGATAAATATATAAAAATAGGAGAAACCAATGACAATTCAAAGAGATTTATACATACAAAGAGCAGGCCTAAATGAACAGGCAGAAGAAATCGTGGAAGAATTAACTCTGGAAGAAATGGAAGCATTGGTTAAGTTTTTTGAAGAAAAAGAACAGTTATTAGAGTTTGAACCAGTTTCTATGGCACTTGGTGCTGCTGGTGTTCTTGGGTATAAAAAACTCAAAAAAATGGCACAGCATCATAAAGCAAAAAGCCAATTAAAAGCGCAACACAAACAACAATTACAACAGTTAAAGAAGCGTTATTCTGGCTTTTAAAGCTTGACAAATTAATAATATTGTAGTATACTAGCAGTTGATTATGAGTAGTTGGTGGACAATCCGTTATACATTTATATACATCGCACATACGAAAGGAAGTAAAAATGAGTTTCGCAAATCTTAAGCGTCAATCCGGTAATTTAGACAAACTAAAAACGGCGGTTGAAGCTCTCAGCAAATCAGAAGATAATACATCAAAGTCAGAAAATTTTTGGAAGCCGGAAACAGATAAAGTTGGTAATGGTCTTGCCGTTATCCGTTTCCTACCTGCACCAGAAGCCGATGGTGATGACGCATTGCCTTGGGTTAAATCATTTACACACGGATTCCAAGGTCCTGGTGGTCAATGGTTAATTGATGAATGTTTGACTACTAAAGGTCAAAGTTGTCCTATTTGTGACCATAATTCTGGTCTATGGGCAACAGGTATTGAAGCAAACAAAACTGTAGTTCGTAATCAGAAACGTAAGTTAAGTTATATTGCTAACATCTACATTGTATCGGATCCAAAACATCCTGAGAACAATGGTCAAGTGAAGTTGTTTAAGTTTGGTAAGAAAATCTTTGATAAGATTACCGCTGCAATGAATCCTGAGTTTGAAGATGAAGAAGCAATCAATCCATTTGACTTATGGAAAGGTGCTAACTTCAAATTAAAGATTCGTAAAGTTGACGGCTACCAAAACTATGAATCATCTTCATTTGAAGCTTCAGGTCCATTATTAGATGATGATAATGAATTAGAAAAAATCTGGAAGAAAGAGTTCTCACTCAAAGAACAGATTGCTGATTCTAAGTTTAAGTCTTATGAAGAATTACAGACTAGATTGAACAAGGTATTAGGTCTTAATGGTGAAACTGTATCAGCAAAAACAACTGTTGAAACAATCAAAGAGCAAGCAAAGAAAGCACCTAAGATTGAAGAAGATGCACCGTTTGAACCAGATGTAACTGAAGATGATGATTTAAGTTATTTTGCTAAGTTAGCAGAAGAAGATTAATTCTTCTAAATATCAGTAACACACCCGCCATGCCTCTCAACGATGCACACTTTGGCGGGTTTTTTATACGGGAACATAATTCATTCTATTAATAAATGATATGTTTATATCTCTTGATAATATTGGAGTAGTATCTTGAGTTTGTCCTGACGCCCCGCCAATGTTATTTGTTGAACCATTAATGATAATATCAGGTTCTTTATTTTCTGGTTTTTCTTCTGCGGGAAGAAGATTTGGTAAGTTTTCTTCTATTAGTGTTTTAGCTTTATTTACAATTTTTGTTTTGGCTTCACTTAATCTTTGTTTTTGTTCGTCAATCAACTCATCTTTTTTCATGTCTATGAAAGATTTTCCACTTATCGCTTTAGCATATTCATTTAAACCAGGTTGATTTCCTTTATCATCAAAAAATTTTAGTCTGCCATCAGGTTCTCTTTGATAATCTCCAGTTTTACTTTTTGGATCAATTTTTGGTTTGAATCCTTGTTCTGCCATTTTAGGTATTAATTCATTACCTTTTTCTATAATCAAATTTCTTTTTTTTCTTTGAACTTCGATTCTTTTTTTACTGCCGGCAGCTATATCTTTTTCTAAATCAATTATCATTTGCATTATTTTTTTCTTATCTTCATCACTACCTTGATTTTTCAATTTTTCTCTTAAATCTTCAATTTCTTGATATCTTTCTCTTTGATATTCATTCCATGCTTCATCTAATTTTTTAACATCTTCACCTGTTTGTAAATCAAAAAGTTCATTTAAATAAGCAATTTCAGCACTGCCTGCTGCCAGAGCAAGCAATACTGCTTTAATTGCTGTACCTAATCCTGGTATAAGTGAAAGAGCTGAACCTAAAGAAGATACAAGTAGTTTAAAAGAATCTGATACAATGCTTTTTATGAGTTTAGTTAATGGTGAAACTAATATCGAACCAACGATATCTTCAGCAAATTCTTTAAGTATATCAAAAATTATAGTACCTAATCCGCCAGCAATAGTTTTTAAAAAATTACCAAGATTTTTAAGAACACCAAAAATAAACTTAAAAGGTTTCAAAACAAATGCTAATGCAGCTTTCATACCATCAAGCATTTTATCAATCCATGTATTACCTGTATCAATTTCTCTAACTTCTTTTGCTAAGTCTTTTTTCTTATTATTTTTTATTAATTCATCAATGAGTTTTTTGTGCCTGCGTTCATCCTCTTCCATCTGTTCTTCACGAAATGATTTTTCTAACTCATATCTTTTTATTTCTCGCTCATGAGTTTTTTCCATGAAGTTATACATCTTGGCTAAAATGTCAGCAGTAGAATCACCAATCTTTAATGCTTTAATTGGACCTGGACCAATTGTAGTTCTTCTTGGGTCTTTTCTTTTACCACCTTTTCTTCTATAACCACCAAAATAACCAATATCTTCTTCAGTTCTACCAAAAGCACGACCAGCAGCTGTAGTAATACTTCTACCAAATACATTTTTTGTACCAACCAAAGTACTTAATATATTCAATGGGTCAAATCTTTCTTTAGTACGAGTTACTTTTGCTTTAAATTTTTCTGAAATAGCTCCACCAACAGAAGCACCAATACCTTGGCCTTTTTCAAACTTTTTTTCCGCAATTAAAGATAAAAGACCTTTATTTTTTAGTTGTTGTGCTTTTCTATAATCCATTTTTAATTAAGTATGTTATAAAATTGTTTTGTAATGGCAGATGATAAATCGGAATAATCTGATGTGTTGTTTTGAACCAATTTTTTTATTCCACCATTAAATATATTAGTATCATTATTTAATATCGATACACTTGGAATATCTTTAGCTTTTTTCATATTTTGTGTTTCACGATACATAGAATCAGCCGAAGATAATTTATAATCAGGTACAACAGGATTTAAATTAAATGCACCAGATTCTTTAGGATCAATTGCTTGACCATTCTTACGAACTTCATAATGTAAATGTGGTCCAGTTGAATGTCCTGTTGAACCAACTTCTCCTATTTTTTGACCAGATTGCACCATATCACCAGCATTAACATCAATTTTAGATAGATGTGCATATCTTGTTATAGTACCATCTTTATGTTGTATTTCAATAAATTGGCCATAACCTTTATTGTGTTTTTCTGGATTTTCCCATCCTGCTCGTAATATTTTTCCATCACCTGTTGTTATAACTGCATCACCGATTTTTCCTCGAATATCAAGACCTTCATGTTCTTCACCTCCTCGCATGCCAAAACCACTTGTTACTCCAGTTATTTTAGATAAGGTAATACCAATGGTTGAAGGGGCTTTTGTTTCAAATCTTGTACCACCTATTACATCACCACCAGTTTTTTTCAATTCTTCTCTATAACCAATATCTGTTCCTGGACCGTAAGCGGCTTCGCTTTCAGCAGTAAATCTTTTTTGTTTTTTTGATACCTGTGGTAATATAGTGGCCGCACCAGAAAGAATATCAGCTCGCCTTTCTTCTGATGGACCTTTTGTATATTGTTCTGAAGGTCCTGGTTTAAATTTTGTTCCTGTTACAGCTTGAAATTGTTTTGGTTCTTTTAAAATTTCAGTAATTGTTTTACCACTATCTCTTGCACGATTCAATATTGTAGCCATAATCATTGATTGTTCGGTTTTATTTGATTTAGCACCAGCTTCTGCTGATGTTGCTCTAACCAATTCATCCATTTCTTTATCGGAAATTCCTCTACCTAGATAATCCTCTATTGATTTTCTTGCACCTTTTTCATCTTCATCATATTTTTTTGTAAACTCTGACTCGGGTAAATCTGGAATTAAATCTTTAAACGCATCTTCAAACTTTTTGCCCCAATCAATATTTGCTAAAGCATCTTTTGCTACCAATAAACCACCTACACCTATAGCTACTTTTGCTGCTGTCTTTAAGAATCCGGATTTTCTTGCCACTCGAGCTAATTTTTTTATTGTAGATGTTTTTTTACCTGATAAGGCTTCAACTGTTTCATCTAAAAATCTATCTTTTTGTTTATCTAAAAGCTTTCTATATTTCTTATCTTGTTTTTCTTTCATATCATGCCATTTTTGATTTTTTTGCATGAACATGAACATCTTTGCTAATATATCAGATTCAGAATCTCCTATGCGTATATGTTGTGATGATCCTGCCGTAATTTTTGTACGCTCAGGATCTTTTTTAGGAGATACTTCTACTTGTTCTTGTTTTTGGTTACTAGAAGTTGTATTGACGGCATCAAATAATGATTGACCAGTTTTTGCTTGTTGTCTTGCTGGATTTGGTTTTGCTACACCCGATAAAATATTTGAAACAATTGGGCCAGAACCCGAAGCAAAGTTTTTGCCCATCTGTTCAAGTTGAGCTCTCTGTGCTCTTGCAAGATTAGCACGTTGAGCATCTTCTTCAGTAATGCCATATTTTTTTCTTAGTTCTTGTTGAATTTCCAGTCGTCTTTTTTCTTGCTCAATTTTCCTCCATTCGTCAATTATTTCTCTTTGGTCAGGACTCAACAGACTCAAATTATTACCGACTAACTTCAATGCCTCTTCAAATTTACCTTCACTCAAAAGGACCCATATTAAATGTTCATTTGGTTTTTCTGGTTCTTTTTTCTTTACAGGAGTATTATCACTTTTTTTGATTTCCTCGCCAGTACCGGTCGTATAGTCAACGCCTTCTACTAAAGGAGCTGGATTATCAATACCATGAATCTTATTGATTACTTTTGCTATACCTTTGGCAACTTTTCTTTTTTTGTTATTCATTTACCGCTTCTTCATCATTGCTTGTTGTTCTTTTATTTTTTGATTTTCTTCTTCAATATGATTAACTAACATAGCAATGTAGATGTCTCGCTCCCACGGTAACATATTTTCAAGTTCCGTTAATGAATACTTATGGTGCTGCATCAAAGAGAAATTAGTCTTATAGTAATTTCTCAGGTTGTCATGACAAAATATTACTCGAAAAAACTTTCTAAACCTTCCATACTAATCGTATGGTCAAATCCACATTTAGAACATTTTAAATCAATCTTTCTGTTCATTTTAGGAAGATTGTTAAAGAATTCTTCTAACTTAGAAAATTGTTCTTGGCTTAATGATTCAATAAATGCCAATAGTTCTTCTCTTGGTGTTTCAGAAGCGTAGTAGTATTGTTCACCATCGTAAATGTATTCAACAGAATCAAGTATAACTTCAAAAGCAATATCTACTGCTGAGTCTTTTTTCTTTAATTTTTCTACCAAAGAAAATTCTGGATATTTCAATTTAATACTAACCTGTTCTGTGATATTGATAATATCTTTGGCATTTGGGTCAATATCAACAGTAATGTCTAATAGATTAAACTTAGATTCCATTTTATTACCACATTGTTCACCGTCAACTTCATTGGTACAAACATATTTGTTTTCAACAACTTCACCAACAGAGCGTGCACGTAAGTTAATAAAATAATATTCAATATCAATTACAGGTAACTTATCAATATTAATGCCTTCAGTCAATGTACAATTAGTTAATACTTGACGAATGTTTCTTTCAATCGTATCTTTATCATCTGCTTCCATAGCCATCATTAGATTCTTTTGTTCTTTTACTAAGAATGGCCTAAAGCGAATTTGTTTTTTACTTAATGGTAATTCAAGGTCATAAATCGGTGTATCAATTTTTGGCAAAGCCATTTTAAATCTCCTATCAATTCAAATTTATTGTGTTAATGTATTCAATATTCCTGTTAATCCAGATGTTACAACTTTATTTTGTAAAGCATTAGCGTAACTGCCAATCCAATTCGTATAAGAAAATTGAATTTGCAACTTATGAAATTCTTCCGATGACCATTCTAAATCTAATTGATTCATATTCAAAGGAAAAGCTTCACGTAATACAGCAGAATATGTTAATTCGTTTGATACGTTATACTGATTAATTGTTATATCAACCATGTAATTTGTTTTATACTGAAAATTATAATCAGTTGTGGGATTAACTATATCCATCCAAGAATCAAAAAATATCTTTTCACGCATATCATCAGAAATAAGAAATGTCATACTTGATTCGCCATAACTTGTGTGGTATGGAAATTTTTCAATTGGCGCTGAGCCCATCTTCTTTTCAGTTGTCATAAAGTTACGGCCTGGCATTTCTATAGCTTCACATCTAAATGATAAATTCCTAGAATCAGCACCGGTGGTTCCTGTTAAAGCTAAAGGAATAGGAATACTAACATCAAACCTATTTGGCCTTGCTAAATCGGTATTAAAACTTGCACGAAAATCGCTAATTGAACCTGGCATTTACTTACCTTTAATTTCTTTTATTGAATCTTCCCAAACTTCTTTTGGTTTGGCACCTTTAAATTGTTGTAACGGCAGAAAACTTGCCACTTCAAACTCATGTGGTTCAATGGCAAGTATTTTTGACCTAATATGACCAGTTAAGTAACGCTTTAGACACGGTTTAAACTCTTTAAAACGCTTGGATGCGCTCAGGATGTCATAAGTCACTCGAATACGCATAACATCATTGTTCTTATCTAAAGTCGCATAATCCATCAATTTGGTCAAAAATGCCACTCTATAACGGTATGGCAAATAATGAAGATTTAACCCTAGAAAACCATCGTCATACTTTTCTAATGCCAATACCATTGGAAACTTGTCATAATATGGCAAGTCTGCTTTTGTTTTTGGATCATAGTAAAAACAATATAACCTACCAAGCATGAATCTTCTATCTTTTCGAAATGCTTCACGGCTAATGTTTTTTGGTATTGCTGAAACATTTCTTAGTTCATTAATTTTTGTATTGAGCCATTTCATAGACTCTCTAGACATGACAGCATAATCGGTTGTTGACCGTTGTTGTCCTAATTCCGTAAGTATTGAAGTTGCCATGAGAGTATTTAGTTCAGTCCTAGATGGTCTTCGGTGATAACACGAAACTCCCATGCTCTATCTTTACAGTATTCGATAGCGGCTTTCCATTTGGCTTCGTTGACACCCCATGTTTTGACTGCTTTGATATAGTTCTCTGTAATACGTTTTTGTGGTGGCGGTGGTGCAGTTTCTTTCTTTGGTTTGACTTCAAGCATCACGGTTTTTAACTTTCCGTCTTTTGTTTTCATTTTTACAAGAAAGTCTGGAAAGTACCGATGGTACTTACCGTCAATAGGTGACCTGTATGGAACAACTAATTCTTCTGAAGCCCAAGATATAATATCATCATTTAAGTCGAGCCAGTTCATCACTTTGACTTCCCAAGACGAGCGATATACTATATTGGTCGGGTCACCAATATATTTGTGTGGATTACGAGGTTTAAATAAGCCTGAATATGCCATATAAATAGTATGTATATCAACTCAACGAGAGTATCATGGGTTTTCAAATTTTACCAAATAGTTTAGGTTCATTAGGTGCCGGTTCATCATTAAGTCAATTGACAGGACCATTAGGTAGCCTTTTCAGTCCAAGCACCATTAATAATTTGGTGTATCCTTCTGATTTAGCATCAAATCCTGCAATGTGTCATGCTATTCAATTTTCTATTTATGACTATACTACAGGATTTGAAGAAGCAGTAAGTACTGGAGTTGGTACTGTACAAAATGCCATTTCAGCATCCGGGTTTGAAGAAATTAAAAATACAATTAATAATCAAGCTGAATTTCAAAAACAAGTTATTGCAAATATAAAAAATAATTCAGCGAGTGCAGTTGTTGCAGATGAAGGTATTGCTGCGTTTGAAGCCGGACAAGTTGGTGGAGTTATTCAAAAAGTAATTCCTTCAGCAGTTAAATCATTTCAAGCTCCAACATACAGACCAAAACGAAAAGGTACACCATTGGCAAATATTTCTTTGTATATGCCAGATTCTTTACAGACTAGTCATAATGCTCAATATAGTGAAGTTAGTTTTACAGATGCTGTTGGTGCTGCAGGCATATTAGCTAATGCTTATGCTGATTTAAAAGATAAAAAAGCTTTTAGTGATATGATGAATTACTTACCATCTTCTGGTGTAGGTAAAACAGCAATAGCAAATATAGCTGGTAACATTGGATCAAAATTAGGTGGCAATGCTACTGAATTATCTAGTATAGCAAAAAATGCTTTAGGTGTGTATACAAATCCACAAATACAATTAATTTATAAAGGTATAGGATTAAGAGAGTTTAGTTTAAGTTTTGTTTTTACTCCTAAATCACCACAAGAAGCACAAACTACAAAAAATATTATTGATACATTTACTTATTACTCTGTTCCAGGATTAGGTTCAGCTGCTATTGACGGACAGCCAGGTCAATATTTAACTCCGCCACAATTATTTCAAGTTAAATTTGTATTTTTAGGTCAAAATGGCATAGGCGGTTCTATTGCAAATGTATTTAATTCAGCATTGAGTAATTTAGGATTAAATTCTTTATTGACTTCTAATCCAACAAGTACAATTACAAATGCTGCTGCAGCAAAAGTAATGACAATTCAAGAATGTGTTTTAGAAAGTGTAAGTGTAGATTATGCTCCAAATGGTTGGTCAGCATTTAATGATGGTTATCCAGTTCAAACTACATTATCATTACAATTTAAAGAAACACAAATTCTTACAAAAAAACAAGTTGGTGAATATAATCCTTCTGTTGCTTCTAATTATTCATACCAACAACAAAATATTAAAACAGCTTCAACATATGGAACAACTGCAGGATCGCAACAAACGGCATTGTTACAACAGCAAAATGAAGGATTTTAATGAAATACTTTAATACACTTCCTTCTATAATTACTTCCGATTATAATGGTAATACACTCACGCTCAAAAATATATTAACAAGAGCAGCGTTATTACCTCAATTAGAAACAAATCCTTTATTATTTTATACATACACATCACAAGAAGGTGATACTCCTGAAACTGTGGCTTACAAATATTATGGTGACCAATATCGTTATTGGATGGTATTGTATGGAAATGGCAGTTTAGACCCACAATTTGATTGGCCTTTGGCATCACGACAATTTAATGATTTTATTATTGCAAAATATACAAATGATGCAGCAAATACTTTGAGTATATCAGCAAACACTATAACGTCTAATCAAATATTATCATACGTACAAAATACAATACATCATTACGATAAAATTATTGCAACTACAGATAATACAACTAAAACACAATCAATTAAAACAATTGAAATTGATGCAAATTCAGCAAATCAAGTGTTAACAGGAATAACTACCATTACATTTTCTGATGGTTCATCTGCCACACAATCTGTATCAGTAAATCCAGTTTCAATTTATGATTATGAAAATACTTTAAATGAAAATAAGAGAAATATTAAACTAATTAATAATAGCTACGTTGGTGCAATGGAATCACAGTTCCAATCTTTGATGAGTAAATAATATGGCAGGAACACAAAATTTAAGATACGCAACCGAGTATCAATTAGACAGAATTGCTTTATTGACATCCGTTGGAAATGGTTTAATTGATTTAACACCACAATTAGTTGAATTAAATTTATTTGAAGATATCTATTCTGCTACAATTTCTGGTAATTTAGTTGTGTCCGACTCTTTAGGTTTATTATCAAATTTTCGTATTAATGGTACTGAATTTATTCAAGTGGTGTTAAAAAAACAAGCACAAGATAGTAATCCTATACAAAGAACCTTTCGAGTTTTTAAAATATCAAACAGAAGTACAAACGTAAGTAATGATTATGAAGTTTATACTTTAAATTTTTGTTCAGAAGAATTTTTATTTTCAGAACAATACAGAATATCTAAAGGTTATACTAACACAAAAATATCTGATATAATTACCGATATTTTAACAAATTATATCAAAGTTGGAACTTCAAAAACTAAAAATATTTACATTGAAACAACTAAAGGTGTATACGATTTTGTATTACCTAATAAAAAATTATTTGAAACAATTAACTGGTTATCAACTTATGCACAACCGGTTACCAATATTGGTGCTGATATGTTATTTTATGAAAATAACTATGGGTATTTTTTTAATTCATTACAAACATTGTATGAACAAGAAGCATATCAAACATATTATTATGACCCTAAAAATATATCAACTGAAATTTCAGCACAAGTAGTTAATGTTACCGATTTTGAAGTTTTAAACTTTTTTGATACTCTTACTGCTATTACCAACGGTACATTTGCTAACAAAACAATTACTTTTGACGTATTGACACGAACAAAAAGAACTAATAATATGTTTAGTTATGATACATACGCTAGCCAAGCAAAATCTTTAAATCCATATCCTATAACAAATAACTATCAAAATAGAAGAGGCGATACAATGTATCAAGTTATGGATGGTGTAGATTTAGAAATGGGTGCACTTCGTATGGCATCAGGTAATAAAACAGAAAAGATGAATTCTTATGTTATGTCTACAAAAGGTAGTGCAAATAATGTTGCCAATGATATTTTTATTGAAACATATTTAAAACATCGAGTGGCACAACTTGGTTTAATCAATTATACAAGGATTAAAATTGTAATTCCTGGTGATGTTTCTGTTACAGTAGGTAAAGCAGTTAACTTTAAAACTTTTGGTGTATCACCAGCAGTATATTCAAAAGATAGTGTTAAAAGAGTTGAAGATCCTTTTTATTCTGGCAAATATTTGGTCACAGCTTGTCGTCATGTTGTCAAAAACAACTCCTATATAACTGTGTTAGAATTGTCTAAAGAAAGTGTCTCGGATTCTTATTCATCATTTAATAATTCGGATCCAGTTTTACAGTCTACTGTGAATGGTGTTCAATAATGCGTAATAATTTTGTTGGTTTAAATGGTTTTATTTGGTGGGTTGGTGAAGTAGAAGCTCGTGTTGACCCACTTGCCATTGGTCGTTGTAAGGTGAGAATATTTGGCTGGCATACAGATAATAAAGCGATGTTATCAACAGAACAATTACCTTGGGCACATCCGATGATGCCAATAAATAATTCAAAATCATTTTCAGCACCTAGAGTTGGTGATTGGGTTGTAGGATTCTTTATGGATGGAGAATCAGGTCAATTTCCAATTATGATGGGTGTATTACCTAGTATAAAGGTTGAATAATATGCCTCAAAGTATTCCTAATATAGCACCAGTTGTTACTGATAGTTCTGGTTCAATTGTAGAGACAAATCCTCCTACCGTAACTAATGTAGGAGATGGACAACTATCAACCACAACACCAACAACTGCAACAGGTTCAATTGCAAACACTTCAATAGATGTTTCAAATAATGATTTGGCACACGCTTGTGATTTTGCTACAACATTACAAAAGAATAATGCTCTCAAAAGATTTCTAAGAGCAACAGCAGCACAAATTAGAGATGGTATCCGAGCATTATTGAGATTTTTAGGTCTTGGTGATGGTTCTGGTACAGTTTCTTGGATTATTAGTAAATTAAAATGGTTGGCGGCTGAAATTAGATATATTCAATATACTATTATTAAACCAATACAAGATTTTGAACAAGTTGTTATTGCTTATACTCAAAAAGTTGCCGCAATGATTTCTTGGATTTTATCTTTACCTTCTCAAATTCTTGCCTTATTAAAAGATTGTTTATCTCAATTACAAAAATTAGTTAGTAGTATTTTTTCTGATATTTTAGAAACTGACCAAAATCCTTATAGTGAAGTTATTGCTGCTGCAAAAGATGTAGCTTCAGCCTCACAATCATTAGTTCAATCAACTGTACAAGCAGCTGCCGGTGCGGCCGCTTTACCTACTGCGGTTATTTCTACAGCATTATCTACACCATCACAATCTACATTGGCTCAAGCAAACACAACGATTGCTAATTTCACTGCATCGTATGTTAGTTCAACTCCATCAATACAAAATTCAACACCTTAAACTATGACAACATATAAACCGCCGATTTCTAGTATGTGGATTCAACAGCCTTCTGCTGCTACGGCAAATACACCACCACAATATCCATATAATAATGTTACACAAACTGAATCTGGCCACTTACATGAGATGGATGACACACCAGGTCAAGAGCGTATTCGTATTCAACACGGTAAATCTGGTAGTTTTATTGAAATGGCACCAAATGGTGACCAGACAGTAACAATTAAAGGTGATGGTTATGAAATTGTTGCTGGTAATAAAAATGTAACAATTTCAGGAGTTTGTAATATCACTATTAACGGTGATTGTAATATGGAAGTTTTTGGTAATAAAAATGAAAAAATTCATGGAAATTATGACCTTGAAGTTATGGGTGATATGCACGTAAGAGGCAGAGACAATATAGATATTGGGTCAGACAACACACTCATGTTGGCGGCCAGTGAAAAAGGCACAGGAGACTTATATTTAGCAGCTGCTACAAATGTTTATTGTGCTTCAGAATTACATGTTGGTGGTTCTATCGCTTGTGATATGTTAAATGCTGAATCAAGAGTAAATGCTGGAACAGGATTATATGCTGGTATTGCTGGTGTTTTTTCAGAGGGTCCAATTACTTCTTTAGTTTCTGTTATATCACCTTCAGCTGTTTTTGGTATATCCGGTTCTGTTTTACACTATGATGTAGTAAATAATGGTATTTTTGATGCACATATCCACGTAAAATCTGGTCCCAACTTACTTCCAATGTTAGCTTAATTATGTCAACAGTAAATAACGCATCCGGCGTATACGGAACACTCGGTTATAATTTTAATGATCCTAATGGTGATGTTTTGGCATTATCTTCGGATACGTTAGCTCATATGAATTCTATACCGGCATTAATTTCATCAAATCAAGCACAACTTATTGTTTCTGCCGGTAGTAGTCCAATAAATCAATCAAATTTGTATCAAAATCCTGTTGCAAGCTATATTTCAAGTATCGTAAATACAACAAATTTAATTATTACAAATGCTCCTGGAATGTCAGATGCTTCAAATAGTTTGATTAGTCTAGCAAATTCATTGTCAAGTACAGCAAATTCTTTTTTGGCTCATACTAATAGATTATCAAATCTAGTTGCTTTTGATGGAACAGATAATACTAATCCATACTACAAAAATGCAATTTCTTTTGGTAAAATTGCGATGTATATTACCAATCAAACAGATGGAATTTCAAATACTTCACCTATTCTTGGTAGTTTCACTTCACTTTTTATAGGACCGCAATTGAGTGCTAATGCGAATACGATTTTGGCTGATTACACAACGTATCAAACTGGCATTCAAAATGATACATTAACCACAGGACAATATACACAAATTGAAAATCATTTAAATACTGCTTCGGCTTTAATGTCAACAAGACAATCAAATGATATAACTTTTTATACCAATTTGAAAAATATGGTAAATAATTATAATACAGTAAGAAGTTTTTCTGGTATGGGAGAATCAGAAAAATATCTGGTTAATAATTTTGTTGGTACGACAAATTCAATTAACTTAATTAATTCTTAAAATTTCGAAATTTTGCGTTGCGGCCTAGAATTTCTCCGAACGCTGACCAAGAACCAAAAAAGCGATTTTACTCCTGTAAAACTATAATAAATAAAGAATGGCAACCAATAATCATATATACTCCGACTTAGATTTAAGATTTCTCCGTCAGCCCTCTACGGGAGATATCTCTATGAAGTATGATGAACAAGCAGTCATTAGGTCAATTCGAAACTTATTATCAACTAATTTATACGAGAGATTATTTCAACCAACAGTCGGTAGTTCTATAGGACAGTTGTTGTTTGAACCATTATCTGCCTTGACTGCTAGTCAAATTGAAGATGAAGTAGCAAGAATGATAGCAAATTATGAACCTAGAGCAACAATTAATCAAATATTAGTAAGTGCTCAACCAGATTCAAACGCTTTTAATGTATATCTTTCAGTATATATTGGTAATCAAACAAGTCCAACAGCAATTAACATCATATTAACGAGAACCAGATAATGGCTGCTAATACAAACATTCAAATTACTGATTTAGATTTCAGTTCAATTAAATCTAACTTTATAACCTATTTACAAAGTCAAGATACTTTTAAAGATTATAACTTTGAAGGTTCTGCGATGTCAACATTACTTGATGTTTTGGCATACAACACACAATATAATGCTTTCTATTTGAATATGGTAGCCAACGAGATGTTTTTAGATTCTGCTGTACAAAGAGCATCTGTTATTTCTCAAGCAAAAGTATTAAACTATACACCTAAGTCAGCCATTGCACCAACAGCAGAGATTAATGTTACTTTCACTGGAGTTACATCAGGTTCACTTACATTACCAGCATACACACCGTTTTTATCTTCAGCAGTTAATGGTGTAAACTATAACTTTTTGACTACTGATACTTATACAGTCAATACATCTAATAATACCGTATCGTTTGTTAATATACCAATTAAACAAGGTACACAAGGTAATTATTCGTATGTTGTTGATTCTACAACAAATCCTTCTTATACTTTTGAAATACCTGATTCTACAATAGATACAACAACACTAAAAGTAATCGTACAACAATCAAGTACAAATACAAATATTAGCATTTACAATCTTGCTACATCTGGTTTGCAATTAACAGGTACATCTAAAGTATATTTCTTACAAGAATCTTTAAAAGGAACTTATGAGATTTATTTTGGTGATGGTGTTTTAGGTAAAAAATTAGATGATGGAAACATTATATTTGTTTCTTACATTTCAACAGAAGGTACTGCGGCTGCTGGTGCCAATTCATTTCAAATGTTATCTTCTGTTAGTGGTTATTATCCAACATCGGTTACTCCTGTTCTTGCCGCTACGACTGGTTCAGCCAAAGAATCTATATCATCTATTAAATTTCAAGCACCTAAAGCATATTCAGCACAAGGTCGTGCAGTAACCAAAAATGATTATATTACAGCAATTCAACAAAATACTTTAGGATTTCCTATTGATTCTGTTTCTGTATGGGGTGGTGAAGAAAATAGCCCACCAGTATATGGTCAAGTGTTTATTGCTGTCAAACCATCAGGCACATACAGTCTAACACAAGCACAAAAACAAAGATTAATTGGTGAAGTTATTCAACCTATTTCTGTCTTGACTGTTACACCAACAATTGTGGATCCTGATTATACTTACTTACAAATTGGTATAAATGCTTTCTATGACCCAACACAAACTACATTAACATCTAGTCAAATACAATCTGGCATATCAACAGCAATTCAAAACTATGGTATTAATAATTTAAATACATTCAATTCAACATTTAGTTCTTACGCTGTATTAAGTGCGATTAATAATTCAAATCCATCAATTATCTCAAGTGAATTTAATGTAAAGTTACAAAAGAAAATATTCCCACTTTTGACAGGAAGTTCTACAATCAATTTATATTACAATACTTCTTTACAACCAGGTAAGTTTGGTAGTGGAATTAGTAGTTCACCTTCAATGCAGTTCTTAGACCCAAATAATTTATCTAATATTATTGATGGTGTTTTTATTGAAGAAGTTCCGTCATCAACTTATGGTATCGATACAATTTCAGTTATTAATCCTGGTTTTGGTTATCAATCAACTCCTACTGTTACTATCTTAGGTGACGGTACTGGTGCAAATGCTGTTGCAACGATTGTTAATGGTGCAATTCAAAGTATTACTGTGACCAGTTCTGGTAACAACTATACTCAAGCGATTGTTACTATAACACCTGCTGCTGGTGATACAACAGGTAAATTAGGTGCTGCTGTTGTTAATTTACAAGGTCGTTATGGTACATTAAGAACTTATTATAATAATACAACAAATGTAAAGACGATATTAAATTCAAATGTTGGCACAGTTGATTATTTAAATGGTGTTATTACATTAAATGATTTTACTCCATATCAAGTTAATAATCCATTAGGACAATTAACAATTTCAGCAACACCTTCAACTAATATTATATCATCAACGTATGATAGAGTTATTACAATCGACCAAGCAGATAATACTGCTGTTACTGTTAATGTTACTGCTAAAACTAAAACATGATAACTAGCGGGCAAAAAACTTCACTATTAGTACCATATCAATTACCTGAATTTATTCGGGATAATCCTGACTATTCTAATTTTGTATTATTTTTACAAGCATATTATGAATGGCTAGAAGAAACAGGTAATGTTACTGACCGTTCTAAAAATTTATTAAACTATAAAGATGTTGATGCCACAACTAATGAGTTTGTTCAATATTTTTATAATGATTTTCTACAATATTTTCCTACTGAAATATTAGCTAATAAAACTGAAGTATTGAAAATTGCTAAAGAAATGTACCAAGCAAAAGGTACACCAGCATCATTTCAATTCTTCTTTAGAACATTATACAATTCAGATGTTGATTATTTCTCTACTAAAGATGTGGTTTTTAAAGCATCTGCTGGTAAATGGTATGTTGCTAAAAGTTTAAAGTTAGCTTCAACTGATGTAAACTTTTTATCGTCATCAAACTTTAGAATTTTTGGTGAAACAACTAAATCAATTGCTACAATTGAAAATGTGGTTGAAGCTGGTAATAAAATGGAAGTTTTTATTTCCAATATTGAAAGATTGTTTCAATCTGGTGAGTTTGTTCGTGTTGTTGATAGTAATAACCAAGATGTTTATTTTTTAAATGGCCAAGTATCAACAGCAAATACTGTTGGTGCTGAAGTACCTAGAGCAAAAATTGTAGGTCAGATTAGCCAAATAAAAATAAATTCAAATCAAAGAGGTCAATTATATCAAGGTGCTAACACACAGTTAGGTTATCCTGGTGACCCAATCGTTGTTTTTGGTGGATTAAATTCATCTACAGGTCACGGTGCGGCAGCTACAATATCAACAGCAACAAAAGGTTCTATCAAATCTATTTTAGTGGCAAATAATGGTGTTTCTTTACTTGGTGGATTTGGTTATTCAGCTGAAGATAGTACACAAAATGCTTTTTCTATTATTAATATTACCAATGGCGGTGGTGCCATCGCTAACATTTCAGGTGTAAACACGGCTACGACTGTTCACGTTGCTAATTCTTTTTATAACCCTGTTTCTCAAATAACTAATATTCCTACAGACAGAATTGGATTGTTT
>Ga0207959_1000077_pt1 | contig 27570 bp, 36 predicted proteins | sample CryBogCBH20Aug07_FD_184609 | JGI IMG/M metagenome (GOLD analysis project Ga0207959, IMG submission 184609) | Freshwater microbial communities from Crystal Bog, Wisconsin, USA - CBH20Aug07 (SPAdes) (version 2) | ecosystem: Environmental > Aquatic > Freshwater > Lake | place: Crystal Bog... | reverse complement strand
TTTCTTGGCGCATGAATTCCAAGAAGTGTATGAAAACAGCGTGACAGGAACAAAAGATGCTGTTGATGCCAAAGGAAACCCAGTTTATCAAGCAATGCAACCAAGCACACCAGAAGTCATTGCTGACCTTGTAGCCGAAATCCAATCCCTCCGTAAACGCCTTGCAGCACTAGAAGCCAAATAACCTAAAGGAAATATCATGTCCACTACTTTTACCACCACCATCAAACAGATGTTCACCATCCCCAATCCAACGGGGTATGTTGTAAACGTGATTTATGAGGTCACCGGAGTTGACGGTCAACATACCGCCAGCATCGATGGCAATTGCCAATTCACTCCCACTCAAGGCGAAACGGGCTACACCCCATACGCAGATTTGCAACCCGCTCAAGTCATTGCGTGGATTCCCGCAGAGCAAATTGCAAGCGCACAGGCTTGTGTGCAAGGCCAAATCGACAGCATGATTACGCCTCCTGTCAGTCCTACAAATACGCCTTTGCCTTGGGCTGCGGCATAATATGTTCAAGGGGTTACACGGCTGCCCCATCTCAGCCGCTGCTGGAGTTTAAACATGAACGAAGAACTGAACACGCCTATCTCTTTGACCTTGCCCTTGGGCGCTGTCAATATGGTACTGGCTGCATTGGCTAAAGCCCCTTACGAACAAGTGGCTGATCTGGTGCAATCCATCCGAGAGCAGGCTATCCCGCAAGTCCCAATGCCTGAATTGAAAGAAGCTCCGGCTTCCGATCCAGTGCAGTAAACCAGCGGCCTTGTGCCGCTTTCCCCATAGGTGGAGCATGATTCCTATTGATCCGTTTGCCGCGCTGGATGCGGTGCAGTCAGCTATCAAGCTGGTCAAAAAAGCCTCACAAACTGCCAATGACCTTGGTAGTCTCGGCCCTGTTCTGGGGAAATACTTTGACGCCAAAGTCGATGCGATTAAGGTCGTATCTCAGGCTAAGTCGGGCGGCTTTAAAGGCTCGGCTATGGGTAAAGCTCTTGAGCTAGAAATGGCTCTTGAGCAAGCCCGAGAATTTGAAGAGTCACTCAAGAATCTATTTTTCAGCTCAGGGAAAATGGATGTTTGGATGAACATCAAGAAAAGAGCCGCCGCCATGGAGGCAGAGGCGGCTAAAGAGATGGCCCGAGCTAAAGCTGAGGCCGAGCGCAAAAAGAAAGAAATCCAGGAGGCTATTGAGTTTGGTCTAACCATTCTGGGTTTGCTTGTGGCTTTGGGTCTAATAGCCTGGGGTAGCATCTATTTTTATCTGCACTGCAATAAGTATGGCTGCTCATGAAAGAGATCATAGAGGGGTTTAAACAGTGGTTCAAAGTTGCTTGCTATGTTGCCTTTGCGTGGTGGTTTCTGGACTTTGTGAAGTCCTTGCCGGAACCCCTAGCGGCGCGAGTGATGGATGCCGCATTGTCAAAGTTGCCGTTTTAAAGGGTTGATATGAATGACTTACTCGGATTGCTTAAAAGTGTTGCACCTAGCTTGGCAACTGCCGTTGCTGGCCCTCTTGGTGGTGCTGCTGTTACCGCTATCGCTTCTAAACTTGGTGTTTCAGATAGCGTTGAGGCTGTTGCTACAGCAATTGCCGGTGACCCACAAGCGGCGCAAAAACTTGCCGATTTAAACGCTGACTTTGCCAAGGCTGAAATGGCCGCAGTGACAGCCCGTTGGGAGGCCGACATGAAGTCGGATTCGTTCTTGTCAAAGAACATCCGCCCAATGACATTGATTTTTATCTTGGTGTTCTATTCGGTATTTGCCATGATGAGCGCCTGGAATTTAAACGTAAATGAGTCCTACGTTAAGTTGTTGGGCGAATGGGGCCAGCTTGTCATGCTGGCATATTTTGGTGGGCGCACCGTTGAGAAAATCATGGAGAAAAAGAAATGAACCTTAAGAATGCCGTAACCATCATTGCGGCCATTTCCCTAATGGGGGTTGTGGCTTGCATGATTTATATGTTCTTACTTGCCATCTACGACCCAACAGTGGATGACAAAGTTGTCTTTGACATCATTGGCCCGGCCTTTCAAACCATCGTTGGTGGTTTTATTGGCTTAATTACCGGAATCCACATTGGAGATAAAGATGAATCTAAGTGAGCATTTCACCCTTGAAGAGTTGACCCATACGGATCACCGTGAATTTGACAATACCCCAAATGAATCAGAACTTGCAAACCTCAAACGCCTTGCAGCTTTTCTTGAAGACGTCAAGGTTGTACTTGGAGGTAAGCCCGTCATGGTCAACTCCGCCTTCCGATCTAAACAGGTCAACGATGCGGTTGGTTCCAAAGACACCTCTCAGCACCGTATTGGATGCGCCGCAGACCTGCGCATCCCGGGAATGACTCCCGATGAGGTTGTAAAAACCATCATTGCGAGTAAACTCGGGTACGACCAGATCATTCGTGAATTTGACCGGTGGACACATATTAGTGTGCCTAATACGCCCGACGCATCTCCCCGTCGTCAAGCTTTAATCATTGACAAATCTGGCACAAGGGCATTTACTTAAAAGGATTCGGCATGCCGCTGTCTAAACTCAAATTCAAGCCGGGTGTAAACAGGGAAATGACCACCCTGTCTAATGAACAGGGTTGGTTTGAGACTGACAAGGTTCGATTTCGTTACGGGTTTCCTGAAAAGCTGGGTGGTTGGAAAAGCGATACTGGGACGACTACCTCCATCTTAGCTCCAGCCTCGGGTTCATTCTGGGGCGTTTGCCGTTCTTTATGGAACTGGCTTAACCTGACGGGTTACAACCTGCTCGGGCTTGGTACTAATCTAAAGTACTACATCCAAAACGGTAACGGGGGATACTTCTATGATGTTACCCCTATCCGTTTAACCACATCTGCGGGCGCAGTAACGTTTACAGCGACCTCCACATCCAAAAACATTACGGTGACCTGCACGGCCAACGGGGCAACCACCAATGACTTTGTAACCTTTAGCGGGGCAACGGGGCTTGGCGGGGCAATCACCAGCACCATCCTCAACGCAGAGTTTCAGATCGTCAGTATTATTGACGCCAACAACTTTGTCATTCAGTCGAGCGTTGCGGCCAACGCATCAGATACGGGTCACGGCGGATCATCCACTGTAGGCGCGTTCCAAATCAATACCGGGGCCGCAATCTACGGCTCAACCACTGGATGGGGCGCAGGTTCTTGGGGAGGCTTTAACCCTCCAAGCGCCAGTACGGCTTGGGGTCAGTCTCAAGGCTATGCTCAGTTGCGGCTATGGAGTCAATCCAACTTTGGTGAGAACTTGATCTTTTGCGCCCGTGGGGGCGCGATGAACTTTTGGGCTGTTAACCCAACCCCTTCTATATTTGATCGGGGCCAAGTCATTGTGGCTGGCGGGACAATTACCCAAAAGAACTATGCAACTGGTAGCGGCACAACCACGGTTTCTGTGGATGCAACTTGCCCATCTCAAGTCAATATTGTGATGGTGTCCGACTCCACTCGGTTCACGATTGCTTTGGGAGCCAATGACCCAACGGGCGTTATCTCCACTACGTCGATTGATCCTATGATGGTTCGCTGGTCGGATCAGGAATCGTACAGCACATGGCTTCCAGCCATTACCAACCAAGCTGGCTCATACCGTTTAAGCCAAGGCTCTCAGATCATCACTGGCATACAAACCCGGCAGGAAATCTTAGTCTTCACCGACTCCGCAGTGTATTCCATGCAATACATTGGGGCCCCTTATGTCTGGAGCTTCCAGCAAATGGGTTCCAGTATTTCTATTGTGAGCCAGAACGCAGTCGCCACATCCAACAACATCACGTACTGGATGGGGATTGATAAGTTCTATGTCTACTCTGGTAAGGTTGACACATTAATTTGTTCCCTGCGCCGGGACATCTTTGAAAACTTCAACACCGATCAGGCGGCTCAAGTCTTTGCCGGGATCAATGAGGGGTTCAATGAAATTTGGTGGTTCTATCCATCATCGGGCTCAAATTACCCAGATAAGTACGTGATCTACAACTACGTAGAGCAGACTTGGTACAACGGTAATTTGAGCCGTACAGCTTGGGTGGGCAACCATTTACGCCAGTACCCTATGGCTACAAACTACAGCACCACCAGCACCTCAGGCAAGCTGATCTACCATGAGAATGGAACAGATGATGGTAGCGTTAGCCCTCCGATTGCAATCAACTCGTTTATACAGTCTTCTGACTTTGACATTGGTGATGGCGATCATTTCGGATATGTCTGGAGGATCGTGCCTGATGTGACCTTTGATGGCTCGACGGGAGCGGCTCCGGTCGTCAACATGACCATGTTGCCCCGCCAGAACCCTGGCACAGGCTATGGCCGAACCGACAACCCAACGGTGATTAGTGGGAACAACTATTTAAACCAAAGAACCTACGAAGTTCAAAAGTTTACACAGTATGCCTACGTGCGTGTACGTGGTCGCCAGATGGCTCTGAAGATCAGTTCCAACACCCTTGGGACTCAGTGGCAGTTAGGCACTCCACGCCTTGACGTTAGACCTGATGGGCAACGTTAATGGCTACTAACAAATTCATATCTAGCATTGTCCCGACCATTGCGCCTCGGCTTCCAGCCGCGCCTGATGAGTACGACAAAAGGTTTATTGAGCAGTATTCAAACGTCCTAAGGATTTACTTCAATGGGATTGATACAACCTTTGGGGGCCTTTTAGGCCAATCCCGGCCGGGCAGTGCCGCACATGCTGGTGGCGCATACTTAACGTTTCCTTACGCATCAGTAAGTCGTACTACGAACCAAACCTTTACAGCCAATACGGCAACCCTAATCACATTTGACACCAGTCTTGATTTAAACGATTGCACATATTCTGCGGGGAATATCAAAGTCAATGACGCCGGTTTATACAATTTGCAGTTTAAATTGCAAATGGTTAACACGGACACAGCCATCCATACGGCATATGTTTGGATTCGTGTAAATGGAGTTGATTATGCTGGCAGTGGAAACAAAATTGACATTCCTGAGCATCATGGATCGACAGATGGATATGCGCTTGTTTCCGGAAACTTTTTTGTAAATTTGAATGTTGGCGACACTATCTCTTTATATGTTGCCGTTGATAGCAACCAACTGTACATAGAGGCTTATGCGGCCAACTCTCCAGGCTTTTTGATGCCTTCAATTCCATCAGCTCTGATGAGTTTGACGTTTGTGTCTTTAGTACCAACATGATAACATTGCTATTACCCGTTTAAAGGTGAAAAAATGAGCATCCACCTCGCAGCACAACACCTCATGAGTAAGGGCCGTGGGCCCGATGACACCCTTGTCCACATGTCAAAAGGTGAGCTACAAAGTCTTCAACAATTAGCTAAAGCGCATGGTGGAACCTTAACCACTAACCCAGAGACAGGCCTGCCCGAGGCAGGATTTTTGTCCAGTCTTTTGCCAACCATTATTGGTGTTGCATTGGCGCCAGAAACTGGCGGAGCATCTTTGGGCATTGAAAGCGCCCTTGGGACCGCTGGCGCGGTGGGTCTTGGTACTGCGGCTGTGACGGGTAGCCTTAGTAAAGGCTTGATGGCTGGTCTAAGTGCTTATGGTGGCGCAAGCTTGGCCGGTGGGTTAATGGGAGTTGGTGGCGGCGCATTGGCAGACGCTGCATCCTCGGGTGCTTATGCCGCAAATGCTGGAATGACTGATGCCGCCGCTCAAGCGGCTGGCTATGCAAGCGCTGAAGAAATGGCCCAAGTAAAAGCCGCTCAAGCCGCCGCCAACTTAAATCCGTCTGTTTTAGATAAATTGTCCACTGGGGCCGGAAAGCTTGCATCAAACCCAATGGATACCATGAAGGCCATGGGTGGCGGAAGCACCATGAAGGGCGCTGGCATGGTTGCCGCCGCCACTCTACCGGCCATGCTGGGCTCTGCCCCAGCTCCAACGACCAAAACTTATCCCGTGGCTAATGCTTTGCAATACAACGCAAACCCACAAGCTATTTCACCAAACGCAGGCGTTCCAGGGTACGGTCATCAAGGGCAAAACTTTGGCGCTGAGCAGACTTACTTCAAGCCAAGCTACACAGACACGGGTGTACCGTTTAAACCAGTAGGCATGGCGGGCGGCGGTCAGATTGAACTGCATGGTTCTTTTGATGCTGGCGGTGGCCAAGGCCAATTTAACGGTGGCTACACCCCAATGGGTGGCGGGTTTGGAGGACAAAATCCCGGTTTTGGCGGTGGCAATACCGCTCAAATTCCACAAGCCCCAACGGGCGGGATTAGTGACGCATACAACCAAGGCTTTGGCAACATGAGTGCCAACGGTGGCCGTGGTGGCTATGGCGGTATGGGAAACAACTTCTTTAATGGCGGGCAAAATCCCCCGCCGCCAGATCAAGTTGCACAAAATAATAGCCTCAGAGTTTTTGGGACAGATGATCAGGGTAATCCAATTACTGACCCAAATGCCTTCCAGCAGTATCTGCAACAGAAACAGGCGTCATCATTCAACAGCGATGCACGGGGTGGTTCTGACGCTTTAAACAATGCCTCCTATCCAGGCCCATCTTCTGATGTGTTACCGCAATACGCAACCCGTGATGATAATCAGCTTTATGCGGATGGCGGTTCAATAGATAAATCTGTCAGGACTCCATTTGCCTATGATGCCCCGCATCAGATGGTAAATCAGACGTTCGCGCAATGGTTGGCGGCTCATCCGCAAACTCAATCATCTTCATCTACTGAGAAAAATTACAACCAACCAGCCCTGTCTGGTCCTAATTTAGTTGGTCCTCCAGCGCCTGCCAGCGCTGTTGTATCTCCTGCCCAACCAGCAACACAGCCAGCTTTATCTGGCCCTAACTTGGTTGGACCCACTGCGGCCAGCACTGATTCGAGCCAGAGTTCACCCGCATCGACAGGGCCAATCTCCTCTGTAAACACAGCGACTGGTCAGTTTGCGCCCACAACGCAGACCGCATCGCCAGCTCAATCAACCACATCAGATATGGTTGGTCCAGCCTTTGCGGATTACTCCACTCAAACCAATCCTTTCTCTGTTGAGAAAGATTACGGGATCAAGCCGGTCACTCAGCTTACTCAGCCAAAAACTGAGGACCCTGTTAAATCTATAGTTGCTCAGACCAATCCTTATGATCCCGGTTTTGACATCAATGAAGCCCCTTGGGCAAACAGTGGCGGAGCCGCCTCCGGTGGTTTATTCCATCACGGGATGATTGATCATTCTGCGCACAGCTCATTAGGTGGTTACTCTGATGGCGGGCGTTTACTGAAAGGCCCCGGTGACGGTGTGTCTGACTCAATCCCCGCAGTGATTGGTGGCAAACAACCAGCCCGATTGGCAGATGGTGAGTTTGTAGTCCCCGCAAGGATTGTGTCTGAATTAGGCAATGGATCAACTGAAGCGGGCGCTCGCAAGCTTTATGCAATGATGGACCGCATTCAAAAGGCTCGTAGTAAAACTGTCGGCAAAGGTAAGGTGGCAACAAACTCCCGTGCTGACAAGCACTTGCCAGCATGACACTAAGTTACGCATCAGAGGACCCCGGCTCATTCTTTGAAGAGATTAAGCCAATCCTGCACGAACACTACGAAGAGTTGTGCGTGATAAAGGATTTCCCTTTGATGCCTGACTTTGTCAATTACGGCAAGCTGGAGATGGCAGGGATGCTTAAATGCATCACCGTGCGTAAAGATGGCGCATTGATAGGCTACATCATCTTTATCGTTCAGCCTCATTTGCATTACATGACATGCAAGACCGCCTTTGAAGATATTTATTACTTAAAGAAAGAGCATCGCGTTGGCAGGACTGGGATCAGGATGTTCCAGTTTGCTGAGGAGGCTTTAAAAAAAGATGGCGTGAATCGTGTGATCATGCACACAAAGGTTCACATGGACAATTCCCGTTTGTTTGAGTATCTTGATTACAAGATGACTGACAAACTGTACACAAAGATTTTGGGTTAGGAGCCGGTATGAGCTACTCTCGTCGTCAACTTTATGCCATGGGTGAGACCCTTGGTGAGTCGGTCACCCGCCGTAAAGCGACCGGTGGGTTTATTTATGGTGGCGGTGGCGGTAGCCAACAGACTACAGTCTCCAGCACTGAGCTTCCATCTTGGGCTCAGCCTTATGCTCAAACCGCTTTGCAAAATGCAAGCGCTTTAACCAGCCAACAATACCAGCCCTATCAGGGCAACCGGATTGCTGGCTTTAGCCCTTTGCAACAGTACTCCCAAGATCAAGCCACTCAAATGCAACCTGCTCAGCAGTTGCAAAATGCAACCCAGCTTGCCAATCAGGCTGGTTTGGTGGGGATGAACACGGCCTACGGCGGTCAACAGTTTGGCAATACCTTCCAAGCTCCCGGCCAGTACAACCCAGGTCAGTTTTCTTACTTGCAGACCCAAGCGCCCGATCTGCAAAACTACCAAATGCAGGCTCCTCAGAATGTGTCATCTCAGAGCTTGAATACACCAATGATGCAGGGGCAGACGACCAACTACAACCCCAACCTGCAAAACTTCCAAATGCAGGGGCCACAGCAGGTTTCATCTCAGAATGTAAACGCAGGCAATATTCAGGCGGCTCAGTCCAACTTTAATCCAAACCTGCAAAGCTATCAGATGCAGGCTCCTCAGGCCGTGCAGGCTCAGAACGTTCAAGGACCCGTCCTGAACAATCTGTCCATGCAGGCCGCTAACAACATCCAAGGGCAACAGATCAATGCCCCGATGATGAGCGCGGCTCAGACTGCCTTTAACCCCAATCTGCAAAACTACCAGATGGGTCAAGGCCCTCAGGTCAATGCGCCAAGTTTGCAAAACTATCAAATGCAAGGCCCTCAGAATGTGAGTGCTAGGGATGTAAACGCACCCAATATCCAAGCTTTGAGCATGCAAGCTGCGGGCAATGTAAACAGTCAGGGCGTCACATCCCAGGACATCAACGCCGCCCAAACCAATTACAACCCTAATCTGCAAAGCTATCAGATGCAGGGTCCTCAGAATGTATCAAGTCAAAACTTTGATACAAATGCCGCCCAACAGTACATGAATCCGTACTTACAGCAGGCACTGAATCCACAGATTGAAGAGGCAAAGCGCCAATCAGCTATCCAGCAAACTCAACTGGCCGGGCAGGCTGTGGGCGCAGGCGCATTCGGTGGCTCTCGGTTTGCCCTACAACAAGCTGAAGCTAACCGTAATCTTGGAACCAATCTGGCTAATATTACCGGGCAAGGTTATAACCAAGCTTACAACCAAGCTCAACAGGCATTCCAAGCGGATCAGGCTCGTCAGCTTCAAGCTCAACAAGCCAACCAGCAAGCTGGCTTGACTACAGGCCAACAAAACCTGCAAGCCAATTTGGCTACCCAACAATTGGGAACCCAAACGGGCGCTCAGATGGCTTTGGCTAACCTGAACAACCAGCAACAAGCGGCTGTTCAAAGCGAAGCCAACCGCTTACAGGCGCAGGGAATGACATCCCAGCAAGCGCTCCAAGCCGCATTGGCAAACCAACAGACTCAACAGCAAGCTAACTTACAGAACCTTAGCGCTGGCTTACAAGCTCAAGGCTTGCAGGCTCAGACAGGGATGCAAGCTCAGCAGGCTAATCAGCAAGCTGGTTTACAGGCCGCTTTGGCAAATCAACAGGCCGGAATGACTGCCGGTCAGCAAAACTTACAAGCCAATCTTGCGACCCAACAGTTGGGCGCTCAGACTGGTTTACAGGCACAGCTTGCTAACCAGCAAGCAGGTTTGACCGCCGGTCAACAAAACCTTCAGGCTAACCTTGCAACACAACAACTCGGAACTCAAACCGGGTTGCAGGCTGCTTTGGCTAATTTAAACAACCAACAGCAAGCCAACGTTCAGAATCAGGCTACACAGTTCCAAGCCCAAGGCATGACCGCCCAACAGGCTATGCAAGCGGCTTTGGCAAACCAGCAAAACCAACAGCAGGCCAATCTGCAAAACCTCAGCGCAGGTCTTCAGACTCAAGGCCTTCAGGCGCAGACTGGATTGCAGGCACAGCAAGCAAACCAACAGGCCAACTTGCAGGCGGGCTTGGCAAATCAGCAGGCAGGCTTAACGACCGGCCAGCAGAATTTAAACGCCAACTTGGCAACACAACAGCTTGGAGCGCAGACTGGCTTACAACAATCATTAGCCAATTTAAATGCTCAACAGCAGGCGAATGTCCAAAATGCCGCCAACCAATTGCAAGCTTCAGGGATGAACTCTCAGCAAGCGTTGCAGGCCGCTCTTGCCAATCAACAGGCAGGATTGACCACGGGTCAACAGAACCTGTCGGCCAACTTACAGACACAACAGCTTGGCACTCAAACAGGCCTTCAGACTGCTCTTGCCAATTTAAACAGTCAGCAACAAGCTGCGGTTCAAAACCAGGCGGCCCAGCTTCAGACTCAGGGCATGTCTGCTCAGCAGGCTTTGCAGGCCGCGCTGGCAAACCAACAAGCTGGCCTTACAACGGGTCAGCAAAACCTTGCCGCGAACTTGCAGACTCAGCAACTGGGCGCGGGTCAGAACCTGCAATCTCAATTGGCAAACCAACAGCAGTACTTGGCCGCTCAGCAAGCTCAACAGCAAGCCAACCAGTTTGGTTATGGTCAGGGCATGACAGCCGCTCAAACAGCGGCTCAGTATGGCTTGGGTGCAAACCAGTTAAACGCTCAGCAACAACAGTTCGGCGCAAGCCTTGGGCTGCAAGGCGCTGGATTGGGTTTAAACGCTGCCAACACATTGGGCAACTTGGGTCAAACCCAGTACAGTCAGAACATGGGCATCAACCAGTTGCAAAACCAGTATGGTGCTCAGCAACAGGCCCAGCAACAACAGGGTCTGTCTCAGGCCTATCAGGATTTCCTGAACCAGCAAAACTTTGGCTACAACCAGTTGGGCTACATGTCCAACCTGATCCGTGGCTTACCGCTGGGCACAACCTCCAACCAACAGGTCTACCCCGGCACAGCCAACACATTAGGCTCTATTGCTGGATTGGGACTTGGCGCGGCTGGATTGGCAAATGCCTACACCAAACTTCAAGCCAAAGGCGGTTTAACCGAATCCTACGCAGAAGGCGGGGATGTTCAATCCTTCGGAAACATCGAAAGCATTGTGCATACATTGAGCGATCAACAGCTTGCACAAGCTCAAAGGGATGCCCAATCCCGCAATGACAATGAAACATTGCAAGCCATCATGGTTGAGCAAGGTATTCGTGCATCTGAGCGCAATGGCTTGGCTGGAGCCTTCAATCAGCAAACTCAAGGACAGCCTGTCCATGCCGCTAAGGGTGGCATCATGGGTTTTGCTTTAGGCGGTGAGCCAACCGCTGAGGAGATTGAAGCCGCAAAAAAGCCTTTCGTGGGGTATCCAAAGGCCGCTCGCTCGCCAGAGGCTAATAAAGCCGCTGTAGAGGCCTCTGAAAAGAGGAGCATCAGTGATGCCCTGATCCCTAAAGAGTACGCAGTGGACAAGCCAAAGCCAGAGCAGGTAAAGGCTGATCAGGCCAGAATCATGTCTGATTACATGATTCAAAATAAACCTGAGGCTAAGGAGGAGGCTCCACCAGCATCCATCTCTGCGGCTTTAAACAAGCCCTCTGCGCCTGCGATCTCAACGTCAGCCGCCTTTAAGCCTGACAATTCTTTCCAAGATAACTACCATAGTTTCTTGGATGAATACAGCAAGCTGAATGAGCCACAACAAAAAGCCATGGATGAGTTGGTTGCCTCTCACAAAAAGCGGATTGACGACATGCAGGCTCGTGGTTTAAACGATGCATTGACTCAATTTGGATTCCAGTTAGCCGCCGCCGCATCTAAGCCCGGTAAGAGTTTCCTTGGAGCCGCAGGTGAGGCCGCACCATCTATCACTGAAGCCCTGAATAAGAGTCAGAAATCTGTCAGTGATGAGCAGGACCTGCTGGAGAAAATTCAAATGGATCAGGCTCGGTTTAACTTGGCAATGAAGAAGGGTGACATGCAGTCCGCACTGGGAGCCGCTCAAGGCGTCAGCGCAGACCGCAAGGCTCAGCAACAGCTTGAATTGCAAAGACAACAGCTTGGCATCACCGCACAGCATTACGCTAAACCCAGCACCGCCACAGAGTTTGTTTACGACAAAATGCGTAGCGATCCAACAAACAAAGGCATGTCGGATACCAAAGTTATGGAGATGGCATTACGCGCAACCACCGGTTATGACAAGGCATCCCTTGGCCTGGCTGGCAAAGCTAACGCCGCAGTTGCCAAGGTCATGGAAAAATACGCCATGTTTGATGCAATGCCTAAATCGGAATATCGTGACTCCATGCTTGCCGCGCGTGATCGTGAGATTGCTCAGTTGCAGGGTGAAAATCAAGCTACCCTGGGTGGTCAAGGTGGGAATACCGTATTAAGATTCGACTCAAAAGGCAACCTCATTTCGGGATGATCACATGGCTGTTCAAGCTCAACTCGCCGATGGTCGAATCCTTGAATTTCCGGATGGAACTGATCCATCCGTAGTTCAAGCAACTGTCAAAAGAATGCTTTCATCCTCAGTGGGGATGGATGTTTCTCAAATGTCTACCGAGGAACTGGAGAATGCTCCATCTGCCCCAACAACATTGGGTGACATTGGTAGATCATTGGGCGCTGGAGTTGTCGGAGGCGCTAAGACAGTCGCTGATGTCTTTGGCGCTGGCAATGATGTCTCCAATTACTTGGGCAAGAAAGCCCAAGAGATACAAGCCAACATCACTCCAGAACGTAAAGCTGAGATGGCCCGCCGTCAGGAGCTGGAGAAACGGGCCTCTGAGTCCGGTGACCTATGGCAAGAGGCTAAGGCTTACCTTGGTGGTATTGCTGAGGCTCCCATTCAATCCGTTGCTCAAGCTGTAGGTACATCTGCGCCAACCCTTGTGGCCGGGTTGGCTTCGGTATTTGCAGCGCCTGAAAGCGCTCTTGGGATTGGTGTTGCCCGCATGGGGCAGATTGCTTTGGGCGCGGCTCAGGGCGTTGGTGAATATAAGGGAGATGTGCATGACTCAGTCAAACAAGCTTACATGGATGAGGGATACGATGCTTCAGAGGCTGAAAAGCTTGCAGTTAGGGCTCAGCAGTATTCCATGGACAAAGCCATGGAAATCGGTGGAGCAGGTCTCCTTGGTGCTTTGGATGCGTTTACAGGGGTTGAAAGCAGCGTTCGCAAAGCTGTTGAAAAAGCCGGAAAAGGAAAGCTGACCAAAGAAGCCATTGAGGCTGGCATTAAGGAATTGCCTGAAGAGGCGGTTACGGCTCCCTCATTGGGTATGGCTGCTCTTAAATCTGCGGCGGGCGAAGCTCCCCTTGAGGGTTTACAGGGCGGGTTTGGTCAGTATGCGCAGAACCTCGCCCTACAACGTGAAGGCCTACAAGAGGGCGATGAAACACAGGGTGTGCTTGGGGCGGCTTTACGTGATGCCGCCGTAGGTGCTTTGACGGGCGGTGCGTTTACACCGGTCAAGCTGTCTGAGATGAGGAGTGACTACAACCTTGATCAGACATTGCGCCAAGCCAAGCAGGACCAAGAGTTTGAGCAAGAACGGCAAGCCGCCATTGAGCGATCAGCCGGTCTGCCACCCCAACCTGAGGTATATGAATTACCTGAGGGTTATCGCGTCACGGCACAAGATGTAGGCGTCACAGAGGAACCCGCAGAGCATCACATCATGGAAGAGGGCTCTGATGTGCCCTTGACCACAGTGCCAACCTTAGAAGAGGTTCAGCCAAAGATCGACCGGTTAACTGAGATTCGCAAGGCCGAGGCCCAGAAAACACTTGATCAGATTGACAAGATCAACGAAGGCATCAAGAAACAAACCGAGCAACTGGAGACATTGGAGGCCACAGGCCAAGCCAACACTCCACAGTATGAAGCCCTGAAACAACAGACTCAAATGGCTCAGGATACCGCAAGCCAGCAGGTTGCTGAGCTGATGGATAAAAATGAAACCCTGACAAAGAACTTGGTTCATGTCCCCGGTGCACCTCAGCAAAAGGTCCAGCAACAGTTTGTCCTGTCCAAGGATGGTCAGAACCTCGGAGCCTTTAACAGCCTCCAAGAGGCTGAGCATACGGTTAAGCGGTTTGTAAGCCCTGAAGCTTTTAAAGAGTTTGAGGAAACCAAAGAGCCCGTAAAGCCAACCATCGAGCCCGATCAGATTGAAACCCTGAAGTCCACCCTTGAGCCATTGATGGCAAAGTTTGGCCTAAAGGATGTTGGTTTAAACATTGTTGATAACCTTAAGCACGGAGCTGAGGGTAGCTACACCAACAAACTGGTGAGCGTTGCCTTGGATAATCCAAATCCAATTCAGGTCCTGCGTCATGAATCTATCCACGCCCTGAAGGACTTGGGTTTCTTCACGCCACAGCAATGGTCAGTTCTTGAGAACATGGCTAAAAAGAAATGGATTGCTGAACATCTTGAGGGCAACCGCACTGAGATTGACGGTGAGAACATGACCCGGCTTGAGGGTTATAAAAAAATGGGTTTAAACGATCAGCAAATCGCCGAAGAGGCTATCGCTGATGCTTTTGCTCATTTTGATAAGACCAAACCACCTCCAGGAATGCTTGCGGCTTTACACAACAAGCTGATCAAGTTCTTTGAGGCATTGAAGAATGGGTTTACGGGCGCTGGATTCCAAACCGCAGAACATGTATTTGGCAAGATTGAACGTGGTGAATTAAAAGGAGCTAAAAATGAAAGACCTACAGGAGCTGTCGCAGGACCCGGCCCAACAGGCGGGGAAAGAAAGTTCTCTCTTGGAGAGGGAGACCGAGGAACACGGGCAGAGGCAAGAAGCATTGCGCCGCTTGAAGGTGCGCCAACTGTCCAAGGCGCGGCAGGACCGGATGCAAACCTCGTAAGCGTTGCTGAAAAATACGCAAAAGACAACGGCATAAAGCTTAACCGTCAGGCCAAGTACGCCCAAGTTAATGAGGTGTTTGGTAAACGTTTAGCGCAAGCCTATGAGGAGATGCCCCACGCTCCTAACGATCCAAAGGTCAAAGAGGCCTATGAGGATTTAATCCACCAAACGCGCAAGCAATATGACGCGCTGGTTGATGCTGGGTATAAGTTTAATTTCTTTGATAGCGAAACCGATCCATACCAAGGCAACCCTTGGAACGCTATGCGCGATTTGCGCAAAAACAAAACCATGTCTGTCTATGGGACATATGATGGCTTTGGAACCGAAGGCGTTACGGATGCGGATGTTAAAGATAACCCTCTATTGCAAAACACTGGTCTTAAGTGGAAAGATCAAAAAGGTGTTGAGCATGATGTCACCGGCAATGATTTATTCCGGGCGGTACATGATGCCTTTGGTCATGGCATAGAAGGCGGTGGGTTCCGTCACCACGGAGAAGAGAATGCTTGGCAGGCTCACTCCCGTTTATACACAGGTCCTGCGCTGGCAGCTTTGACCAGTGAGACTCGCGGGCAAAACAGTTGGCTGAACTTTGGCCCATACGGCGAAAAGAACAAAAACGCCAAGGTTGAGGAAACGGTATTCGCTCCACAAAAAACAGGGCTTATGCCTGAGTGGGCATGGAAAGAGAACACCGTTTTAAGTGAGCCTGATTTTATTCGCGAGCCAAACATTAAGGGTGTTACGCTGGGCAAAAAACAGCCTAATGCATCCACATTTATTGGCGTTCACCATGGCAATGCCAAGGTAGATGTTTTGAGTGGAAAGAAATACGGCACAGGTATTCGGGGTGCTGAGCGCCGAAGACTTGATGATGCTTTTGATGATCGCATCAAGAATCGGGTTTATTTCTACATCCCCAAAGAAAACGGGGAAATGCCATCTCCAGAGGCTGGACTTGGCGGTCATGTTTATAAACAAAAGTTTGACAACATTTTGGCTCCCGGCTCAGAAATGAGCAAACTGTTTTCTAAAGCTCAGGGTGACTCCAATAACTTTGAGTCAGAGGTTATTGACGCTGGTTACGATGGATACGCAGTGCCCTCAATGGGCATGATGGTTATCTTGAATCATGATGCACCAGTCCATCATTTGGGCACTCGTGCAGAGCTGGCAGAGCAGGGGATTAAGTACAGCCTGAAGAAATCGGATGAGGAGGGTGCAAGAGGTGTTGCGCCGTCAACTGGGACCGAGAAGCTAAGCCTCAAGCGCGTCAGTTTCCCAACCGCCCGTGAAGCCCGTGCCGCCGCTAAGGAGGCCGGTATCCCTGATGACGCAGGATTCCATAAGTTCATCCGAGCAACTCAGTTTGTAGATAAGGATGGAAAGCCTAAGGTCATGTATCACGGCACAGCCGGGGATATATTTGAATTCATTCCTGCGGGGCAATCTAACGCCATCTTTGTGACTGACAGCGCAGAGGAGGCTGAAGGCTTTGCCAGCGAGGCTGAGGATCGACTCCGCAGAAAGATATACCAGGCCTTGGATAAGAATGAAAAAGTTGAGCTGTTTAAACGGGTTGCTGATCAAGCAGCCGCAGATGGTGAAATCACTCAAGCCTTAGCCAATGGCATTGTGTCCCGTGTCAAAAAGAAAGTGCCGGAATATGGTGATTTCTTTGGTGACATTGAGCAACGGATGTACGACGAACTGATCGGGCTGTCCCCAGCCAGAGCCAGCGTTATGCCCGTCTGGGTCAGCGGTGTAAACATCTTTGACTACGAAAACCCTTATCACGTTGAAGGCGTCATGGAGCGCCTGAAGGATAACGTTAAGTTTGAGCAACGCGCCAAGGAATCAGAGTTCACCGAGGATAGCCCAAGGGCCTACCCGGATCATTGGCTGGCCGGTACAAAGGGGCGGATTGTCCGTGGCGTATGGCAAGCGATTGAAGACAAGCGGGTACAGCAGGCCATCCGTGATTCAGGCTTTGACGGCTTCTCAGTCAAAGAGATCAACGGCGGGCGGAAGAATTTTGCTGTCTATAAACCTAATCAGATTAAGTCCGTCACCGGAAACGTTGGTGAATACAGCACAAACAATAAGGACATCCGCTACAGCCTGCGTGCAGCGCCAGACACACCAGAATTTAAACAGTGGTTTAAACAAAGTGCAGTAATAGATGAAGATGGCAAGCCAATGGTTATGTACCACGGGACTAAAGCTGACATTTCAAAATTTAAGTTGGATAAAAAAGCACACAGAAGCGGCAATCCTGATGGGTATTACTTTACGCCCAGCACTACAGATGCTTCCCGCTATGCTGGAGAAAATGGCAACGTAATGCCTGTTTACTTGAGCATCCAAAATCCATTTGTACAAGGCAGTAAAGTAGATTACCGGATGATTGGTCAATATGAAAAAGAACTGCGCAAAGACAATCCTAATTTAGAAAATGATTGGATTGAGTCCAAGGTCAATAGTTTTAAACAATTAGCAGCCAGAGGTAACAATTGGTTCCCTGGAATTTTTCCAAACATATCTTTTCCAACCGAGGCAATGACTCGCGTATTGGAGGCTGGTGGTTACGATGGGTTTAAAGATGGTAATCATTTCATCGCTATCCGTCCAGAACAAATCAAGTCCGCTACGGGCAACGCTGGAACATACGACGTAAACAACCCAGACATCCGCTACAGCATCCCAAGCATTTCTACCGCTGCTGAGGATCGTGTAAACAAGGTAACGACAGTGCGCGAGGAGCAGGGATTCCTGTCCCGGATGTTTAGTGTTCTCCAGCCCGAGAACTACAGCTCATACCGCCAAGCTTTCCTGAACCGGTACAACCAGTTGTCCGAGGCCGATAAAGCCGCCGCACAGAGAATGGGCGGCATCAACCTAATGGCTCAAGATAGCGCTGAACACGCCGCCTTGATGTCTGATATGCATGCTGGCGTTACAGCCTCTGCATTCGGTGTGGGTGGACGTAAGGGTGGTGTCCCGGTCATTAGGAATGGACTGACAACGATTGACAACAGCAAGAAGGGTTTACTTGAAATCCTGATGCCTTTGGGTAAGTACAATGATCCCAAGGTCTATCAATATTTCCAGTTCTATTCTGCGGTTAAGAGGGGTGTCCGCCTGTACTCAGAGGGCCGTGAGCGTTTGATCGAGCCCGGCGACTTGGTATTTGCCAAAGAGTTGGGACAGAAGTTCCCCGAGTTTGAGCAAATCCGTAAGGACTGGGTAGAGTACAACAATAACCTGATCGCCTATCAAAAGGCCGCAGGTGTTCTGTCTGATCGCGATGCGATTGAATACACCAAGCATTACGACTACATCCCATTCTTCCGTCAGCTTGACGGGGAAAAGACCATGGGTCCTAGTATCTATCAATCCATCTCGGGCGTTAAGAAACCCAAGGCATTGAAGGGTGGCGAGGCTCCATTGGCTGATTTCCTTGAGACCGTGGTGCGTAACAGCCAGTCAGCAATTGCCGCCGGTATGAAAAACATTGCGGCTCAAAGAGCCCGTGATGTGGGTAAACAGGCGAATATTGTCCATGACATTACCCCCGGATCAAAGGTCAGTGACTTTGAAAAGATCAAGGTACTTGAGAACGGTATCCTGAAAGAATACCAATCCAGCGACCGATTGTTTATTGATGCGGTTAAGAGTTTACACATGCCTGAAATCCCGTTCATGGGATTGCTGTCATCTCCATCCAATTTCCTGCGTGAGGCTGTGACCCGCGATCCTGGGTTCATCCTTGCTAACTTGATGCGTGACTCATTGTCAGCCTACGCAACCAGCGGTCAAAACATGACCCCTGTTATTGATACCGTTAAGAATTTCGGTAAGGCATTCGCCCGTAAGTCCCCAGGCTTTGAGGCCATGATGAATTACGGGATCATTGGGGGATATGAGTTCAGTGAGAACGTTGAGCAATCGGGTAGGACGGTAGCTAAAGAGATTTCCAAGCGGGCTGGCAATAAAGCACCCATCGGTTTACGCACGTTTAAATCGCTATGGGATGGATTGGAACATGCCACGACCGCATCGGACGCCGCCACCCGGATTGCTATCTACGACCGTGTCATGCAAGAAACCGGGAATGAGGCAGAAGCCATCCGGGCCGCATGGGAGATCATGAACTTCAACCGCAAGGGTAACTCTCCCTTGGTTAGGGTATTGACCGCCGCAGTGCCATTCTTAAACGCAAGGGTTCAGGGCTTAGATTTATTCTACCGATCCGCCACAGGAAAGATGAACACTCAGGATGCCAAGCTGATCCAAAAGCGTTTCATCGCCCGCGCAAGCATGATGATGGCCCTGTCAGTTATGTATACATTAGCGGTATCAGGTGATCCTGATTATGAAAACCAAGAGGACGAAACCAAGGATAACTATTGGATTCTCCCAAGCCTTGGACTGAAGATTCCAATCCCGTTTGAAGTGGGAACATTGTTTAAAACAATCCCTGAAAGGATCGTTAGAGCAACATTCGGAAACGACACGGGCCAGGATTTAAAGGATGCTTTATGGAGAGCAACCCTTACGACTCTCCCAATCAATCCGGTTGGGTATGTTCCTCAGGTGTTTAAACCCATGGTTGAGGTCATGACCAACTACAACATGTTCACTGGCCGGGAGATCATTGGTCAGGGCATGAAGGACATCGCGCCCGAGTATCAGGTGGGCCCCGGCACATCTAATTTCTCTGTTTTCGTAGGAAAGACATTAGGCCTATCCCCGATGAAGGTGGACCACTTAATCAAGGGGTACTCAGGGACAATGGGTATGTATGCGATTGACCTGATGGATTCCATCATGGACATGAACTCGGACAGCCCAAAGCCTAACAAACGCTTTGAGCAAATGCCGGTGATCAAAAGGTTCGCACTGGACCCCGAGGCCCGGGGGTCGGTGACGGCTTACTACAAACTCAAAAACGACGTAGACACCGCAGTCAGAACCTCAAATCTATTAGAAAAGAGCATGGAGCCTGATGAGTTTGCCAAATACATGCAAGAAAACATGGGAGTGCTGGCATTCAAGGACTACGTGGGTGACCTTGAGAAAAGCATGAAACAGTTCCGGGACATGAGAAAGATGGTCACGTCATCCCCCATGCCCGGAAAAGAAAAGCAAGAAGCCTTAACAGCAATCGGTAAGGGTGAGCAAAACTTAACCGCCAACATTCAGACGGTCAAGAAAATCATTGCCGACATATAAGGAGGTCGTTATCAAAGAGCCACCCTATAGTGGCTCGATGAGCATCCTCCCACATGTTTAAACGCTCCAGCTTGTTCAGTTTGTTGCCCTGATCAAGCTCATAGTGGCAGGTAAAACAGAGGGCGGCTATGCGGTAGTCATGAGCTTTAATACTCCTCCCCTTTCCATCGCGGAGCTGATTGCTGTGAGCGGCAACGACCGTTCCATTCTGAGCGCCGCAATGCATGCAGGGAGCCTCCCGCACGGCCTCCAGTAAATGCTTATTTCTGTAGGTCATTGATCATCTGCCTAATCATATAAGCCACCTCATTGGCGGTGAAGGGTATACCACCCAACCTCTTTAATTTGGCCTCTAATTCAAGCAGTGCCGCCTTGTATCCTTCATGCCATCTCAGGCCCTGTGTGTTTTCTTCAATCATTTCTTTTTCCTAATAATTAACCGATTAGCGGTCCGGGATGTGTATTGCTCTGTGCCAAACATGTCGGCCTCAATTGCCAGCTCAAAGAGCCGTGGAGGGGGTCGATCACCGGCAAACCAAGAGCGGACAGTCCTTTGATCCACCCCGATAAACCTTGCAATTTCACGCTGGCTTACACCCTTAGATTCAAAGTAAGCCCTGATTTCATCTGTTGTCATGTGTTTCCCCTCGCTCGGATTGCTGCGGCACATTCTTTGCCAAACATGTGCTCTGCCACGTTTGATGATTCAGACTCACACAATTTTGCACACGCCTCACGCTCTTCTGCCACTGCTCGCCTTGCAATGTCTACCGCATGGACTGCAAACTCTTCGCGCTCTTTTGCTGTTGCCATCTCTGTGAAACGCTCCAGCCACAGCAAGTCTTTCTCCTGAGCAATTTCAATTAACGCACCAGCTTTTCGTCCTATCTGTAAGATTTCTTCTCGTGTCATTCTTGCTCCTTCAGCCAGATTAAAAAACTGTCTACCGTGGCGTCGTTAAACGGCATGGCTTTAACCTTATCGGCTATCTCTTTGAAAGCTGTTGCCCTGCCCACAGCTACGCCGTCGTGAAAGTTATTCCAGTCTGGGTTAAATGGCTGCCCCTTGATTGATTGCTTGGCGGCTTCCTTGCGTACCTTGGATTCCATCTCAATACGGCTGAACTCGTCATCTTCGGGTGTCATGCTATTCCTTTGTGGGTGTGTATCTTGCGGTCGGATGCGGGGCGTTTTCAGGGATGGGTACGCACATATAAACAGCCGAGTACTGTCCGCGTGGGGCTGTATCCCAGCGGTCAATGTAAACGCCCCATACATTCTTAACGGCTTTGCGTATTGTTCTGCATGTGGTGTTTAACTGTGCCGCCAGCTCCTTTGCCTTTAAGCCGTCCTCACTGGCTAACAAAGCATCACGAATAAGCTGGTGCCTACTGAGTTGCATTTTTTTCCTTCAACTTGGCTTCAATGGCTCGGGCATAGCTTCGCCGCGCATCCCAAACTTGTGTTTCGTGTGTCTTGTCGATCTCCTCATCCGTCAGCGACACCCATGTGCGCTTTGGTGGCAACATCCTTTGAACATCGCCGCACATTACTTTGATTGCGTTATAGCCTTCTGAATCATTACGGTCTGCAAGTTCGTATGCTTCTTGCATGATGCGTACTCGTATTGGTTCAAAATCTTTGTTGTTCATCCACGCCACAGGCTCACCCTGCTCCTGCTTTTCAGCCTGCTCTATGGCTTGGCGTAAGACGGTAATCGCATCCATTGATTCTTTAATCTCAGGATTTTGATTAAGCGGGGGCATCATCACATCATTTTTATCGCGCACTCCATACCATTTAACAATTTCTTCCAACGCCTCCAGCGCCAGCTTCATTGCTTTTTTACTCATGTCTTACTCCTTTTTTACAAACGTATCGATGCAGGGACAGCCGCGCTCCATACATGCGGGGTCGAGGTCTGGTATGTGCTTGTCAATAGCTTCAGCAATCTTTTGGCGCAGCAAACTCGGGCTTGCATGAAACAGCACGGCTATATTCATTAATTCTTCAACAAGCGGTTTAGATTGTTCGTATCTCATCTGTTCTTACTCCTTAATTTGGCTTCGATGGCGCGGGCAAATTCATAAATCATCCGATTATCTTTGTGCCAAGTTTTTTGCCAAAGATTCTCAATTTCCTCATCCGTCAGCCCTACCCATGTGCGCTGTGATGGGGTGGTGTAAAGTTTGTCTCCCTCATTTGGAGTCCACCAGTCTATCCACCGTGTTGATAAGGCTCCATTAACATCCGCTACGATTTCAGCCACATACGCCACCGGCTCCTGCGTTGGCTGTGCTGCGGTTGGCCCTAATTTACAAATACCGCACATACACTCCACAGACTTTTCCAGCGCATCTGCCGCCTCAAGTAACAGCCAGTGGTCAGGGCTTGTACCATCACCCAGCCGTAAGCGTTCAATTAAATCATTCATCGGTCTTCTCCAGAAAATTCGTTAAAACATTTCCGACAAACAATTAGTCCGCGCAACGCACATCGATAATTACAATGTTCGCAAATCATCGGTCTTCTCCATCAAAGTTTTCAATGTGTTCTTGCAGTTCAACGATGCGGGCTGTTTGGCGCTCCAGCATTGCATCTTGGTCAGCTACGATTTTCTTGTAGCCAAGCAACTCACCTTCAAGTTCATGGATGCGGTGCTTCAAGGCTCGTATGTCGCCTACTGGTGAGTGCAATAGCGGCTCAGTCGTGATGTACTTGCGCCCATTGGCATCCGTCATTACTCGTTCAGTCATTTCTCTGTCTCCTTTATGCCGTGGGCGGCTTCAATGGCTCGGGCAAAACGGTGCAGTGCGGTCATGTTGACAAACTCTAGGTCACGCCCTTCCATTTTTAATTTAATTACTTCTTCGTCCGTCAGCGGCTTACGTTGTAACCCTAATTTACAAATACCGCACATACATTCCACGGACTTTTCCAGTGCATCTGCCGCTTCAAGTAACAGCAAATGGTCGGGGCTTGTACCATCACCCAGCCGTAAACGTTCAATTAAATTAGTCATTTCTCTGTCTCCACTTGAGGAAAGGTTGAGGATAGAAAGCGAAAAGCTGTGTCGCCATCTTTAAGTAGCACTGTTATCGTTGCGGCTTGTAAATCACTGCCATATATCAGCATCAGTGCTTCCATGAGTCTTTGCGTTTCGTTGTTCATGTCTTACTCCTTTATGCCGTGGGCGGCTTCGACGGCTCTCATTAAATCAGCCCAACTTGTTCCTTTTGTGGATTCCCATTTGGTATAGATTTCTGTAATCTGCTCATTTGTCAGCGGCTTGCGGGGTTGTGGTGTGGTGTAGAGAGGGACTGTCTCACCCTGTGTGGGGCTTACCATTTCAATTGAATACGCTTGGGCAAAGGTTTCGCTTGTCTCAAAACGCTTCAAGTCATCTGGGTACATCCACGCCACAGGCTCACCCTGCTCCTGCTTTTCAGCCTGCTTTATGGCTTGGCGTAGGGCGGTGATGGCTTCACCATGAGCAGGAAAATCTCGCGACATTGCTGGAGATGATCTTTCCAGCGCCTCTAGCGCCTGTTTCATTGCTTTAATCATGTCGTTTTTCACCCGCTTTATCGACACGTTTTTGGCATGTGTCGTTGCCATCGACATGTCCAAAATGTTCTTTGATTAATTTTGCAGGTTCGTGTGGTTCATAAAAACCTGTATTTGGCTCGGCTCTTTTGTCAAACGCATCACATATTTCTTTCACAATTAACTCGGCGAACTTTTCTAATTCGAATGAATAGAATTGATATACTCCAAGATTTTGTTTATGAGTAGAGCCAGCCTGTTCAGCAAGTTGTTTAATTCGTTCGTTCATAAAAACCACTCCTTGTAAATCCAGGCCACAATGCAAGCAACATTGAACCATACCGCAAACAACACCATGTAGAGCAACACCTGAGCCCGGCGTCCTGCTTGTTCACCTTCGTTCATTCTTCAACCCCAAAATGTTCTTTAATCGTTCGCACACAACCATTAGCGGCACTACGAACATCACTCAAGCGGCTATCTTTGATAATAGCGTCAGCACATTCCCAAACAATCAACTCGGCGAACACTTCCAGTTTGGTTGGTAGTCCTCCGGGGTTATAGGTAGGTAAGCCTGCTTTTGTGGCAAGTTCTTTAATTCGTTTGTTCATAACGGCGCATCCTCATAATTCTCAGGGTTAAAAGGCAAGCGATCTAACGGCTCGGCAGGTGGGTTATTGGGAAAAGGCCAGGTCATTTCACAAGCCTTACTTGGACCATGTTGCACTTTTTGCAGACCCGTGTTTGTGAATACACATCAGTGCGTTTAAACGGGTCGTCCCATTTGCCCCAGTCGTGATGGCATTCAGTCCAGTTTTCAATAATGTGACCAACAATCCAGCAAATCAAAATAGTGACGGGGACAACACAAAACAAAAGGAAGTCGTTCATTCCGCATCCCCCAGTGAGTCGTTAATCAGTTGTTGTTTGACAAGCTCCAGCACGCCGATAACGGTGGACATGTAAAGCGTTTCGTCGTACTTGTGGATCATCTCTAGCATTTCATCCACCAACCCTTGTGCTACCTTTCCTTGGTTTAGGTTCATGCGTCTTTTCCTTTCAGTCCAATGGCTACGCCGAGCCAGCCCAGTTCAATCCAAAAATTATCACCAATACCTACGGCGATGGTCGGTATCAGAAACACCACGTCAGTGCTGAATCGTGTGTAGATCATTCCTTCTTCTCCTGCATCAAAAACAGTGAGCCAATCCACACCATGCCGCCAAGTATGGAGATGGGCCAGCTCAACCAGCCGGGCAAGAACTCGATGGATGCCGACACCACGAACGGTGTGATAAATACGTACAGCAGGGTCACAACTTTGTCTTTCATTTCTTACTCCTCAGTTCTTTGTGGGGTGGAAATATGTCCTCTGCGGGCGGGCCAAACATCACGATCAACACAACCGCTATCGCGCTGATCAACATAATCGCAGACCAGACCCTCATTTTTTGGCCTCTTTTAATGGAACCCATCCAAACCGTCGCCATGTTTGCGTGACGTCCGTATCCTTTGCGGGGATGTATTTAAATGGGGTGTTACTCGGCATCGTCTTTTTCATATTCCCTCGCTTTGGTTATCCAATATCCTGCGCTGTTGATAGACATACCCTTAGCCCTCATTTCATCGGGCGTTAGGCATCTGCGGTCGATCCCATACCGGCCAGTACGGTGTTTGTCAAAAGGAGCATTGCTGTTGAAATACTCCTTGCATGTTTGACATTGATTACGGTTGCCCGTCAGCATCTTCATGCTTTTTCTCCACGATCTTTTGGTCCAGCACCGCCTCGGCTACAAGCTCACCAAATGACTTACCCGATGGGAACCTCATCTCTGATGCCTTTAGCTCATTGACGATCTGCACGGACTTGACCAGCCCGTCATTGAATCCTGAGATATAAGGGTTACCCAAGGACAGCCGGGATGAGATGCCCTCCCTCACCAATTGGGACATTGGAATCTTTGAGGACTTGGATAGCTTTCTCAGCCCAAGATAATCCGCAGGCGTTATGTACGCCATGAAGGGTTTGTAGTTATTAGAATGGGTCGTCATTTCTTTTCCAGTTTTCAAAATGGGTCACAATTTCATCAAACATTGCCCGGGCCATGGCGTTACCGTTGAGTTCAGACCGCGATTCAATGTTGCACTGTTTACACAGCGCAGATGCGGCCTGGTCCTCAGTAAGTTCATGCCCAACCAAATGTTCAGACAGAAATTGCCTAAAGTTTTCATCCCTGCACAACATCCCTGCCTTTTGAACACGGTTGTTGTAGGGGGTGGCTGATTCATCGTCCTGTATACGGACCATGGCACAGCCATAGCGGGCCCCGACAAAGTCCCGTATCAGCTCCTCGGGCAGTTCATCGGGGTGGATGCACAGGGTCAGGATAAATCCTGTCCTGTCCTGTTTCATTGCAACCTTGCGGGCTTCAAATTGCAGTGCCATTTTTTTCCGCCAGTTTGTTTTCTAAGATTTTGTTTTGCTCTTTCAACTGCCTGACATTTCTGAGCAAGTCATCAATCATCTTTTGGTTGTCAGCATTACGCTCCTCCATGACCTTCACCAGCCTTTCAAAGCGGTGCATGTTCATAGAGATAGCGTTGTTTAAATCACTCCTAATCCGGGTGGACTCATACCAAACAAAGTCCGGCGTGATGCCAAGGGATATGTGCTCCTCTTTGCTGATAAACGGACTTTCTTTTTTTACAGGTTCAGGTTCAGGTTTAACCTCTGGCTTAGGGCCCTTCCCGTTAGACCGGAATGTCTTAATGACATCAGGCATGTTGCGGATTTTGAAAAACTTGATAGCCCTTGAGCGAGCCTGAATGTACAAATGCCTATCCCCGCCAGTCGCAGAGTAAAACTCTTCATAGGTTGCATTGGGGTTGGCAATAATGAATTTAGTGTCATCCCTAACGGTTTTACGAAACGGCTTATTACTAATGTTCTTTTTATATTTATGGCGAGCGTCATACCATGATTGACGGTTCCCACCGGTTTCCCGGTTAAACTCCTCAAAGGTGCAATTGGGATGACGATCAAAATACAGGATTGTTTTTCCTTGGTAGTTCATGGTGACTCCTCAGAAATCTAAATCATCATCAGGAAAGTCCTTGGTACGGGTTTCCTGAGGCTTACGCTGTTCGGGCACAAAGCGATCCACTGCGATAGACAGGTAGGTCTTACCGTTGCGGTCGGTCTTCTTCCATCCGCTTAACTTGATCACAGTCAATCCATCCTCAACATGGATGTTGGTTGTGTTCTTCAGGTCAACTGAAATGGTTCCCCAGTAATCGGGGGACTTAGGGCCTTTCTTTGTGCCGCTTGCTTTGAGGGTTCCAGAGTCAGGATAGGGTTTAAATTGAGTAGTCATGTTTATTCCTTTGAAAAAGTTTTCTTGAGGTTAGAGAATGTGTCACGCACCTTCACATAAAGATCAGGGCTTGTGACCTTGAGTTTGTCCAATGTGGCCTGATTGCCTTTCCAGTAACTGTTTAAATCCTTGATGTCTTTAACCAGTGCTGAATACTCAATCATTGCCTCACAGAACAATTCATCGTTGGCCCGTTCAGATTCAGTTGCAACCTGATACTCAGCCGTCATTTTTCCCTCGCTGTTTGTAGCGATTATTTTTACTGGCTCGACCTTGGCCTCATCTTGCATGGGCAAATCTTCCCCAGCATAGATGTACAAGCCCAAACCATGCATGGCGATACCCTTGACCAAACAACGCATGATGGATGTGTTGATGTCAAACGCATTGGGCGCTGGAATGCATTTGTTGCGGTAATCCAGTACGGGGAGCTGTACGGTCATCGGTTTATTAAATACCG
>Ga0207959_1000073_pt1 | contig 28261 bp, 30 predicted proteins | sample CryBogCBH20Aug07_FD_184609 | JGI IMG/M metagenome (GOLD analysis project Ga0207959, IMG submission 184609) | Freshwater microbial communities from Crystal Bog, Wisconsin, USA - CBH20Aug07 (SPAdes) (version 2) | ecosystem: Environmental > Aquatic > Freshwater > Lake | place: Crystal Bog... | reverse complement strand
GCGCCAGCTAATTCTGCGGCTTTTGTAGCTCCCAACCCAAGCCCAGCAGCCTCTGCCGCGCCTCTTGCAGCTTGCGCCCCACGGCCAAGCCATCCCATAGGGGTGAGAAAGCTGCCTAGCACACCAGCTCCGGTGCTAGTGCCAGTAAGATACGGATTGCGACGCGCAATTGCCTCGTTGATTGCGACTTCTCGCTCCTGCGCTTTCTGCAACTCCTCCCAGCTTAACGGCTTGTCACCGGTAAGGGTTTTATAAGTGGAAATTGCGCGTGTCGGCACACTCAAGCCAAGGACATCGAGGCCCGGCAAAATCGCAGCACGTGCCGCTTCACTTTCCGGCGTGAAGCCCGCTTGCTTTAGCAGTTCTTCGTCGGAAATGCCCTGCTTCTCGCCATATGTGCTAGGAGCCGCTTTGCTGGCGTCAGACACAATAGGGTCCGACGCCCATGCGAGCTGGCTGGGCGCAGTAGACACCACGGGATCATCTTGCCACCCCATTATGGTCTCCTTCCAGCCTTTGTACGGATGGTGCCATCCGGAGCAATGTATGGACCCGGTTGAAGCGCGTTATAATCATCTTCATTTTTGACGGTCGGAAGTTGCGGCGCAGCGGGTGCGGTCGGGGCGCTGGCTGCGGGAGCTGCCTCCGGAACTGCAACGCGGCTTTTTGGTGCTTGGGTTTCAAGCAAGCGAGGCGTATAGCCACCCACCGGCTTGAACTCCTCTTGCATATCGCGGATTGCCGCCCCTGCCTTGGCATCACGCGGCACAGCAATCTGGTTATACGCATCGCGGCGAACAGCAGTGTAATTTTTGCCACCAAACTTTTGCTCAAAGTCATCCGTGTGGAGGGCTGGCTCTTCCCCGCGATGATTGCGGAGGTAATCGCGATCCCTAGCATTGATGAACGTCATTTCCGACAACGTATCGCCAAGCAGCTTATACGCGGCAGATGGGTCCATCGTGGGAGCAGCATTGATCTTCTCAAATGACCCCAAGATGGCCTTTGGCGCTCTTAGCATGTTGCTGGAGGCAGCATCCTCAACAATTTTCTTCATTGCCAGTTTGTTGGCATAGGCCACGTCAGCCTCTTGTCCTTGCGGGATATTGAAGCCAAATGTCTTGGCCGCGCCAGATACGAATGCAAGTTTGTCAGCCAACGGACCCATTTGCGCACGAGCAAAGGCATCCGAAAGACGGATGATATTGCCTTTCTGTGCCTCAAATTGGCTTTCCCGGTCTTGAATTTTTTTGATGTATTCGTTGGCGTTCTGCTGCGTATCCTTCCGCGCTTGCTGCGCGATCTGGTAGTCGTTGTCATACGCAGCCTTGATGTCGGCGCGGAGATTCGTTTCGTCTTGGTTGGCTTGGGTGGTCAAACGAGCAGCCTCGGTAGAAGCTACGGCATTTCCAGCCTTGGCATACAAAGCTGCATCTGCCCGCATCTGCTTGATGTTTGCCAGCCTCGTATTGGGGTCGTTGTCGCCGCCGCGTGTAAAACCATAGTTCTCCGGATTGGCAAGAACGTCTTTCCGATAGTCGTTCTCGCTCCAAAGAGTCTTTGGTTTTGCTTGCGGTGGGGCTGCTTGTTCGGGCGGCTTGGCAGCTTCAACACCAGTATCGGGTGCTTTGGCCGCACCTTGCGCCGCCCCAGCACCGGCTTGATCCGTGGTGGGTGTGCCCGCGCCAGAGATTTGTTTTGCCAGCCCAATCGCGCCAGCGCCGGGCTGGGCGGCTTCGGCGGTCTGCACTCTACCAAGTCCCCACTTAGCTGGGTCATATCCGGCAGCAGTAAGCATATTGGCAGTAGCAGAAGCCACTTGGCTTGCAGGCACGATCCCGCCGCTCATATTGCTACGGAAAACCATTTGGCCACGTGTGGGACTATTGGGGTCGGTATCCAAAACTTGCGTGTATTGGTTCTTGACCACATCAAATATGTTTTTGACCGCCTCAATTTCTTGCTTTTGCTGTTGCTGGTAGCCACTCACGCCACCAACAAGGCCCTCGCCAATTGCGCCCGCAAGCGTATGGCTCTTGGAACCCAACATTGCACCAAGACCGGAAAGAGCAGGAACCCAGAAGTTTCCGCTTGTGGGCACACCCTTAGGCAAGAACTCGCCAGCAATGTCACCTAAGCTGGCTTGATCTGCGGGCTTGCCGCTATAAAGGCCGGGACCACTGCGGCCAAGAGTGGGCAACATGCTGCCAACGTCCAAACCTCGCGAAGGAGCCGCGCCAGAGAGGCCGAACAACCCTTGCTCACGGGCCACGGTCCACGCACGGGCACCATTCTTGGCAATGTGCCCAGTCGCGAAGTCGGCTGCATCGGCTTGGTTTTCTGGCGCATTCAAGAACGCCACCTTCTCGGTTGGCGACAATTTATCCAGAAGGTCGGGCCTGCGTTGCTGAAAATACTCATCCCCAAGGCCGGGGTTGGGATACTTTTTGGAAACACCGCCAACGTGCAGTTGGAAGAGGCCAGCCGACGAATCATCGTCCCCAAGTATAGGGGTCATGGTGCTTTCGCCATGCGCAAGACGCACGGTATGGTTAACATCAATGCCGTTCTTTTTGGCGGCGTTCTCAACAATGCCACGATAATCGGGCTGGCTGTCTCGTGTGACATTATCATTGGCAACCGCCACCAAACCGGGGTCAACCGTATCTGGCGCGGCGATGATGCTCTTCAAAGCGGCGGGGGCGACAAGGCCGGGGGCATTGGCCACAACGTCTTCAACGTCGCTGCCATCCGCATAGCCCTTACGGTCCACCATGCCGCCATCGGCAAAGAGGCCAAAGAGGCCACCAATCTCGCCCAAACCTTTGGTAAGGTTGATGGCATCCATGATGTCATTGCCGGGACCACGCTGCCCGCTGCCCCCGCCAGCGGTAGGCGACTTAGCGACAGCCAACTTAGCCGCCTTGGTGCCAGAAGCCAGCGGAATACCGCCGCTCAAGCCGGGCGTGACATTGCCCTCAGAATCGGTGCCGCCACTATCCTCATCATCAACCGCGCCATCTGTAGCGTAGCCATGACGCGGGACAATCAACCCACCATGCGCTGCGAAAATGGATTGCAGCGCATCTTTAGCACCGCTCAATCCAGACTTGGCCGTATCATATGCGCCAGACAACTGCTTGCCGGTATTGATGGCATTCAATGCTTGAGCGCCAAGACCGACTTGCTGCGAAGCATTTGTCCCAACCGGAGTTGGCAGCACCAAATTGGGCGTCGGCGCAGCCTTGCCCATGTTGATCTTGGAGCCACCAAGACCGGGTATTGTATTGCGAGGGGTGCCATATAGGCCCTGCTCGGCATACACGCCGCCCTCGGGATCGGCATTTGCAGCCATGAGAGCCCTTTGGTCCATAGAACTCAAAAGGCTGGGGCCACCGCCAAGCGCGTACCCGCCACGAGCGAACGCTTCGCCCATAGTGTCCATACCAACCGCCCCACCCATGGAATTATCGACCGGCATAAGCCCGCCCCCGGCATATTTCTTGGCGCGGGTGGCCTTGTCGTAATCCACAGTTTTATACATGCGACCGTCTGCCGCAGGGGCAAGCCCCACCGCCTCCGGCTTCTTTTTCTCAACATCTTGGGCCATGAGACCGATTTGGGTGCGGTCATCGCCATTGTATTTGAAGCTGTAGATCGGCAGACCGTCGTTGGTCTCACCAATCTTTTTGGCGTCATGCTTGAGCCGCTCGTCCGAAAAGAACGGGGCAGGCTGCGTTGTAGAGGTGGTCGAGCCAGACAAAGCGCCCGTGCCCATGGCGATATTCGCCAAGAACTGCGCGGTCTGGAAATCGTAGCCACGAGCCTGCAAGAATTGCTGATACTGGGCCGTAAGGTCGGCTTGTTTGGTCTGCTGCCCAACCGTGCCAGCCGCCATAAGTGCTTGAGCGCCTTGCAAACCGGCGGCCTGCGCACCGGTGCCAAGGCCAGCAAGTTGCTGGGCTGCTTGCATCTGCCGCGCCAGATCGGCAGCGGCCACGTTTTGCTGACCAGCCGCAGTCTGGACTGCTTGACCGTAGCCTTGCTCATAAATGGGCGCGATTGCCTGCCCAAGAGCAAGATTCTGCTGGCCCTCAAGCTGCGCCCGCGCCAGATCAGATCGCTCACCAAACCCACCACTACGGACAGCCTGCGCTTGCTGCTGCGCCCTCTGCTCTCCCTGCTGCTGGAGCAACGCCTGCATCGTTGGAGTTACAACGGCTTGCGTGAAGGGATTCATATATTGGTTGATTTGCGAAGACGTTAAGGGGCCAACATTTTGGCCCGCACCCAACGTCAACCCGGCAGCAGTCTGGTAATAGGGTTGCGCCGTCTGGGACGCGGCTGCGGTCTGGGCGGTTGCCGCCTGCTGCTCGGGTGTCAACCCGGCGACAAATTGACCGGTGTAATTTTGGAACGGCTGGGCGGCAGCGGTCTCTGCTCTGGCATTAACAGCATTGTATCGCGCCAAAACTTCCGGCGGGATTTGTACTGTCGAAGTAGATGTAGAGGATTTACCGCCCATACCGCTTACTCCGCAGCGTTCTGGTGAATGCCAGTCGTGGCATTATACAGAAAAAACGCGCCAGTTGGAGGACCAAACTGCCGCTCATAAAGCCGGACCTTGGCCTCAGTTCTTTGATTTGACAAGACACCGATAATCAAGGGGATTCCTAACGACTTGGCAGTCTGTTTAGAGAACTCGCACAGCCGCCGCGCCCTTCCCCCTTTGGCGTGACGGTGATCGGGATGGATGAACAAAGCCTTCTCTTCCAACACCGGTTCGTCAGAATACCACATAGTTCCAATTCTGAGTAGGATGCCGCCCTCAATTTTTCCACCCTCTTCACCAATTAGGCCCACAAGGCCATGTTCCATGTTGAGGGCGTGCCAAAAATCCTCCAACATTTTCTTTGGGTTAGGTGTCACAAACCCATTCTCTTGGCATGACAGAAGCGCCAATTCCATGCAGCCATCAAGATCGTCTACCGTGCCAACGCGAACGCCCAAATCTTCCATCATGCTGCTCCCCCATTGCAGTCGTTTCGAAAGTCTGGTAAGTTTCCCACATGGAACATTCTTACCTCACTTCTATCCTGTCTTATGACCCACAAACGGGGATTTTCAAATGGGCTTTGCCGCGCCCAAAGGTGAAAGTTGGCAATCCCGCTGGCTACCTTAAAGAAAACAAGGGATATATTTATATTGAGATAAATGGAAGAGCGTATTCTGCCCATCGCTTGGCGTGGTTCTACGTTACCGGGCATATGTCCGCGAAACAAATTGACCACATCAACAGAATCAAGTCGGATAACCGTTTTGAAAATTTGCGCGAGGCCACGCATGGTCAAAATAGAGCAAATAGCAAGCATAACAATAAATATGGGTTGAAAGGCATACGCCGCATCCCTTGGATGAAAGATGGTGATAGGTGCTGGGAAGCAAACATTACTTATCAAAAAAAGAAAATATATCTTGGCTGCTTCTATACTAAAGAAGAAGCCCATAAAGCCTATTGTGCAGAAGCTAAAAAGCTGCATGGTGAGTTTTTTAACTCCTAATTAGTCTTGGGACCGGGGAGCTTTCTAAGGGTTTTGACGGTATTGGCCCGCATTTTCTTAACGAAATCGTCCAATTCACCGTGCCCTTTGTCCAAATCCCCTTGCCCAATGCCAACAACAACATGTGGCGGAATGACATATTCGCCGCCCGCCGCTACAATTGGTACTAGATTTTCGGTCGATCCGCCATCGGCAAAAGCACGGGGAAGGCTGCCGTACATCTTTGTTATATCGCCCATAATCTTGAATCCGGCCATCGTGTTTCCCTCCCCCATGGAAGAAATGATGTCGGCTGGGATGACATAAGAGCCGGACGGCACGTGCATGGGAAGGTGGTCCGTCCTACCAGCAACGGCGCTATGGATCGGGCCAACATGCGGCTTGATCTGAGGCGTCTTCGGCGCAGGCGGCGTCATCGGTCCCGTCTTGGTAGTTGTTTGGAAATTGCCACCAAAAGCCTTGTGCTTGCGGGCTTCGCTCAAAGCTATAGCGATGGCTTGTTTCTGGGGGCGTCCGCTATGGACAAGCTCACTTATGTTGGAGCTAACAGTCGCTTGGCTTTTACCTTTTTTAAGTGGCATGACTTACCCCGGCGAGTATGTGACGTTGATAGATTGCCCAGTTCCGGGCGCGACGACCAAGCCGGTGTTAAAAACTTGCCCAACCTTTGTGATGCCAACGGAGTTTGGAATAACACACAAGGCATTTCCAACAGCAGCATTGGCAACCGTAGATGCGTTATAAATCGTGCCAACAGCGGACCCTGCTATTGTTACGGAGAAGTTAACCAAATACCCCGCATTGGGATAAATGACCGTAGTCGATGTGATTGTCGCAGACGTTTGTGTGCCAAGACCACGGAGGGTGCTTTGCGCAACATTATTAATTGCGATGACGCCATTTTTTTGGGCGCTTAACAGGTCATCAAGCGAAGCGGGCATTAGTAACGTCCATCGGGTTGAAGTCGATAGCGGATATTCCCTATGCGCCACCAAGAGTCGATGTCGGCGCTCTCGATGCGAATAGCGACCAACCGAGCCCTTATGCGCGGGCTAATGAAGTTGGTGGCTTGCGTAAGGGTGTAAGGCCCATAGACAGTAGGGTCTTGGCCGGGATAGTCCGTGGCATAGAACGTCAAGAGGATGTTGGCCCCTTGGGTGCCACCAAAGTATCCCCACTTCATGTCCGGCCACACTTCATCCAAGAAGGTTTTCACATCGGCGTCAGACAACACAAAGTAGCCAGTTTGGAAGTATGAATCCATTGCTACGCCATCGGCGTTCTTCGATGTCTCATGCTGGTAGATGTACTGGTTCAACCCCGCGCCAATGGGAGGCCCCAACACGGACTCGTTAATCCATGCAGACCGCGCCACATAGGGATTGGCTGTTGAATTGAAGCCATAGTCCCATTGATCGAGAATGTAGTTGTACTTCACATACCCATAGTTCTCGCCACTATTGCCATAGGTCGGAAAATACCACGTGATTTCACCAAAGCGCGAATTGGCTGCGACACGTATGCGGTCAAGATTTGTCATGTCCAAGTCTTGGAACACAACGTCCCAAACCGGGCAACGGATTGGCTCAACACCCGCGCCAGCGAGCCGATAGAACTGGCTCGCGCCCATCCAATATACAATACCGGAGACCGAGGTCGCAGCTTTTCTGCCAATCAATCCGCAGCCCGTGCCGAGTTCGTTGAACTGGTAGACATATGGTGGCCCAGCATATTGCATGGCCCAAATGCCAAGATCGGTCCAAACCAAGCCCTGCTGGGCTGCTTGAAGACATTGGACAATGCGGGAACCCTTGGGGATACGGAACGACCCAGCTTGATTGGTTATCAAAGCTGTCCATTGGTTGAAGTCGTTGACATCACACCAACGGATCAGCATGGGGTCTTGGATGCCCGTAAAAGACGAACCCCACGCAATAATCTGTCGCTGCGGCATGGCGACGAACGCGCCATTATTGACGGGCGGTGCAGCCGCAATGACTTGCGAAACCGGCGTCCCAGCACTTGGGTTCCATTGATATATAGCACCGCCAAGCGGGTTGGCTATAAGAATAGAGCCCCAGTTATCCAAGGTCCAATCCGTTGCCGTGATTGGAACGCCGGTGTCGGAAGCTGCCGGGATGCCAGTACCATACGCGCCAAAGCCATATGCCAAACGGCCATACCCGGAGCCGGTGACTTGAGCGCCAATGCCATTGTAGTACAGCAGTCGAGCATTGTCGGAGTTTTCTAGCCCCGTCGCAGAAGACGACGCGATAGTCGAGGCGGAAATGGTAAATTGGTCGGCGTTCAATACGGCGAGAACATCATAGTTGCCGTATAGCGTGACGTTACTGACGGTCGTAGCCACAAGCACCGGGAATGAATCGCCCGCAGCATACCCATGATTTGCCAGCAGTACGGTTATAGAACTCGATGACGCCGTAGTCGTAAAGAATGGCACAGACCCCTTGTTAGCTACTGTTCCACCGCTGCCTGCTGCGCTAGTGGTATTGGCATATGATACGCTTGTCGTCGAAGATGCGGTGACGATATACGTGCCGTTGTAGCCCGTAGGCGTCACCCCAGACACGGTAATGACGCTACCAGACGGGAATGTATATGGACCCGCGAATGTTAGCGTGGCAATGGAGCCCGTGCCAGATGCACCCGTAATTGTTTGGGAGCCGGTGGTAAATGCTGCTAGCGCGGCGTTACCTAGCAAATCTGTGGCGAGAACCGTGTAACTGTTGGCATTTACATATGTGCATGGATATTGGCCAAACAGCACAAGCCCGCCCACTGCAACTTGCGTCTCAATGTTAACCACATCATTAGCGGTGGCATTCCGGCCCGTATCCGTGATCGTGACCACATTGCTGCCTGCCGTCGTCGCGAAATTGACCGGGACATTGACGACAGTTTGCTGCGGAGTGATGTCTGTCAAACCACCGCTAGTGACAATTAGCAAAGAGTTGCCGCCGCCGGTGATGGTTCCGCCGGAAACGTAAGCAGCAGTTGTGGAGCTGCTATAGGAGACCGAAGTGCTGGTTGAGGTCGTTATGGAATACGTACCATTGTACCCGCTAGGGGTAATGCCAGCGACCGTGATTTGATACCCGCTCTTGAACACAAATGGCCCGGTGTACGTGAGGGTCACGACCGAGCCCGTGCCGGAGGCCCCCGTCACCGTTATGGGGGCGATTCCCTGCGCCCCAACCGCAAGATAGGAATTGGAGTTGGTGTCTTCCCATGCCCAAAGGCACCGGACAATCGACCCAATTTGGTTGGCATAATACTTCGTCCAACCGCCAAGTTTCTGGACAAGGCCACCAAGCGTCCGGTCTGGGATAAAACGGACAAGTTGGCTAACAGAAATTGCAGCCTCATTGAGGGCAGGCGTCTTGTTTTGATCGACGCCGGGGATGAGCTTCAAGGAACTATGCGGCATGCTTTGTTCCTTTTAGTTGCAGAAATTTTTGCTTTTGTTTCTTCTGTATGCTTGCGTCCATAAAATGGATTTTTTTCTCCAGCGATAGCTTTAGATACAGATGCGGAAATTTTTGCCTTATGAGCCTCAGATTTTTTAACCCCTTTCATTGGAGAAGGTTTCCCCTTATGAGCATCAGAAATCTTTCTTTTTGTTTCTTCAGAAAGAACAGCGCCGAGACGGTTCTTTTTTCCCTGCATAGCAATAGAAATCCTAAGACGCTGCGCATCTGTCATTTTTTTTCCACGCATGGGACTTGGCTTCCCATACATATGATGGCTTTTACCACTTGGCCCAATGTGACCAGAAGAGCCCTCTCCGCCAGTTGTCATATTAGCCAAATCAATTCCATGGCTATTGTACATAGCAATCCGCTGCTTTTCTAAATCAAATGCTTCCTGCTCAGAAAGGCATGATGCAACTATGCGAACCTCCACAGATAAGCCAAACCTATGTAATTTTGCTTGAATTGCTTTATGATGTCGATTGCGGCGCGCCATCATATTTGCGCGACCGCCACGGCCTTTTCCAACGTAAAAAGGCTCGTCTCGATCAGGGCGCCAATGTTCATAAACGTAAAACATATCTTACCCCCTTGTCGGCGTTGCGACGGGGGAAGCAGACTTCGACGACCATGCAGAGCTGGCGAATTTCTTGCGATATTCTTCTGTCATGGCCCCCTTCAAGAGGGCTTGGTACTGGCCCTCATATGTGACCGCCATCTGGGGGTCATCATTGGCGCGGCCAAAATTGCGTTGATATGCCGAGATGTAGATCATGGATGCCATGATGAACAGATCGGGAAGATAGAGGCTAATAAACGTCGTTGTAGTTGTCCCGTTCGTGCCATCGCCAAGGCTGCTGGGACGATAAGTTCCAACGATTTCAACGGTATAGCTGCTGTCCGGGTATGGCCCAACCAAGAATGTCCAGTTGGCGTTGGCCGCGCCGCCAAAGGGCGCAAAGTACTGGGGCTGGCTCGTTACGGTAGCATCACCGCAAACCGAGTCCAAATACTCCCTCGTAGACGCCAGAAGCGGCACTCGGACACCAGAATCGGGGCTGGATGTGCCAGCAGGGGTAATGAGATTGATTTGCTCGGGGACCACGAATGTGCTGGTTGGGACCGTGATAACGCGACCGCCAGAACTAAGAGTAGCCGTGGTTGCGATAGAGGTAAACAAGAAATCCAGATCGCGATAAATCCGGTTCTCGGCATAGGTAATCATCTGCGGGAGGATGACAACGAATGGATTGGTTGTGTCGGTCAACGTAACTGGCGTCGGCACAACAGCCATCGTCGCAATCTGGTTCACGTAGCTATTCGTGCCAGTGACGGTGCCATTGTAACTAAGGCCGGTGGTCATCAACAGAACTCCAAATTTATGGCACTATAACACTTATTTAACGCCAAGACACCACCCATCCCGGCGGGCATTGTTCTGCTTAACCTCAATAATTGTCCCGGTCGTGTCCTTGTCGGACCACGAGACATTCTTCCAGACGCTACAAACCGTCTCATTCGTCGCGACGGTTGCCGTCTGGCTTGCGCACCCCAGCAGCGGAAACATCAACAGAGTCGCCAGCATTAACCGCATTTTCCATTCTCCTTATAGCATCGGACATTGCAGCAGCCTCAACCTCAGCAATGGCATCGGCCCGGATTTTGAAGTACACGCCGCCAAGAACGACGACAACGGCTACCGCCATAGCAAGATAACGGCCCATAGGGGTGAAGAGAAGGCTAAACACCATGCTCCTCCATGTGCTGCTTGCGGAAGTACCAAATAGCCGCGCCAAGGGCGATAACTGCCGCCATGATAACGAAGTTTGGATTGTGGAGTAGGCCCATAATCTTGTCTGCCGTGTCGGACGCATCTTGGGCCTGCGCTGCTACTTCCTTGGCCACTCCCAATCCGCCCATTCCGGCAGTCAAAAGAGCTGCATTCCCCTGCTTGCTGCTCGCCATAGAAGGCACGGGCGGGGCTTCCGGCGCGGTACGCCCCTCATGCTCATGCACCGACGGCTCTTCTTTGGCGGCACTTGGCACGGGCTTTTCATCGGCTGTCCACCACGCACTCTCAGCTTGGCGACGGCGAACCAACCCCGGCAGCACCTTACCGCCGCCCTTAGTCCACTTCATCAATTCGGCTGGCACGTCGGCAAATTGCGCCGCGTTTACCTTCTTGAGTAACGTGGACGACTTTAACGCGCCCGCGCCAGCATTGTAGCAAAAATCCACCAGCACATCGAACTCGTGCTGGGTAAGCGGTTGAGTGACCATATTATGCACTTCGGTCTCGTACTTGACGAGATCGCGGCGCAGGATGTCGTTGGCATCTTTCTGCGTAATTGTCATGCCTTCTGTCACGGCGGGAGCGCCAGCAGCAGATGTGTGGCCATAGCCAATCGTCAGAATGCCAGCCGGGCACCGGTATGCCTTGAGCTTGCAGCCCTCAAATTGCTTGAGAAGAGCGTCGATGCCTTCTTGGCTCATTTGCATGGCGGTACTCCTAATGCGACATAGAGATAGCGGCAAGCAAGCCGCAGATGACAAGGACGATCAGCAACAAGAAGGCAGAGCCATAGATCATGATGTTCTGCATGAGTTCCTCTTGCTCTTTGGCGGCTTGAGCGCGGGCGGCAGCTTGTTCTTTGCGGATGCGGGTGGTTTCTTTTAATATCTCATCCCAAGCCAAAATGCCATATTCCGAGATGAAGGTATTCTTCACCTCCATCATCATATGCTCAACCTCTGCCTTGGCAGTGAAAGCTTCGATGGCAATTTGCTCTGCGGACTTCTCGCCAAAAATGCCGGACTTTGGCGGTCTTGTAGCAATCTTGGTAAGTTGGTTGGCGCTATCCAGTAGCGACATTACATCGCCAAACATCCCTTGCAGTTCTTTGCCAACAGATATGCCAGCCTTGATGGCCTCATAGCTGCCTTTGGCGAGGGCGAGGATTGTAAGCGGGTCCACTACTTGTCCGCCTTGCGCTTTTCAAGGCTATCGACCTTATCAAATATCTGTCTGCATAAATCTTTGATTTCTTTTAATGATTCCGAAAATTCTTCGCGTTTGACGTAGTTGGTGGGAAGATCAACCTCAATCTTGTGAATGTCTTCTTGCAGACGCTTCACAGCATCCCATAGCTGCCGCGCCAGCCACCCAATGATGGCGAGAACAGCCCCAAGGGCCAAATCTATGAGAGTTTGAGCTTCCAACATGTCACGCGGCCTCATTCCCCTCGCCAGATATTGCGTTGCGAATATACTCCAAGTTTGCCGCCAAGCGAAGATCCTCGGGCTCTAGTTCGTGAGCTATTTTTGCATGGTGCAACGCCGGGCCGTAAATGCCGAGGTTCCATGACGCAATACTGGCAAGATCATGGGGCTGCGCGCCCCAGACTACCGGGTCGCACGTATATACCTTGGCGCGGTCGGTGATTCGTAATGCCCTCATGGCATAGGCAAAACACTCCTCCCAACGGCATTGGCGGTACATAAGCATTGCTAATTCACACCATGGCTCACGAGTATTGGGAGCCTCGGACGCAGCCATTTGAAAAGACTTTTCCGCGCCAAAGGTATCCCCAAGCTCGGAATAGCACCTTCCCATTACGCGATAAGCATAGCATCGCTCGTTCATCCACGTGGCGCGGGGAAGAGCTAGATACCGCTTACAGGCGTCAATGCTCTCTTGCCAGCGGGCATTAAAACTCAACTCGCGGGCATAATAGAAAGCATTTCTTGGGCAATCGGGGTCTTCCTGCACAGATAGCTCAAGGAGGTCCATGTATTGCCCACGGGATTTGGTGGGGTCGGGCTTATGGACGGCGATAAGAAAGTCGGTTTGAGCCCAAATTTCTGGGATGCGTCCATCTGGTATGGGGTACTCGTGGCAAGGATGGTGCCACATATATCCAGTCCGGGCGTGGATTTTCTCGTAATAGAACTGGATGCCACAACCCCAGTCAAACATATAGCGCAGACGAGTAGTGTGCCCTTTTGTCCAGACATGCTCTATCTCCTCGCGCCAGCCCGGCTGGAGGACTTCGTCGATGTCCAAGCTAATGCAGACATCCATGTCTCGCGGGACCAACGCAAGAGCTGCGTTGCGAGCCAAATCAAATCGCCAAGGAGATATGCAAATGTGATGAACAACCGCTCCATACTTGGCAGCTTCTTCTGGAAGACCATCGTCAGACCCCGTATCTGCAATAAGAATCATGTCTGCATCGGCGGCAGACTCGCAAAACCGCTGCACAAAATGCGCTTCATTTTTAGAGATAGCGTAGACGCATATCTTCAACTTGCTTTCCATAGCAACCCCCTTGCTGCTGGAATTAGACAACGACCCATGTGCTACCGGACGGCACAGTAACTGTCACGCTTGCATTGATCGTGATCGGCCCGGCTGTCATAGCATTATAGCTTGTCGTTATGGTGTAATTGGCTGTCACAGTTTGCTGATTCTCATAGAAAATGCGGTCTGTAGAGCCACCAGTTGGATAAATGGAGCCCGTTGGGCCAGTTGCCCCCGTAGGACCGGTAGGGCCAGTTGGGCCAGCAACGCTCGATGCCGCGCCAGTGGGGCCAGTCGGCCCGGTAGGCCCAGTAGGACCATTCGTGCCAGATGTGCCAGACGCCCCGGTTGGACCCGTAGGGCCAGTAGGCCCAGTAGGCCCGTTCGTCCCAGCCGTCCCGGTTGGCCCGGTGGGACCAGTTGGCCCCGTAGGACCGGTAGGCCCCGTAGGCCCAGTTGGGCCAGTAGGACCGACATTACCGGCAACCGTGATATTCCAAGAGGTATATGTCCCAGAACCGCCAATGGCGTCAGAACTAAGGACAAGCGTAGTGCCGGTAAATGATGTGATTGTGCCTTCAACGTAGTTTGAGGGCGTGACCGAATATGCCGCCTTGGCGCGGGTTCCTACCACAAACGCCGTTTGAGCCGCCGTAAGGTTGGTCGTGAAGGTGAGCGAACCCGTGGCGATTGTGTTGGAAGTGCTGCTTGTAAGACCAGCATATCCAATGCCCGTAGGACCAGTTGGCCCAGTCGGGCCAGTTGGCCCAGTCGGACCATTAACGCCTGCCGTGCCAGTCGGGCCGGTGGGGCCAGTAGGTCCAGTCGGGCCATTAACACCAGCAGTGCCGGTCGGCCCCGTTGGCCCGGTTGGGCCGGTCGGGCCGGTGGGGCCAGTCGGACCGGGCACCGTAGACGCCGCGCCAGTTGGACCGGTAGGCCCAGTGGGACCAGTTTGGCCATTCACCAATGCCACAAACAGATTGGCGTTATTGGCAAATCCAGTTGTGCCAACGCCGCCAGACGCGGACAACGTAACCGGATAGGACCAATAGCTATTGGCTGCGCCGGGGTTGGTGTTCGTTGGCGTTCCGCTCACAGTCCAAGTTTGATAGTCCGCGCTATTGGTGCGGCTTTGGATCGTGATGACCTCTGTCTTGTTGATGAGAGCCAGATAAATATCAATATCAAGCCCATTCGATGTCAAATGGCTAACATTGATGGCAGTGGCGCTTGTCTGGGTCGCATTGTTCCAAAGCAGATACCCATCACCCGGATAGCCGGATGTAGCTGTTGTGTTGGCCACATAAAGGAACAGATTTGAAGATGTGCCTTGCGGACCCGTGGGGCCGGTTACGCCCGTGGGTCCGGTAGGCCCAGTAGGGCCAGTAGGACCGGTAGGCCCCGTGGGGCCGGTCGGCCCAGTCACGCCTTGGATACCTTGAGCCCCAGTAGGCCCCGTAGGACCAGTAGGGCCGGTGGGGCCAGTAATACCTTGGATGCCTTGCGGGCCGGTGGGGCCGGTAGGGCCAGTTGGGCCGGTAGGGCCGCCAGTTCCGGTCGGGCCAATTGTGCCTTGCGGACCAGTCGGGCCAGTCGGCCCCGTAGGTCCAGCCACGCCAGTTGGACCAGTCGGGCCGGTTGGGCCTAAAGGCCCGGTGGGGCCGGTGGGGCCATATTGTCCTTGCGGGCCAGTAGGCCCGGTTGGGCCAGTAGGGCCAGTTGCGCCAACATTACCAGACGTACCTTGCGGGCCAGTGGGGCCAGTAGGACCAGTCGGTCCCGTTGGCCCGGTTGGGCCTTGAGGGCCAGTAACGCCGGGGCTGCCCGGAGTGCCAGTTGGACCGGTTGCGCCGGTAGTGCCTGCTGCGCCAGCGGGACCGGTGGGGCCGGGCGGCCCTATAGGTCCAGTAGGCCCGACGCCTTGGAGATTGGCAATTTGCGATGTAGTGGCGCGACGAGAAACGCCGCCTTGGACGACCTCGATTTGCTCTGCGCCACTTAACGATGTGGCAGCGGGCAAATTTGGAATTTGCACATTACTCATGCCGTCACACCGAGGTTATCGTCTGCCATGCGGTTCCACTATACACGCAAAGCTTATTTAGTGTCGTGTCAAAAACAAGCTGGCCGGGGACAGCTATAAGCGCCACTTTTTGTGCCGTTGTGTAGTTCTGGACAACGCTAATTTGGGCCAGATTGGCGATTTGCTGCGTCGTGCAACGCGCCGATGCCCCAGATTGCACAATTTCAACCAATTCCGCGCCAGAAAGAGAGATTGCAGCGGTCAAATTGGGTATTTGTACATTACTAGCGTATCTAGGCATTAGAGCGGCCCCGTTTTTGGCACTTCATCGAAGCCGTATGGCAAGCTGGGATCGTTTATAACATACCCGCCCGAGGTGTATGTACCAGCAAAAACCGAAGCTCGCAGATCAAACTGCGTGATGTTGATGACCGTAATCGTCCACCGGCCATTTGCAGCCGTCACACCGCCGACATCGTTAATGATGACCTTTTGGCCCGTTATAAAGCCAGAAGTGACATCAACAGTGATCCGAATAAGACCGTTGCCATTGTTAGTAGCGCCAATAATGTTGCGATATGTAACGGCATTTGGGTCCGTTCCGGGCTTTTGGTTCGTGCCACCGGGCGCTTCGCCAGTCTGTTGCGTGACGCGGGTGCTGTTCGTCGCCACATTGCTATACGTGGTGACACGTGTATCGCCCTGCGGGACCGGGATGCCAGTCTGCTGGTTGACAGTATTGTAGCCAGACACTTGGCGGCGGTCGATCTCATCCCAAGCGTATGGCTCGACACGCGGGTTCACAATCGGCACGGGGTCAGCCGGGACTATGATAGCGCGAAGCTGCTCTTGAGGCGTGTCATAGCACGTTTCACAGACCAAAATGCGCTTGTTGATGAGCGCCGCGCCAGCCCAGTCATACTGCCACTTGAGTTGATAATGGTTGTACCAAAGGGCGCAGCGGTCGCAAATGGCAAAAGCTTGCGGGTTTTTCGGGTTTGTTCTGGCGCGGCCAGACCTTGATGCGTAACCCATGACACCCCCTTAGCGGAAATACCCGGCCATCATTGGGGAAATGTACTGCTGCGCGGTTTCTACGTTCTGATCCGCAGCGATTTGATACGATTCATCCGCCATAGGCTTGAGGCCCATAGCCAATTGCGGAGCCCAAATCTGCGCAAGCCGATAAGCCAGCCCATAGGCAAAAGCTTCCAGCCAAAGATAAGGTATTTCAACGGTTTGGCCACCTTGAAGATTGGAATCTTGTATCTGGCGCACCCGGTAATAGTTCAAATACTGCGGCCCGTTGTCGGTGTTGGGCACCGGCCATAGCGTCACAGATGGGCCAAGCGAACCAGTAGACCGAGAATTGCTAATGAGCCGATCAAACCAATAGACAGTCGGGTAGCCTTGCTGCTCCTTGTTAGGATAGCTGGCATATTCCGTGCGGCTAACGGGCAGAATGATGCGGTCGATATTTGCACCGGAGTTCTGGTCTTGGACATAGGCGTCCAAGATCATGACGGTGTTGCCATCAACCGCATAGGTAGACTTGCCCGTCACAAGCGGTGTCTGCACAAGATCAACGCACCAAAGGTTTACGCCTTGGTTCGACCAACGAGCCAAGAGCATATTGGTAGCCATGCGCGAGGCTTCCATATGTTCTTGAAGAACAGCCGTATTGCGGATGCCAATAAGATTATACGCATAGAGCGTAAGCTCTCCTAAGCCCGGATTGTACGTGTATGTGCCGCTGGTAGCCATTGCCACTCCTCTTAGAAGTTTGTGGTAGTGGCGTCAGCAATCAAATACCCACCCGCAAAGATTGAACCTACAAATGGGCCGCCCGTATTAGATTTCATTTGATACTGAATGTCCGTGCCGCCGGGATGTGCCGGAGCAACCGTGTACGGGATATTGAAGATTTGCACGAACGGCGATTGTGAAAGCAACGTCGTGTTGCCATTCACAGTAAAATTATAACCATTTGACTGGATGGTGTTGGAAAGGTTGAACTTATTGTACTCGGCATAAAGCATATAGTTGCTTGAGGTAAAGCCGATGCTGGCGTTCGCTTGAACATATGTCAGATAGAACGTGTACCCTTTGGGAACCGTATAAAGCGACATCTGCGTTTGACCAACACCAGCATTGATCTGAGCATAAAGAACGGTCGCAATCTTTGCCGTGATGTTGCCTGCATTCAAGCCATTGGTGACAAACAATCCGTTGATGCGAAGATACGAATTAGTCGTAGTTGCCGTTCCAGAACCATTAAGCGTGACAAGCTCCGACAGAGAATTGAAATTAGCATCAAGACCGTTCACTTGAATAATTAATCCGGCGTCAGTAGCCCCAGAGGCACTTAAAAGAACGATCACGCCTGCGGATGATGGATAGGTGTAGGCACCGCCAGATTGCGTTAAACCTTCCCACAATGGGCCAAGGGCAGTTCCCGCAATCTGTGTGCTGTAACCAAATATCTCAACAGGCTGATGGTTTGTAATTTGACCGCGAGCAACTTGAAGCTCAAACGGCTCGTGCCTGCCGTTCTTGGTAATAGAGTCCCAGATGACACCAGATTGAGACAACGTACCCATTTTTAACTCCTTTTGCCAGCACGCGCAGCGGCTATATTGTCAACAAGGTTAGGATAAGGGCGACCAGCAGCCCTTGCCCTTGCCTTGGCGGATTGCGCTTGCTTCCGATCAAGATGCTTTACCCTAGCATCTTTCGGCGCATCTTTCTCCCAAAAAGGCTTCTCGGCCATGTCAGCATCCCCATTTTCTAAGAGATTTGTTGATCCTGCTATCGGGGTCGGCAGCAGCAGCCGCGCCAGTCATCTTGCGCTTCATCCCCGTCATCCGCTCACAGAATGACTTATGGCGCGGGTTGTCCTTATCTTTGGTGGGGGCTTTGAGCGTCCCGCCAGTCTCTTGATGATAAGAAGACCGGCCACGCTCATTGAGCCCGCCAGATTGAGACTTACCCTCTTTGCGCGTCCACGCAGCAGTCATAACACTCTCCTTAGCAAAGCGGGGGCACTTGGCCCCCGCGATACCACACCATCTTGAACGGTTATTAGCCGTTCATCTTGATGGTGCCAGAGACATCACGACCGGGGGCCGGAGAGCCCGCATGGGCAGACGACAGCGGATTCATGTTCGAACCGGTGCGGCCACCAGACTTGCGGGGCATACGGCCAGCATGATGCTTATGCTCACCGTGGACCTTGCCGCCTTCCTTCTTCTCATGAGCCTTATGGCCCATGTGATGCTTGGTGCGGCCACCGCGCTTGCGAGCCTCCGCTTCGCCAAAAATCTTGTCGGCGTTGTTGCGGCGCTCGTTCTTCATCGAGAGGTCCTTGGCGGCGTCATCAACGCCGGACATCGGGCTCTCGGCTTTCTTGCTAGTACGACCCTTCATAAGAGCCTCCTTACGATGCGAGGTTGATGCCTTGGACATAGGTCACGTGCAGTGTACCTACGCCAGAGCCGGTGTTTGCGGACGTTACAAAGAGCTGCACATCAGAAGGACCGCCGGTCTGGAAGGTCGAGTTGCTGATGTTGTCCCAGTTGTAAATCTGGGCGGCAGTCGTAGGCGACAGCGAGAAACGGCCAGCAGCAGAGCCGTCAACGCCAGTGGCGGTGAAAGCAGTAGCAGCAGTCGTACCAGCAGTTGCGCCGACGCTAAACGTCTTGGCAGCTCCGGTCCAAGCAGTCGTCACCATCATGACAATGGAGAGAATCTGGCTTTGGGCCGGAAGCGTGATGTCGGTTCCACCGCTTGCCTGCGTGACAACAGCCGACTGGCACATAACCGCATAACCGAGGTTCTGGGTGCCAGTTGTGCCGCCAAGGCTGGCAAGATTACCCGTGCCATCGCTGGCGACAACAGTGCCAGCGAGGACAGGGCCGGTGAAAGTGGTAGCCGGTGTAACCGGACTACCGTTGTTGTTGGGGTAAAAACCCGGCTGGATGTCGTTGATAACGGTAGCCATGGGCTAGTTCTCCTTACGAGGTGGGGAAGGAGCCGTAGATCGAACGCCAGTTGTAGTAGCCGAAGGAGTAACGCTCGTAGCCCTTCACAAGCAGATTGTCTGTGACAAAATCGACCTGCATATCGCTTTCGAACTTCACTCGCTCCATGTACGACAGACCGTCGATGTTGGTCAGCAAGAACCAAGCATACGCAGAGGTCAGATAGTCGTTGACCATGTAGCCTTCGGGGAGACCACCGGCAGTCGTGAGGATGGCATTGACGTCATTGTCCGCAGTACCCGGACGGAGTTCCGTCTTGGTAAGGCGGATCGCAACGGGCTCAAGCTGCGGGGGAACGATCAGCTTGCGGCCACGGGCGAACACCTTGAGACCGGCTTGGTCCTTGAAGTTCGTGCGGATGGCAATCATCGCGTTCAGCAACGTAGCTTCGTTCAAATCGACCTGCGTCGAAGGCTGGTTGGCAATCGTGCCACCATCAATCGGATGCGAGGACGAGCAGAGAGCCACACCGTCACCACCAACCGCAGAGTTGTAGGTCTGGGCAGTGTTGAGGATGTTCGCGCCGTAGATTTCCTTCGTCTGCTGGAAGGACTCAATAAGGCCGAGGTTGCTAGGCGCAAACTGGGTCTTGTAGAGGTTGTCGTCGATGGCCTTGCGGGTAATGGCGTAGCCGAGAGCAATTTCCGTATGCTCTTGGTTGTACACATAACGCTCGCCAGCAGAGTTATCGAACGCAGTCTGGCCGCCTTCAGTCTTCAACTGGGCAAGACCCAAGAACCGCATTTCGGCAGTGCGCTCAAGCGCCATCTTGGATTCGTGCTTCGTGAAGATTTTGTCGTACTGCGACGGAATCTGCTCGTACTTGCCTTCAACGCCCCGGAGGCCGGGGAGGAGAAGGTCTTTAATGGCAGAAAGATTAACAGCCATAGTCCCTACTCCTTATTAGATGCCGGTCAACGACTTGGTGGCCACGTTGTTAAACGCGACGATCAAGCTGTTATAGGCGGTGGTGGTGTCATAACCGTTCTGGCCAGCCCAAGGGCTGACGCCAACCGGGGCATACCCAGCAAGGCCAACAATGCGGAACGGAAGGGTGGCGGTCGTAGCGATGGTGTACTGGTCGGCGTAGAAGGTAGACTGGCCGTTGGCAGTGTTGCCGTTCGAGCCACTAATACCAGAAGCCGTGCCACCAATGCCAAACCCAATGTTGTTGCCAATGTTGGTGAAACCAACCGCAGTGGCAGTCGTATTGGAGTTGGCGGTCTGGACGATAAACTGGGCGTTCGGATCATTGATGACGTAAGCAGTCACCGTGTTGCCAGAGGCAACGTCAGAACCGGGCCAGTAGTTCGACCACACGGTGCGCTTCTGGGCAACCGAGAGATACTGGCAACCAACGAAGATGCCCGCAATCTGCACGGAGTTAGAAGAAGCCTGCGCGATGTAGCCGGTGCTGAGCTGGACGACGGGGTCTCCAAAGAAGATACCCTGCGTGTTGTTGTATGCGATATACGCAACAGTCTGTTCGTAAGTGGGGGCGGAACCAGTACCGCTCCATTGACGGAAACCGTTAGGCGCGAAAGTATTCGCCATGACGGGTTCTCCTTTTTACGGGAAAGCTCGTCATCTCACGCCGGGGAGACTCGGAAGCCGGGAATAGTTAAAACCTCCACGCCGGGGGAGGTGAGCCAAGGGCTTGAAAATAAATAATACGGAAAAAACTAGATTTGTAAAGAGCCACCCGTAGATGGCTCTTCTATATATGCCAATTAGTCTTTTGGCACGGGAATCGGCTCGTAACCCTTTGAAATCGTTGGCCTTACACGCGGGTCATCACGTGTCATCGTGCCATCGGGCGTAGCATGGAGCTGCTGCTCCTTGTGCTTGACTTGAGCGCGAGCCTTCCGTTTTTCAACGTCACGGGCCTCTTCCGAGATAACCGCCGGACGCATCATCAAGACTTGGCCCTTGCGCTCGATCTGGGGATGATTCCCGGCATGAGGCATCATCTCCGGGTGGCGAGAAGTAGGCACAGCCTCCCAGCCCATCCGCGCCAGTTGGACTTGGTAAGCCGGGTCTTCTTGGCCCATCACGGTCCGGCGCTTCCACTCGTACTCCCATCCTGCGGGGGCAGGAGGAGCGCGGAAGTCGTCAGTACCTTCATCCATATTGCCAATATGGCCCCGGATTTCGGCAGCACGGCGAGCGGCGGCCACGCGAGGGTCTTCCTCACGCATAGCCGGGCGCATGGCCGGACGGGCGCTAACCGGCTCGGCTTCGGGCGCTTCGTTCGTGTAATTCACCTCTACACCCGCAATTTCTTGCTTTACGGGCGCAGGGGTCCGGGCAGGACGGCCACGGCGGCGGGCAACAGCTTCGGTCATATCATTCTCCTCAATTCATGCGACTGCGGTCGCGCATTTTGTTCATGTAGTACTCTTGAGGCGTGACACCGCTAATTCTAGCGGCCTCAACCTCTTCTCGCGTCAACTGGACGACTCCAGAACGCGGAGGACTACCAGCGGGCTGTCTGCTAACTGGCGCGGAGGGCGGCGAACCGCGCTTCTGCGTCACCTTGGCCGAATCTGACATGGCGTCGTCCACCTCTGGCGCGGATTTTTTGCCGCCAATACCAAGGCGGTTCTCCACAAACCGGAAATACTCGTCAGATTCGGGGGTAATGCCATAATCAACGGCGTCTTCATGCGCCCGCGCCATGACACGAATGGCACGAGCATCTGGCAGATGCTTTTTATGCTCCCGGAGCCAATCCGCAGACTTGGGCGTGACGCGATTGATGAGGTCATCAACCAAATCCTTGCCAGTAAGCGGCGGCGGGGCCGGTGGGAGCGGCTTAGGAGCGTTTTTCATCTCCTCATAACCGCTTTCAAGCTGGTTAAGCTTGTTGAAATTGGCCGTCATCGTCGCTTGGATGGTCGCGGCACGGTCAAAATCCCCTACAGCCATCGCATCGCGCAAATGGGCCTTGAGAATCTCTTGATCGCGCTTGACGCTATCAATGGCGCTCGCGACGAGATGGACATTGGTGTCCGAAACCTCGCCATAAGCCGCGTGGACCTTCTGTTCGGCAGCGGCAGCACGACTTTCGGCCTCAAAACGAGCTTGACGCTCCTTCTCAAGCTTCTTGTTTAGCTTTTTGAGAGCTTTTTCGACACTACGAGGCCCCTTTTCTTTAGGGTCAACCGGCGCATCAACAATCTCAACGCCGGGAGGGGTGGGATCAGCCTTGCTGACCTCCGGTCCCGCGCCAAGATCGACGTTCACAACGTCATTTTCATTAGACATTTCAATCTCCTAGTCACCATACCCGGTCGGGATGGTCGATGCGGCCCTTAATATTAACGTCCTCAATCATCCGGCACAGCACACCATTGACGGTGATGCTCCAACCATCGGAAGGGCGAAAAACGATCCAATCGTTCTCGTTAATATCGACGCCGTGGAACCACTCTCCGGTCTCATCTTTGAAGGCATTCGGACCCTTCTTGACCACAAGCCCAACTTTGGACTGGAATCTATCCTCATCCGTCGTTTGGCTAGTCAAAATGATGCCGCTCTTGGTTTTCTGCGGGCGGATATAAACCGCCACCAGCATTTGATTGTTGAAGACCTCAACCGGATCAAGATTGCCAAGCTCGTTGCGGAGCGTGGCTACCGGGTCCGTCTCGTGTTCCATTGTCATGTAAGGCAAGTTAATCCCCCTTTTCGCTTCCGTTGATAATAGATTCGGCCTCCTCACACAGATCGAGTGCAAGACGTAAGCCCTCTATTCTACCAACTAGATGCTTGTAGGAAGAAAAGTCGAAACCCTCAACTTGATAAGATGAAGTTAAACTTTCTTTAATCCGTTCTATGTGGGTATCTATAAGTTTTTTCAATTCATATTGATAGTAAGCTTGATAAGTTGAACCAGCCATTGTCATCCCCTCGATGCCCCTCTAGCAAAAAAAAGACGGAAGCGCCGAGGGGGTCAACGCTTCCGTCCAATTCGCATAAGGGTCTCGACCACCCTTAGCGGCGAATGCCTTATCTCTTGCGAGACTGGATTTCTGTCTTTTCCAGACGGCCCTCACCGGACCCTGCGCCAGCATCCATATCCTTGTAAGAGCGGTAAGTACGGCCACCAGCCTTACGGGGCATAGGAGGTCCACCCGCGCCAGAAGGAGGCATAGGCATGGGGATCGGCATTGGCATGGGCATCCCACCCATCGGCGCACCGGGCATACCGCCGGGAGGAGGCACGGGGATTGGACGGCCACCGGGAGGAGGCGTAGGCCCGCCCATCGGGTTTGCCATCATGTCATGCTCACCGGGCTTGCCAGACGCAATCATGATGTTGATGTCAGTCTTTCCCTTGCCAGTCTTGCCACCAGCAGCGTGAGCAGTGCGGCCACCAACAGCGCCGGGCACCTTGCCGGGATAGCCGGGGCCTTCAAACACTTTACCGCCATCTTTGCGCTTGGTGCGGGCTTCCGGCTTCACCATCTTCTTGATGAGCGCCATATCTTCCTTAACGTCGTCGTGCTTGGCAGCGCCGCCGCGCTTCATGACGCCCAGACCACGAGCGGGGGATACGGAACCCTTGCGCAGGCCGGTGAACCCCATCATGGCATTAGGGACGCCAGCCTGCATGACAGATTTGTCCATCATCTGCTTTGCGCCCACGAGCGGGCCACCAATGTCCTTATGAACCTTCCCGCCGCGCTTCATCGCACCCACATGCTTTGGGCCGGGACGATCTTCGTTGGCCTCCTTCACATTGCGGTTGACGAGGCTGTCAGCAGTAATGGCTTTGCCGCCGGACTTGCGGGGCTTATGCGCAAGGCTGTGCTTGGCATGTTCGCCATGGACCTTGCCGCCACGCTTGTAGGCACGGGGGGTGATGGGGCGCAGGCCGGTCTTAGCGCCAGCCTCAAGAGCAGGGGGCGGGCTCCACGTGGAAGAATCCACCTTCTCACCGGGGTCGCCCTTGGTAAGGCGGGCTGCCTTAGACTTCATAGCCGCACGGGCCGATTTCGCCATCTCCGACATAACAACTCCTAACTAGCTAGTTTAGTCCGGGCGTCCCCGGCGGCTTGCTGCCTTCTTTGAAGTTAACATAAGTGCCCGGTCAACAACAGTGCCACCACTAGCACGTTCTTGGCGCGGCCAAGTGATTACTGGCACTTGTTTGATGCCAAGCTTTTTAGCAGCCGTGGCACGGTGGCGGCCATCTTGCCCGCCGCTTGGATAGAGCGCCAACGGGTTAAGCTGCTTGCCCGCCTTGATCTTTTTCTTAAACCGCTTGATGGACTTCTTGTCTTCCTTATCCATTTCCATCTTCTCAGACTTGTCCAAGAAGTGGTCTGGGGACATCCACTGCATCTTGCCGCCATCTTTGGAATAGCCAGCATGTTTGCGGTCGTTAGAGTTTGGCTTTAGCGGATAGTCTTTGATGGAGCCGCCATCTTTCTTGCCAGCCCGCCGCGCCAGCTTCATAGCCTTATCCATATGAGGCTCAATGCGGCCACCGGTGGCGGCAAACGCAAAATCGCCACCGCCGCCAAAATCAAAGCCGCCGCTGCTGCCGCCAAAGTCATACCCGCCACCGCCGCCGCCAGTATCAATTGACGCGATGTTCGTCTGCCCAAAGCTGCCTGTATCCGGCGCATTGAGATAGCTAAGATCGAGCGGCGTGTAATAGCTGCCCATGTCTGTTGGAGGCGTATAAGCAGCCAGTTGGGTGCCGTTATCTACCGGAAATTGCGATATTAAATCGGGGCCGGGCGGCGCAGTTTGATCTTCAATAGGGCCGGGAACCGGACCATATTGGCTGCCATAGTCTTCGGGAATGATGTCTGGCAACCCGGTGGTGGGCTGGGTATCTGTCCCATAGTCTGGCGGAATTTGACTGGGCTGCTCGCTAGGGCCAGCGCCCGTTATTCCTCCGGATGATGGAGCAGGCGCAGGCTCCGGCGTGGGAGGCTCTGGCGGAGGCTGCACAGGGGGAGGCGATGATGGCAGTGGTGATGGCGCAGGCGCAGGAGAAGGTTCCGGCGATGGAGCAGGGGCGGGAGCAGGGGCCGGAGTTGGCAATGGCTCTGGCGCGGGGGCCGGAGCGGGCGTTGGGAGTGGCTCCGGCATCGGTTCCGGTGCTGGCGCAGGCGCAGGCGAGGGAGCGGGCGAGGGAGTAGGGGCTGGAGATGGCGTTGGCTGCGGTGTCGTACCGCTTGTGCTTGGCCCCGTAGAACCGCCACTAGGTGCGGAGCCAGTTGAGCTACCAGCCCCAGACGCACCAGCCGCGCCAGATGAACCGCTTACACCGCTCGCGCCCGTACCGCCAACACCTTGCCCTTGCCCATCGCCTTGGCCTTGACCAAGGCTCTTATTGGGGCTGGCATATGTGTACCCGCTAGATGGGGTCATATATCCCGTTGTATCGCCAAGCTGCTTGAGCGCAATTTGGGATGCGTAAACTTGAGACGATGGCGTATTGATGCCGGGAAATATACGCGGGAACCCGGAATCTTCTGTCGTTCCGCCGCCTTCCCCGCCGGGGAAGTGCGGCTTAGCAGGGTCTACGTTAGACCCTTGGATTGCCTGCCCGGCGGGGAGCTGACCAGACACCTCTGGCACGGACAACAAAGTGCCCTGCGGGGTTGTCGCCATATTGTTGGGTGTGGCTACGTCTGTAGCACTCGGTGTTATAGTAGCGGCTTGCGCAGCAGAGCGGGCTTGCTGCAACTTGTTGTCATACATTTTATCGCGGTAAGTGTTATGCTCCGCGCCATAGGATGACTGGCTGCCCTTGATCGCACCATACTCGCGGACGTTGCGGCTTTCATTATAGGTATTGAACCCAGTCGCATCATGGAACGGCGTCCCCGGCCCAACAACATGTTCTGCATTGCCGCTAAGTATTTGATTTGCTTTATTAATTGCTTCCTTAGCAGCGGTCTTGTCGCCAATTGCTTTTAACCCTTCCGGGTTGGCGATGGCCCGTTGCGAACCGGGATTGTAGCCTTGAAACTGCTTTGGCTGCCCGATAATCTGCTCAAGCGGCTTGCCAGTGGCGATAGACCGGTTGATGGCAACTTTGGCTTCTGGCAATCCGGCAGTTTGGTTCTCTAGCTTGCCAGTAGGCCCAACGCCTGCGCGAGTCTCACCATAGATCATGGCAGCAAGCGCATCACGTTGCGCCTGCGTATATTGACCGTATGGACCCTTAATGCCACCGCCGTCATCATAGCCTTTCCGGCCCGACGAACGCTTGGCAATATCAAGAGCTTGTTGAGACTTGCTCTTTGCCATTAGCGGTTCCTTATCATGTGGTGGATGATCTCAAGAGACTTGTGTAGCAAAGCCTCTTTGGTGGGGCTGGCATTAGCCGCGCCACCACGAGCGTAGTTGTTGTCATCACCGGACGGCTGGGCCATCCGGGCTTTGTCAGCACGGAAGAAGTCGGCGGCCACATCCGGGCTTCCCCAATTTACCTTACCATTGTCCCCGACAACTTGCTGGCCGGTAGACTGGTAGTCTTTGCCAGAGAAGATGCGGGACAGGATGCCGGGGCTAGAAGCCGCGCCAGAAGGAACCTTGGTAGTCATGTCGATAGTGTCTGGCATCTTAATCAAATGCTTCTCAACTGCGGGGGCCGTGACATTTCTGGCCGTTGCAACCGCAGCAGGAGCTGCCAGCGCAGCGCGGGGGTCCGAAAACCCCATGTTGTAGCCGCGCATTGCTATGGGCAACGTGTAATCTTGGCCCGCAGCAGCAGTCGGCGGCAACAGGTTCTTTAACCCCGCACGGCTGGCGTCACCTTGCATGGCAGTCATGTCGGGTTGGGGCCGCGCCATCATTGGCAAAACGGAGCCTGGTACGCTCCCATATTGGCTTCCATAATCTGCCGGGATGTCCGCAACATTTAAGGGCGCAGATGGCGTTTCTGCGTGGGCGGGCGCAGCGGCAACTGCTGCCGGGGCAGCGGCTACAACAGGCGCAACGCCACCCTTTTTGGGTTCCGGTGGCTCGAAGTACGACAATAGATGGGAAATATCTTGCACAAACTTGGGACGTAAAGCAGCCGGGCGCGTAAGCGTCCCAGCCCTTTCTCTTGCCGCCAATGCCATAGGGTCAATCACATACTGACCATCCAATGTATTGTCAGCCATTAGAGTTCTCCGGTCTGTGTGCCGTCAAGCGTTGGCTCGTTGGCTTCAAGTCGATTCACCATGTTGGGGTCCAAAATATTCCCAACGATTCCAAGCCCTTGCGGGTTCTGGATCAGCTCTTCCGCCAGCTTCACCGCCGCCAAACGCTCGCGGCTCTCACGGTCACGCTTGCGGTTGATGGCGTCAACCATCGCATCCTGCGCCCGTTGCTGGATGTCCATCCGCTGCGTTTCGATCTCTGCCGCTTTGGTCGGGTCCATCTGCGGGCTCTGCCCATCGCGCTCAAGCTGCAACTTGGCATACTCAAGCTGTATCCGGGCGTCTTCCGATTTGGCGCGGGTCTGGCTATCAAGCATCCGGGCGTCCGCAGTCGTCTTCTCATTCTGCATCTTCGCCATAGCTTGCAGCATTTCGGGCGGCGTTTGGCCCTGCGCTTGCGGCGGGATCATAAACTGCTGCGGGTTGCTCCAGCCAAGCGCCTGCAACGCAGCCGTATCAACCGCAATCGGGTCATATAGACTGGGGTTGGACGCCACCAACTGCTTCAACGCCAGCACCTTCATGAGGCGTTGGGTCTGGCTCGATGTATTTGGATCGGCCTGCGGGACAAAGTAATAATTGTCCAACGCATCCGTAAAGGTCTTCTCATCCCACGGGAACGCAGGCTTGCGGCGCTTCATCCAGAAGCTCTCGGGATGCTCCCTAAAGCAC
>Ga0207959_1000070_pt1 | contig 30455 bp, 42 predicted proteins | sample CryBogCBH20Aug07_FD_184609 | JGI IMG/M metagenome (GOLD analysis project Ga0207959, IMG submission 184609) | Freshwater microbial communities from Crystal Bog, Wisconsin, USA - CBH20Aug07 (SPAdes) (version 2) | ecosystem: Environmental > Aquatic > Freshwater > Lake | place: Crystal Bog... | reverse complement strand
TTAAAAGCGCATATTCAGATTATGGATGCGCGATTTGACTCTGTTGATATCCAATTTAGAGCTACAAATGCTAGATTAAAGAGGATAGAAATGGTTATGATTGCCGCTTTTGGGGCAATTTTATTGTTGTTTGCTGGAATGATCTTTAAATAAGGAGATGAAGATGGACGTTAATTTAATCTTGAATGTTGATGAAGTAAATTTCTTGTTGCAAGTTCTGGGCGAGTTGCCAACCAAGACTGGCGCTTGGAATCTGGTTCAAAAGGTAAAGCAACAGGCAGAAACTCAATTGGCCGCTTCTCCAGCTCCAGAAGCGCCTAAAGTTTCTTAATGTATGCCTTTCAGTTCAGAATCTGGAAAGCCATTCATCAAGGATTTAGTATTAGGCGTTAAGCACGATAAAATCCTCGATATAGGCTGCGGATCGGGAACATACGCAAAGATGTTCCCTGATTCTCATCTGACTGGGATAGAGGTATGGAGGCCGTATGTTGAGCAATACGGCCTTTCTGATTTATACGACAGACTGATCGTTGAGGATGCCAGAACATGGAGTCCTGATGATCAATACGACTTATCCATTGCAGGCGATGTCTTGGAGCACATGACCCCTAAAGAGGCGGTTGAGCTTGTAGAAAAGCTTAAAAAGTGCGCTAAAAACGTCATTATCAGTATCCCAATCGGCCATTACCCACAAGACGAATACGAGGGAAACCCCTACGAAAAACACATAAAAGATGACTGGTCTGACAAGGAAGTCAGGCAATATTTTGGCAATCCTATCTATTCAAAGATTGATAATGAAATTGGAGTCTATATGTTCTCAAATGAAAAGAAGAAGCTGAAAATCGCGGTATATGCCATTAGCAAGAATGAAGAGAAATTTGCTGAAAGATTCTGCAAGGCGGCTAAAGACGCTGATCTGATCATGGTTGCCGACACAGGATCTACCGACAAAACGGTAGAAATCCTAGAGGCTAACGGCGCTACCGTTAAGCACATCTACATCAACCCTTGGCGCTTTGACGATGCCCGAAACGCCGCTCTCCATATGCTCCCTGCTGATGTCGATGTCTGCGTGAGCTTAGACCTAGATGAGGTTTTGCAAGAGGGATGGCGAGAGGCAATTGAGGAAACATGGATTGAGGGCACAACCCGAATGCGCTATGGCTTTGACTGGGGATGCGGCATTGTTTTCCTCTACGAAAAGATCCATGCGCGCAAAGGATACCGCTGGCATCACCCCTGCCATGAATATCCCGTGCCTGACCGTATTGAGGAGAAATGGCAGGTCACCAATAAGCTTCTGGTGGTCCATATGCCAGATCCCACAAAGAGCAGAGGCCAGTATTTAGACCTGCTGCGCGTCAGCATTGAGGAAGATCCGCACTGCCCTCGAAACGCCTTTTACTATGCGCGAGAGCTGTCTTTCCACGGCCAATGGGAACAAGCGATCAAAGAGGCTGAGCGCTACTTGGCGTTGCCGCGAGCCACATGGATCAATGAGCGCTGCTACGCCATGCGTACAATCGCTCGATGCTATGTGCAGATAGGCAATTATGACCTCGCCATTAACTGGCTGCGTAAAGCCACCGCTGAAGCGCCCAACACGCGAGAGCCGTGGTGCGAACTGGCTGGAGTCTGCTATACGCTTGGCCGTTGGGCTGAGTGCTATGGCGCTGCCTTAACTTGCCTTTCGATTACCAACAAGGAAATGGTTTACACCATTGACCCAGAAGTGTGGGGAGCGAAGCCACATGACTTCGCGGCTATAGCATCTTGGAATTTAAAGATGTATGATCTCGCAAAGAAACATGCTCAGGACGCTGTCGATTTAGATCCTAACGATATGCGCCTGCGTAGGAATCTGGCAGCAATTTCCCAATCATCTGAGGCGGCGTAATGGCTACAACTTATGTGAACAGCAACAACTTGCCTGCCAACGCTAATACCAGCGGCACATATGCATTCGCTCCAAGCTTGGGTGAAATCACGTTGTATTCCTACCAACTGTGTGGGATTCGCCCGACTGCTCTCGTTCAAGAGCATATGCAGTCAGCGCGTATGGCCGCAAACATGATGTTAGGCCGTTGGAGCAGTCAAGGCGTTAACCTATGGACAGTTGATCAGCAATGCATCAATCTCGTTCAGGGCTGTTCTACATATCAAGTTCCAACCAATACGATTGTGATGCTCGATGCGTACATCACGCAAAATCAGGGTACGGCGGCTATCAACCGCCTTATCCTGCCCATCAGCAGAACGGAATATGCTTCTTATCCCAATCCTCAGCAGCAAGGATTTCCTACGACCTATTGGTTTGATCGGTTGCTGTCACCGACTGTGACCTTGTGGCCGGTTCCAGATGGATCGGTCAATCAGTTTGTCTACTATCGAGTAAGGCAGATTCAGGACTCAAATTTCACCGATGGCCAGCAAATAGAAATCCCCTACTACTTCTTAGAAGCGTTCGCTTTCGGATTGGCCGAGAGATTAGCCCTTATCTGGGCTCCTGAAAAGCTCGAAATGCTCAAACCTTTGGCTGACGAATCTTACGGTATCGCAGCGCAACAAAACATCGAAACAGCTCAACAATATATTTCTCCCACAATTTCCAGCTACTTTAGGCCGTAATTATGGGATATGCATCGCAAGCAGGTCGAGCCAGAACCAGTTCTAGTAATCCGCAGGCACATGCGATATGTGACCGTTGCGGATTTCGTTATAACTGGATCGATTTAAGCTGGCAATTCGACTGGCGCGGTTCTGCTTTACAGAATTTGCGAATATTGGTTTGTAGGGATTGCCTTGATAGACCTCAAGAGCAGCTGCGCGCAATCGTCATTCCTGCCGATCCTACGCCAATCATCAATGCCCGTATTCAAGACTTCCAATTGGCCTCAGTAGATGATTTTGCTGTCTCAGCGCCAACCACTTATAACACCCAGACTGGCCTGCCTAATCCGCCTCAAAACGTGTTGGTAACCCAAGATGGCCAGAATTTAACGCCTCAGCCAATCGGCATTCCTGCGGACCTTGACCCAAATGCTGTACCTCCGCTAAACGGCAAATTGCACTTTAACGTCACTATCCCAGTTCTTACCGTCTATTCTACTGGCGGAAATACGATCACCGTTAATTGCAGCTCCGCTCATGGATTACACGCTGGAGATCAATTCTCAATTGAGGGATTGACCAGTAAAGAAGCTTCTGGATTCTACAACGTAACGGCAGCAACTACCGCTACCGTGTTCACTTATACGACTAATAGGGCTGTTCCGTCAGGGACAATTAGCACTGCAACCACTAGGGCGGCAACTGCTGATGTTACGCTGCCATATGGCTACACGCAGATTCCTCAAACGGGTATTTAATCATGTCAAACGTCACATTCACAAACCTGCCTGTAGCAACTTCTCTGACCGGTCAAGAGATTTTGGCTGCTGTGCAAAACGGAACCTCGGTAAGGGTTACGGCGAGCCAATTGGCTGCTTTGATCACTACGATTTACGGACCTTTAACCTTGAAGGCTCCATCAACCATTAATGCTGGGACTTACACCCAAAAAACCTCAGATGCGTCTTTAATCATAACCACCACAAACTGCGTTATTACTTTGTTATCAGCGTCAAGTTACCCAGGTCAAATTCTGTTTGTTAAGAACATTACAAACAATTCATTAACGAGCGCTTCATCTAATGTAGTCCCGTTAGGTTCAGCGACAGCAGGGACGGCGATACTGTCTGCGACAGCAGGAAAATTCGCCATGCTTCAATCTGACGGCTCTAACTGGGTCGTGATGATGGCCAACTAGGAGACTGGCGATGACTGATTTAACAGAACAACAAATGGACGCGATTGCGGAAAAAGCTGCTCGCAAAGCTTTGAATATTGTTTATGCCGAGATTGGCCAAAACGTCCTGCGTAAACTTGCTTGGTTGGTTGGAATTGCTGTTATTTCTGGCTTGATGTTTTTTGCTGGAAAGCCAATTAAATAGGAGCTTAATATGGATCTTTCATTTTTAAAGCAGCTTGCACCTACCGTGGCTTCGGCTCTGGGCGGTCCTTTGGCTGGAATGGCCGTTGAGGCTTTGGCTGGCAAATTAGGTGTGCCAGCAGATGAGGCGCAACGAGTATTGGATTCAGGCAAATTAAGCGGCGATCAAGTAGCGGCTCTGCAACAAGCTGAGTTGGCTTTAAAAGCCAAGGCTCAGGAAATGGGTTTGGATTTTGCCAAGCTTGAGAATGAGGATCGAGACTCTGCTCGCAAAATGCAGATTGCCAATCATTCTTGGATACCGCCTGCAATGGCCATCATTGTCACTATTGGATTTTTTGGAATCCTGTTTGCCTTGATGTCGGGGCGAGTAGTAAAGGGTGACGAAGTGATGATTATGTTAGGCAGTTTAGGCACTGCTTGGACTGGAATTATCAGTTTCTATTTTGGATCATCTGCTTCTAGCCAAAAGAAAGATGATCTTTTGCACAAATCAACTCCGGTGGACCCATCATGATTAATTCAAGAAATTTAGAAGATTTATTGCCTGTTGTTAAGGCACGGGTAGATCAGTTTTTGGCCGATGCCAAGAATCACGGTATCGATATTTTAGTCACATCGACATACCGAGACATGGAGTCGCAAAATGCGTTGTATGCCCAAGGAAGAACTGCGCCGGGAAAAATCGTTACAAATGCAAAGGCTGGTGAGTCTTTTCATAATTACCGCTGCGCTATTGATATTGTTCCCTTGGTTAACGGGAAGCCTGATTGGGATTGTTCTCATCCAGTCTGGCAAAAGGTTGCGGAACTGGGTAAAGCGGCTGGTTTAGAATGGGCCGGAGATTGGAAATCGTTTAAAGAAATGGCTCATTTCCAATACAGTGGCGGCTTATCCTTGCATGACTTACAAGCAGGCAAAGAGATCAAGTAATGGCTGGATTAGACGATATTACCAACCCACTTAATCAGGCTGAGGGAACGCTCAAGGCCGCTCGTGGGGTATTGAAAGAAGGTAAGGGTCTAGTCAAAGACATTGCTCAGACAGCGGAAGAGTACAAGCAATACAAGGAAAAGAATGCTGACAAAAAGGCTATTCAGGCCAACTTGAACAACAAGAAGGCCACTACTCGAATCGCCAAAAGAGCCACAAACGCCGCTATTGCTGATCACGATGCCGCCGTAACGTCTTCTAATGAGCTGGCCAAACAGGTATTGCTCAAGAAGAAGGCTTACGAGGAAGAACAAGCGATGATTTGGGCGATGAGCCAAGATGAGCGTGAGGCCTATCTTGAGGCCAAGAAAGAGCAGACTGAGAAGGTTAAGGCTGAGAAGCTCAGAATGCAGAGAGAGGCTGACGAGGCTCAGGCAAGATTTGATTTGATAATGAATCTGTTTATCGGTATTGTTTTGGTTGCAGGATTGCTTTTTGGTGGAGTAGTAGTTTTGTCAGAGACCTTAACTGGCAAGTTGCCTTGGAATTAATAAGGAGTTTTTATGAGTATCGTTTTTGCGTGTGTGTTTTTCATTGCTGGATGGTTTGCTTGCTCTCTATATGTTCACTTTGAAAACAAATCTGAAAAAGAAGTTGTTTCAGAAGTAAAATCTGAATTGGTTTCCGCTGAAAGCGCGGCAAAGACAGAAGTCGCTTCTTTACAGCCTAAAGCCCCTACTCAAGCAAATTAATTTAGGGAAAGGTCATGTCAACGCCAAACACAACGCCGTTAACCTACAACGGTTACGTCACTCAAATAGGTACGATGGCAGTCGTAAACACTACGACTTCTAGCGGCGTTGTTGTTGGCGTAGATACCGCTTTTAATAACATCATTCCACAGATGCTGAACTACGCAGAATTGCGTATTCAGCGCGATTTGGACTTGCTGCCATCGCTCAATGCCAAGACTTATACTTTGGCTTACGGCAACAATCAATTGCAGATTTCTGTAAATGACTTCGTTACTTTGCAGACAATTGAGGTTACGGGAAATGATGGGTCAAGCTATCCAATCATGCCTGTAAGTAAGGAAGTCATTCAAAATGTTTACGGAATATCGTCAACGGTTGCTCCGCCCATTTATTTTGCGATGTACGGCGGAGATGCTTCTACTGGCGGAGATACTTACACCAACATTATTTTTGGGCCATATCCTGACAATAATTACACGGTGACGGTGACTGGAACGTCAAGGCTTCCTACCTTGTATCAATATGCAAACGCAGGTCAGGCTGGAACCAATACCACATTCATTAGCACTTACTTGCCTGATCTTCTCATCATGGCCAGCATGATTTACTTAAGCGCATTCCAGCGTAACTTTGGACGCATGAGTGATGATCCTGCTATGGCTCAAAGCTATGAAGCTCAGTATAAGACGTTATTAACATCGGCTGCTGTTGAAGAAGCTCGTAAAAAGTTCTCTGCTTCTGCATGGTCTTCTATGTCTCCTGCTGTTGCAGCAAGCCCCAATAGGTAAGATAAAATGCCGCATGCGTCATTAAAATTAAAGCCAGGCGTTGATCAAAACGAAACGCCAACATTGAATGAGGCAGGTATCTCAAACTGCAACCTCATTCGCTTTATTTATGACCGAAACGGAATTGGGTTGGTTCAGAAGCTTGGCGGATGGACCAAGTTTTATCCAAACACAATTAGCGCAATTCCAAGAGCTTTGTGGGCATGGGAAGATACTGAGTCTCAGTCTTATTTGGCTTGTGGAACTCAAGACTTGCCAAACACCTATCAGTCTCAATTGACCTCAATCAGTAACGGGTCTTCAAAAGACATAACGCCTAGGTCAGCTACTGACAATGTTTCTTTGGCGCTGTCTACAACTGCCGGAAGCGCTGCAGTTGTAATAACAGACACCACGATTGAAAACATTACTTCTTATGACTCCGTTTACATTCCGGTTCACATTAGCATTGGCGGTGTTGTTTTATTTGGATTATATTCATGCGATCCAAATGGATATTTAAGCCCAGACCAATACACTATTTTTGCTACTGATCAATTTGGAAACAATTTACCTGTTCCGAATACATCGACCACAGCTTATGTTCCAAGTTTAGCCACTGTTAGCGGATCAAACCAAGTAACAGTAACCTTAAACAATCATGGATTTAATGCTGGAAGCACGTTTCCTATTTTGATTCTTACGCAAGTTGGCGGATTGACTTTATTTGGCAACTACATTGTCGAAAACGTAATAAATGCCAATTCTTTTGTTATTTACGCTCAGCAAAACGCCACATCAACAACCTCTGGATCGATCAATAACGGCAAAGCAAGATACATTTACAGCTTTGGTATTGGAGCCGTTCCAGCAGGTTCTGGATATGGCATTGGCGGATATGGATCAGGAGGATACGGAACGGGTCCTGCCGTAACGCCATCAACGGGCGTTCCTATTGAAGCTAATAACTGGACCTTGGATAACTGGGGAGAGGTTTTAGTTAGTTGCCCAATACAGTCTCCAATCATATTAACTGCCGCTTCCGCTTCTGGAACTGGCTCTACCGGAACCATTAATTTTACTGGCGCTACAATCACGATTGACGTTGGCGAGACCATTACTGTTTCTGGAGCTTCTCCAAACTCTTGGAATGGGGTCTGGACGGTTACTAGCTCTACGCCTACTAGCGTTTCTTTTGCGACTACCACTACGGCAGCAATTACATCGCCGGGTACAATTTTGGTTAACAATACGCCATTCCAACCAATTTATCAGTGGGACCCATTAAGCGGAAACCCAACTTCTACAATCATTCCACAAGCTCCTCAAGTTAACGATGGAATATTTGTAGCGATGCCTCAGCGTCAAATTATTGCTTGGGGGTCGACTTTTACCGGAGTAAAAGATCCTTTGTTAATTCGATGGTGTGACGTTAACAATTATGGAACATGGATTGCTCAGATTACTAACCAAGCCGGTTCTTATCGAATACCAAAAGGTTCTAAGATTGTAGGGTGCATTCAAGGTCCGCAACAAGGTTTGGTGTGGACTGATTTGGGATTATGGTCAATGCAATACGTTGGCCAGCCATACGTTTATTCGTTTAACGAAATCGGTACTGGCTGCGGTTTGATTAGCCGCAAGGCCGCCGCTTCGATTAACGGCGTTGTCTACTGGATGGGGCCAAGCCAGTTTTTCTCGTTAACAAGCTCTGGCGTACAGGTTGTTACCTGCCCAGTTTGGGACGTTATATATCAAGACTTGGATCAAACCAATTTGGATAAGATTCGAGTTGCAGTGAACAGCCGTTTCAATGAAATTACTTGGTATTACCCAACGATCAGCGATGGCGGAGAAGTAAATGCCTACGCCAAATACAATGTCGGTTTGGGAGTATGGGATTTTGGAACATTGGGAAGATCAGCTTGGGTGGATCAATCGGTGTTAGGTCCGCCAATTGGTGCAGACCCTTTCTCTCTGTACATTTATCAGCATGAAACATCAACTAATGCTGATGGTCAGGCAATGAATTCTTGGTTCCAGACTGGCAACTTTGTGATTAACGAAGCAGACAATAAGATGTTTGTTGACGAAGTTTGGCCAGATATGAAGTGGGGTTATTACGGCGGAAGCCAAAATGCCACGATCAATTTGACTTTTTATGTCAGCGATTATGCTGGTCAGACCCAGACTCAGTACGGCCCTTTCGCATTAACCCAGAACACGACCTTTGTATCGCCTCGATTCAGGGGTCGATTAGTGAGCATTTACATGGGCAGCAATGACGTTGGCAGCTTCTGGCGTATTGGTAATATGCGCTATAGGACACAACAGGACGGTAGATACTAATGAGCGTTTCATTAACAGACATATTAACCGCTACCAAAAACGTAGTTACATCTATTAGCACTGCTGCTCAGAACTATTTGAATGTTCAAGGAGCTCAGGGCTTCCCTCATATTACGTCTGCAACTTTGGTTAAGGCCAGCGCTGGAAGAATAGCCGTTATTAGTGTAACCACTGCAGGAAGCACTACTGGAACCGTATACGATTCAAATTCAACTTCAATGACAACAATGCCGATTTATATCATTCCAAACACGGTCGGTATTTATGTCGTGAATTTGCCCGTTAATAATGGTGTATTGGTAGTGCCAGGCACTAGCCAAGTTGTGACCGTCAGTTTCTCATAGGTGATGTATGCCGCTTAAACATGGACACTCTCAGAAAACCATTAGCAGCAATATCGCTGAAATGATCAATTCTGGCCATCCAAAAGACCAAGCCATAGCAGCCGCCCTTAACGTGGCCAAAAAGGCCGCTGGCGGCGGTTTGTACGCCAACATTCACGCCAAGCAGGAACGCATCGCTCATGGCTCTGGCGAGCATATGCGTAAGCCTAATAGCAAAGGTGCTCCCACGGCTCAAGCTTTTAAATTGGCTGCACGCACGGCTAAGGCCGAAGGCGGATTTAGCATGCATATGCACAAGCCTAAAGCGCCTCATATGCCCAAGATCAAGCCGTCCGTAACGACAAAAGTGCATGTTGGCCCTATCCACAGCACCGTTGCTGGCCGAACCGATCATCTGCCTATGCACGTTCCGTCTGGATCATACGTCATCCCTGCGGACATTGTTTCCGCTTTTGGTGAAGGGAACACGATGGCTGGCTTCAAGCATATGAAGCGCGTATTCGGCGGAACGCCTTACGGCGGCGGTTCTATGCCTTATGGGCAATCTGGCGGACCCTATGGCGCTGAAATGCCTCACATGGCATCGGGCGGAGAAGTAGAAAACACTGTACCTATTATTGCCGCTGGTGGAGAATATGTACTACATCCCGACCAAGTTCGTATGGTAGGGAATGGCGATTTAGAGACTGGTCACAAAGTATTAGATGAGTTTGTTAAGCAAAAGAGAGCAGAGACTGTTAAGACGTTGAAGAAATTACCCGGACCTAAGAAGGATTAATATGGAAAAGCCTGATGAATTAGTGATTAGAACGGCCGTCCCATCCGATATGGATGAGATCATGCAAATAGCCATGTTGGCCTGCGAAGAGAACGGATTCTTGAACCCAAACCCAGCAAAGCTTGCCGCTGAAATATGGCCAGCATTACATCAAGATCATGGAATCTGCGGACTGATCGGCAAGCCCAACGGCAAAATTGAAGGCTTGGTATTGCTGCGAATTGGTCACATGTGGTATTCGGACAATTTGGTGGTGGAAGAAAAAGCCATTTTCATCCATCCAGAGTTTAGAAGCGCCAAAGGTGGTCGGGCTAAAAAGCTTTGCGAATTTAGCAAAAAGCTTGCAGATACACTTGGTATTCCATTGATCATTGGAGTACTATCTAACAGCCGCACTGAAGCGAAAGTTCGTATGTATGAACGTCAATTCGGCAAGCCAAGCGGCGCTTTTTTCCTTTATGGCGCGAAAACTGGCGGATGGCAGGATAGCACGGAGCATTAAAACATGGGCGGCAAAACGACAACCAGTACCCAGGCGGTACAAGTACCACCAGAAGTACTTGCTAATTATAATCAAGCTTATGGAACGGCTAAGGATGCTGCCTCTCAACCTTTTCAGGCTTATGGTGGTCAATTTGTTGCCCCTCTTACCGGAACACAACAAGCTGGCATTGCTAATGTAAACCAAGCAGCAGGAGCTGCCCAGCCATACTATGGAGCCGCTACTGGCGAACTAATGGGAGCTCAAGGTGCGGCTATGCCGTATTACTCTCAGGCAACAGGGAATGTTGGCGCAGCTCAAAATGTTGGAAATGCATTGGCGGCGAGCTCTTTGGGGAGCTTGGCGCAAGGCCAATATAACGCAAACCCTCTGCAGTATCAGGCGGCAGGACAACTAAGCGGAGCATACGATCAAGCTCAGTCAGCCAATCAAGATGCTTATAATCAATATATGGGCAGCCAAGCAGCAGCCCAGCCGCTGAATTATCAAGCATTAAATACCTTGGGCGGAGCTCAGGGAGCAGGAGCCGCTTTAACGGCTCAGGGTTTAAACACGTTGGGTCAGGCAGGAGCTGCCGCATCGCCCTACAATCAACAAGCTGCAGCCGCTTATCAGCAAGCCGCTACTGCTCCTCAGCAATTTAACCAACTGGCCGCTAATCAGTATTTTGCCGGTCTTGGCGCTGCGAACCCATTGAATCAAGAAGCTCAAGCTTTGGGCGAACAAAGCGCTCAAAGCATTAATCCCACGGCCTTGAATCAATCAGCCATCGATCAATACATGACCCCTTATATGTCATCTGTGGTCGGATCTGAGCAAGCTTTACTGAACCAGCAAAACCAACAAGCCATGAGTGGGCAGTTGGGCAACGCTATTCAAGCTGGAGCTTTTGGCGGTGACCGATCAGGCATCGCTGCGGCTAATTTGGCTCAGCAACAACAAATTGCGAACGCGAACATTTATAGCAATCTCCTCAATCAAGGCTACAGCCAAGCTCTGTCTGCCGCTCAACAGCAGCAAGGCGTTGGCCTTGGCGCTGCTCAAGCCAATCGAGCGGCTCAAGCTTCTGCAGGCCAGCAACTGGGCTCATTAGCTCAGCAACAGTATGCTCAACAGACCGGAACTGGTCAGCAACTTGCCAATTTAGGCCAGCAAGTTTACTCGCAGCCGTTGGGCTTGGGAGCTGCTCAAGCGCAATTGGGACAGCAGATTTTTGGACAAGGCAACACTTTAGCTCAACAGCAATTGGCCGCTGGTCAGCAATTGTTTGGCCAAGGCGCTACTACCGCTCAACAGCAAGCCGCTCTGGCTCAGCAGCTGTTTGGGCAAGGCCAGACTACGGGTCAAAATGTTGCTGCTTTGGGCCAGCAAGGTTTTGGCCAAAATATTACTTCGGCGCAAGCACAAGCCGCTTTGGCTCAGCAACTGTACGGCCAAGGCGCTACTACCGCTCAGCAGAAGGCTGCGCTTGGCCAACAGCAGTACGCGCAAGGCATCGGAGCCGCTCAACAACTTCAGGGCATTGGCCAAGGCTTGTATGGCATGGGTTCTGGAACCTCAGCTTCTTTAGCGAACATTGGTCAAGGCGCTCAAAATTCCGCCATTCAAGGCGGCCAAGCTCAATTGGCTGCTGGCACGACCGAGCAGCAGACCCAACAAGCTCTTAACCAAGCTCTTTACAACCAGTTCCTGCAGCAGCAGGCTTACCCATTCCAGACCTCGCAGTTCCTTACGAATGCGGCTTTGGGTCTTGGTACGGCTCAAGGATCGACTACGACTACCACGCAGCCGGGCGGATTCTTCTCAGACAAACGCCTGAAAGAAAACATTCGGGAAATCGGCAAGGACTTCTCAGGCAAGAAGCTCTATCGCTTTAATTACAAGGGCGATAACAAAACCCACGTTGGTTATATCGCGCAAGAGATTGAGAAGAGCGCCCCAGAAGCGGTTGGCGAGTCGCATGGGTACAAGACCGTTGATTACGGCAAAGCTTCTGAAGAAGCAGCTGATCGAGGCCATTACTATTCTGGCGGAATAGTCCCTCAATCAATGGGTGGACATGTCACCGAAAAGCATGGCGGAGAAGGATATGCATTGGGTGGATCTCCATCAGGAATTGATGCAACAGATTTTGCTGCAATATTAGCCGCTCAACAGCAAATGTTTGGTCCTTATGCTCAATCTGGAAGAGGCTTGAGTGGAATGCCAGGTGCAGGAAGCGTTGTGCCCGGAGCTAATATTCCTGTTTCTAAAATAGCAACTGCTCCAGAATTGCATCAAAACAGAACTGCTTTGGAAAATATAAAACAAGCTACTGACGCCGCTACGGGATTAAATAAAACTTACGAAACATTTAAGCAGCCTGTTCAAAACGCTGTTAAAAACGCTGCACAAAGTGTTAGAAAAATGTTTGCAACTCCAGATCAGTCAAAATCAACATCTGACGCTTTAAGTCAGACAGTCCCTCAGGAAACTTCTTCTCCTTCTTCTTCTGCAAATATAGAACCAAAAAATAGCTATGATGACTTTGATAGTTCTAATGACCTTTTGAAGGCAAAAGAAGGTGGATTTATTAAAACTCATAGAATTGGATTGGCAGGTGGAGGAATACCTTATGAGTCTGATGAGACTGGTCCTCGTTTTGGAATTCCTGAAGAGGATGGATCTCATCGATTGTCTGCGCTTCATTTTGCTCGTGGCGGATTAGCTGGATATGCTTCAGGCGGAGCTTCAGACTTGCCTTATGCTAGTGGAGAAGGCCAAACTTCATTGGACATTCCTGATGAAAATAAAAATGAAAATAAACTGCAAACAGCTCCTGGATTAGCGCCTCAACGGACAGGTCTGCAAAATGTGTCTGATGCCGCTTCTACAGCTGCGAGCATCGCTAAAATTGCGGCTATTTTTATGGCTATGTCTTCTGGTGGCGTTGCTGGCCGTAGACGTAGAGCTGATGGCGGAACCGATGACAATCAAAATGATGATTCTTCGGTTTCTGCAGACGTAAAAGCTAATACAGGACTTGGGGCTGTCGCTGCTGCCGCTCCTCCTCCTGCACAAGCAAATGCTGCGGCAGGCTTAGGAAAAGCGGCTATACCTGTCAAAGCTGATGCCGACAAGACAGATAAACCAACTCCTTGGTATAAAAATGCAGATACGTTGTTGCCATTTTTAAGCGGATTGGCCGCTATGGGTACTGCTCCAACAAGAAGTTTAGGAGTTGCTTTGGCTTCTGGAGTTGGAGCTGGAGCACAGTCTTATCAACAGCAGCGTGAATTTAAATTACAACAGCAACAATTAGGATTAGAACAACAAAGAGTTGATGTTCAAAAAGGGCAGTTGCCAATTAATTGGTATTTGGCTTCAATTCAAGGAATGAAGTTGCCAATTGAGCAAACTCGTGCTTTAGCTGAGGTAATGCGTAGCGGATATTTTGGTACAAATGCTGCTCTAGGAATTGTTGATAAATATTACAAATGGCTACCTAATGTGGGCAAATGGCAAAACACGCTTGACAATACTCTATTGGGACCGGGCGAATATAAAGAAATGTTGAAAAACATAGAAAGCGATGTAAACGGAAAAGTATCGAGCATGTTTATGAACAGCCCAATGGCTCCTCCGACTAATAATATTATTAGTGATTTAACAAGTTATGCTGATTCAATGATGAGGAAGGGATTTTATCAGCCTGACAAAGTTAATCAAAAAACTGGAGTTGGCCAAGTTCCTTCTGAAGCTTCTCAGCCATCGGCTCAAACGACTCCTCAACAAGGAATTTCTGCAGCGGCTCCAGAAACAAGACCTATTGCAACTGCTTCTGTATCGCCTAAACCATCAACTTCCGCTCCTGCAGCAGTCGCACCTGCAGCAGCCGTTGTTACGCCGCTAACTGCTGCTACGGCTGCTCCTTCTCAAGAAGCATTATCAATGAAGACTGTCGATAGAGCAAAACGTGGTGAATATGGATTGGGTTCAATTCAACAGCCAATTCCGCCATTAGACGAAAGCAATATAGCGGATAGCAGCAATAAGCCATCTGTATTACAAAAACAAATTAACAATTTGAATAATCAAATTGTTGCTGTTACAAATAACAAAGGCGACCCTTCTGGACTGCAATCTCAAAGACAACAATTGCAAGACAAATTATCTTCTATTATGAAATCAGAATGGCCTGTAACTTTAAAAGATGGATCTTTATGGAATGGCCCTGCTAATTTGACATCTCTTAGAATTCAAAATCAAACAGCAAGTGAGAATGCTTCTCAAGCTATTAATGATCAAAATAAACAATCGGTTATGTTTAATCAAAACATGTACCCGAAATTAGATCAGGCTTTAAGATCATTGGCTGATATTTATGCTGAAAATGATGCAAATCGTTTGTCTGATTTTAAAGCTAATTTAGTTGGCAATTTAAGAAGCATTTTCCCAAATGCTGTTCCGCAAACATGGACTGCATTACAAGAGGCAATTGATTCTGGAAATAAAAATGCCGTAATTCTTGCAATGAATTCTGCCGCTCAAAGCGGATTAGGAAAAGGAGCGCCTGCCGCTACTTTGGGAGAAGCTTTAGCTACGGTTGCTAGACCAGAATTATCTCCCGGCGCTAGATATGATTTAATAGGAAAAGCTAGGGCTGTTTTGGATCAAATTAAAATGAGAAACGATGATTGGAATCAAGTTTCAAATAAAGTTTCAAACGTCTCTAAATTTATGAATGATTGGAACAATGAACAAGAAAATCAATTGCCTTCCATTGAGAAGAAAATTTTCTCTGACCCTAATTTCCGTTATTTTGCTGGAATGAGCGATGCTGAAAGATTTGTTCATCCAAAACAGAATAAACCAAAAAATGAATTAAAATTGAATGACGTTGTTTATACACCCAAAGGCCAATCCTTATTTTGGAATCCTTCTGCCAATGATGGTAAAGGGGGGGCAAGAGAAAGGAAATGGCCTGAAACGAGGCAATAATCATGGCTGATCTTCCGTCATATTATAACTTAAAACAATCTTTGCCAGCTTCTGTTACGGAGCTTTTGGCTAATTTAGGTCCATCTTTTGTTGGAAATACTAAAAGATTTGTAGATGGCATTGATACGCTTTTACAAAAACCAAGTTCAGTAAAAGATGCTTTTGGAATTCTTGGTTATCCAGATTATAAGTTAGCTTCATCACTGGCTGGGCATCCAGTTGATGAATCTGATGTAATGAAAATATACCCATCTCGCCCTAATGAAAAGCCTAATGATGCAGATGTTAGAGCGAGAAATTCAATTCTTGGTTATACAAGATTAAGAGATGCTCTTACTGATCCGTATGTATCAATTAATCCCAAAACAAAAGAAAGAGAATGGGACGGAGATAAAATAGGAGAAATGTTTCGTACAGATCCATTCAGGGTCATGGGGGATCTTGCCGTTTTTACTCCAGTAGCGGAAGGCGCTTTAGCAGGATTAAGTACTCCTGTTAAATTAGCTAAAAGAGCTTCAATTGCCAATGATGTAAACGAAGCTTATAAATTGCATTTGCAAGCAAATCCTCATGAATATGGTCAAAATTGGACAACTTTTGATGATTCTTCAGTTGCTCCATCAAATAAAACAAAAACATTTGATTCAATAGAAACGGCTCTACAAAAAGCTAAAGACGCTATTGGGTCTACTGGTGAATGGATGACCCCCGGCTATAATCTGCTAAAAGTTCCAAATGCTTTAGGAATTTCAGGAGAGGGCGCAACAGGTCTTTTGGGGAAAACAACCGGTTCTGGAGAGCCAGTAATAAAACAAGCTTTTAAAGCAGGAAAAGAGTCTTTTAGTTCAGACCCTGAATTGCAAAAAAGGGCAGAAATTTTTAGAAATTTTCAAACTGGTAATAATGCAGATAAAATTACGCAGGCATCTGAAATTCATTCAGATTTAATTGATGGCATCAAGAAAATTAGAGAAAACGCTTCTCAAAATTATTTAGCAGGAAAAGCTAATTTAATTAATCAGCCAGTAGACTTTTCTGGGGCGCATGAAGCTTTAGATAAAATTGAAAACGAATTAAATCAAGGTCCTCAAAATTTTGCAACCAATCATTTGCAAACTATTCAAGACATAAGGTCTGCAATTAATGACTTGCAAAACAAAAATGCAAATATAATTGGAGCTGATGTCTTAAAACAGCATTTATGGGAAAGACAAGGAGCTTCTTCTGGGTTCTCACAAAAAGCTTATGGCGACACAAGAAAAGCTGTTATTGACGCAATGAATGAAGTTGATCCAAATTATAATACCGTTATGCAAGGATATGGAGATGCTCAGGACTTGGCAAAAACCATTAGATCTGAAACAGGAGCAAACAGCAATTCAGCGATTAAAGCAACAAATAAAGCTTTAAAATCTTTAAAAGGACAAACTGGACAATCTTTAATGAATGAATTAGAGCAAGTTAACCCAGATTTGCCTTATAAAATTGCTGGATATTCATTAAGCTCTTTACCCGGAGGTACATTAGCTTCTATTGCTGAAGGCGCAGGTGCAGCTTCAATGATATTAAATCCTGCTTTATTGCCGTTTTTGCCAAAAGCAGCGGCAGTGGCGGCCACAACTTCTCCTCGTATTGTGGGAGGAGCAACTTATCGTCTTGGCCAACTACAAGGTATTGGCGAGAGAGGATCTGAAATTTTAGGAAATGCCGCAAGTCCAATAGGGAAAGTCGCAGAAAATTTAGGAAATACATTTAATCAAGCATTATCTGATTCTCCTCCTGTTGTTCAAAATGCTGTTAAAGCTTTAAAAGCCGCTGCTCCATCTCCAAGGACAATTGCTTCTACAGTTCCTATAACTGGAGAAGAAGAAAAAAATGCTCCTGTTTCTTGGGAAGAAATTCAATCAGGTGAGCTGTCAAATCAAACTCAGCAAACTAGCCCAAAAGAAGAAAGTCAGGATAAAATTTATTCTTGGGAAGATATGGGAATTCCTGATCAAGCACAGCAATCTGCTCCAAGAGCAAATGGCGGCCGCATTGAGCGCAAGTCTGGCGGAAGGGTTGATAATGTTCAGCCATTAGTAGATGAGCTGATGAGAAAGTTTAAGCAAGCGAAAAAGGTTACTGACAAGACAACGGAACCTCTTTTAGATCAGCCTGATGACGCAATCGTCAAGGCGTTAAAAGTGGCTCAGGACGCAATTTAGGAGTAAAAGATGGCCAGTTCATACACTACGAACAAAAACATTGAGAAGCCGGATCGCGGCAATTATGTTGATACTTGGGACGTTCCAGTTAATAACGACTGGGATATTGTTGATGCCGCATTGGGCGGAAGCTCCACAATCAACGTAGTGGGATTATCTGGCATTGTTACTTTGACAATTGCACAGTACAGACCTCCGATCATTATTTTGTCTGGAACTCTAAGTGCAAATATTAACTTGCAGCTTCCTACTGGCGTAGGCGGAACTTGGAGTATTTTTAATAATACGACTGGAAATTATACGGTCACTTTTAGTTCTGCAAGTGGCGGAACAACTGTTACTCTTCCGCAAACGTACACGACCGCGATTATTTCCGTGCCTAGTATTGGAATTGGATTGGCCAATACCAGCGTTCCTGTTACCGCCGCTGGCAGCAACACTCAGATTCAATACAACTCAAGTGGATCGTTTGGAGCTTCACCCAATTTAACTTTCAACGGGTCTACGCTCGGCGTTACTGGAAATGTTCAATTGAACGGATCAGTAAGCGGCTACGTTGGATTAAAAGCTTTAGCAAACGGATCAAGCTGGACCATGACTCTGCCAAGCACGGCAGGATCTAATGGCCAAGTGCTGACTACAGATGGAACTGGAGCAACGAGCTGGCAAGCAACAACGAGCTTTGCCGTCACGAGCTTTAGCGGCGGATCAACAGGCCTTACTCCGGCTTTAGCGACAACTGGCGCAATTACTTTGGCTGGGACTTTAGGGGTGGCAAACGGCGGAACGGGAGCGACATCGCTGTCGGGATATCTGTTTGGAAATGGATCATCTGCGGTCACTGCGCTGAGCTCAATACCCGGCTCTGCCATTAGCGGAAACATCTCAGGAAACGCAGCCAACATTACCGGCACATACGCAGGTTCATTAACGTCATCTCAAGTAACGTCAGCTTTGACGTATACGCCTCCAACTCCCACCGGCACAGGAGCGTCTGGAACCTGGGGAATCAGCGTCACGGGAAATGCAGGAACTGTCACAAACGGCGTTTATACGACTGGATCGTACTCAAATCCGGCTTGGTTAACTTCTATTTCGGGCTCTATTGTCAGCGGAGCGGTCGCTTCCGCCACTTCGGCAACTACAGCCACCACCGCCACAAACCTCTCTGGCGGCTCTGTGGCGGCTACAACGATTACAGCCAGCGGATCGACCGTTTTGGGCGGAGCTACCGGCGGATCGCAGGGGGCGGGTACGATTAACGCCACGGGCGTTTATGTGAACGGCGTTGCGGTCGGTACGGGAAGCGGATCGGTCAGCTCCGTTGCCATGACCGTCCCAAGCTTCCTGTCGGTATCTGGTAGTCCGATCACCACAAGCGGAACCCTCGCTGTGACGCTTTCAGGGACCGCCTTGCCGATTTCGAGCGGCGGCACAGGCGCAACTACGGCCTCTGGCGCTTTGTCCAATCTGGGCGCTTATGCGGCCTCCAACCCAAGCGGATTCATAACATCATCGGCGCTTTCGGGTTACGCAACTCAATCCTTTGTAACGAGCCAAGGCTACATTACGTCATCCGGAACGGCCGCAAACGTCTCTGGCGTGGTCGGGATCGGAAACGGCGGAACGGGCGCTACAACCGCCGCTGGAGCGCTTTCAAACCTCAACGCTGCAAGCGCGACTGGCGGCAACGCTTCCGGAACATGGCCTATTAACGTGACCGGCAATGCCGGAACCGCGACCACGGCTACAAGCTTGTCTGGAGGCGCTGTAGCGGCCACCAACATTACCGCGAGCGGCAGCCTTGTGGTAGGCAGCCCGACCGGCGGATCGCAGGGTGCAGGCACGATTAACGCCACAGGCGTTTATGTGAATGGCGTTGCCGTTGGCACTGGCGGCGGAACTGTTTCGTCTGTTTCCGGAACCGGAACCGTGAGTGGAATCACGCTTTCAGGAACGGTTACGACTTCTGGTAGCTTGACGCTCGGCGGTACGCTATCTTTAACATCTGGTCAAGTAACGACTGCTTTAGGATATACGCCACCAACGCCTACCGGAAGCGGCGCTTCTGGAACTTGGGGCATCAACATCAGCGGCAACGCAGCAACGGCTACTTCGGCAACCTCAGCGACTACCGCAACATCCGCATCGTCAGCTTCTACCGCCACTACCGCAACCAACTTGTCCGGCGGATCGGTAGCGGCAACAAGCATTACCGCAAGCGGAAGTCTCGTTGTCGGCAGCCCGACAGGAGGTTCGCAAGGCGCTGGCACGATCAACGCAACTGGAATTTATGTTAACGGCGTTGCTGTTGGGTCTGGCGGAACAGTTACATCAGTCGGTTTGTCTTTGCCATCAATATTTAGTGTCAGCGGCAGCCCTGTTACCAGCAGCGGTACGCTTACTGGAACGCTCGCAAGCCAAGCTCAGAACAGCGTATTCGCAGGCCCAACGTCTGGATCAGGAACGCCATCGTTTCGAGCATTAGTGGCCGCTGATATCCCAACGCTGAACCAGAACACGACCGGAACCGCAAGCAATGTGACCGGTACTGTGGCTGTCGCTAATGGCGGTACTGGAGCGACTACGGCGGCCAATGCGTTAACCAACTTGGGCGCTTATGCAGCATCCAACCCAGCTGGATACATTACGTCATCGGCTCTGGCTCCATACGCAACTCAATCTTATGTTACGAGTCAAGGCTACATTACGTCATCTTCAAACATAAGCGGAACAGCTGCGAACGTCACTGGAACCGTGGCTATTGGTAATGGCGGAACTGGAGCGACAACGGCCGCTGCTGCCTTGTCCAATTTGGGCGCTTACTCATCGACCAATCCGAACGGGTACATCAACTCGTCTGGCACGGCGTACAACATTAGCCAATACACGATTAACCAGAATTTGGGGACCGGCAACTCGCCAACATTTTCTGGCTTAACCTACAATGGCGGCGGAGCTTTCCCACATTATGCCAGCAACACTTTTGGTAGCGGATCAATTACCGTACAGTCTGGTGGCTCGCCATCTGGCGGATCTTCGGGCGATATCTACTTTATTTATTAAGGTATAAAAATGGCTGGTATTAACATAAATGTGAGCGGCACTTGGCAGACGATTAAAAACGTCTACGTCAATATTTCCGGATCATGGACGCAGGTAAAACAAGTCTGGGTTAATGTTTCGGGAACTTGGCAAAAGGTCTATAACTTATTTAGCCCTGTGACTCACACTTACTCTTCGGGATCAGGAACAGAAACAGTCCCAGCAGGAGCCAGCCAAGTCGTTATCACTATGTGGGGCGGCGGCGGATCAGGCGCATTTAAAAATGCTGGAGCTGCGGGGGGTGGCGGCGGTGGCGGTGGTGGTTACACCACCCAAACTATTTCTGTATCTGGAATTAGCTCATTTTCATATTCTGTCGGCGCAGGCGGCGCTGCTGTTTCAACAGTTCGCAACGGTAATGCTGGCGGCTCTTCTACCGTGTCTGGCGGATCAGTATCGTTAACGGCAAACGGGGGCGGAGCTGGTGTAGCTACTCCGCCATCTGGCGGTGCTGGCGGTACTACAAGCGGCACAGGATCAGGAACTACAGGATCGGCTGGTACGGCAGGATCGCTTAACAATGGCGGCAATGGTGGCGCTTCGCCAAATGGTGGCGGGACTGCTACTTATAGCGGAGGATCTTTTGATGGTAATGCGCCTGGCGGTGGCGGTACAGGCGGAAATTCAAACATCGATACTCTCTCCGGTGCAGGCGCAGCTGGTCAAATTACGTTCTACTACACTTAAACAGTAAATTCTTTGACTTTGCCAACCCAGTCTGTGTTAATGCAGACATAGCCAACGCTGTAATAAGTAGCGAATGAATTGGGCGTTTCCTTTTCCTTGTAGAACTCTTCCAAAATGATAAACTTTTCATCGTTTAGGATCTGGCAGAACTCCACAATCGATTCCGCTCGATGCTCGGCAATAATCTGATGAACCAGTTTGCCGTTATAGCTTGGGATATTCAGACTAATTTGAAACTTCATAAGCATAAACCCTGTATAAAAGGGGCTGCGCCACACAGCCCCCACTCACTAGAGTTTAGCCGAAATCGTCACTATCATCAAATGGCGAAGCTTCAACAGGAGCAGAAACTGCCGCTTGAGTTGCGGTGACCGCAGGGGCGGCAGCAACAGCGCGAGGCGTGTATACCAAGCCTGTAGGACGATCAACCCACTTATGGATCGTGAATACTGGCGAATAAGCGGTCGATTTTTTCGCGCCCTCACCAGTTACGATGGCTACAGTGTCATCCAAGCTCACAACAGGAAGCTTGCCAGGATTCTGCTTCACGCCCTGCTGGTAAGCAGTAAAAAGCTGGTTAATTCCCTTTAAGCAGGCCTTAGCAGTTGACGCGAACTCGCGCAAGTCTCCGCCACACTCTTTCGACAAGTAAACCAAGACTCGAAAGCCTGGCTTATGAGATGGAGAAGGAGCAGCAGGAATTGGCGATCCGTATCGAGCCAAGGCAAAACTTGGAGCTCCACCCGTGCTGAAATCAATAGTGCCCGTTTCGATATTTTCAAAATCGAAAACCGCCTTGAATGAGCGCGTAATATCGGTTGATGAACGCTCGCCGTTGGCATAGTCGCTGCGCGACATACGGCCAGATCGAGCATCATATTTAACAATGGGGATGATATCTCCACCGCTACCAGCGCCAGCAAAAACACTTTCATTAAACAAAGACATAATTTTTACCTCTAACAATTTTGAACGTATTTAGCCACGTTCTTGCTTCTTGGCGAATGCCAAAACCTTTAAATGCCCCACACCTCTTTCGCGGCTTGGCGTTGGTGTGCGTCATTTGAAAACCAAAAGCTGTCTACATCTGGAATCACCAATTGGGCGAGCTCCATTGGATCGGCAGACAGCGACAAAAATTTACCTAATGTCACGCCGATCCGCGCTAAAGCTTTCGCCTGCTGTTCGGCATCGGTCACTTCATACACGCCATGCTTCTTGCCTGTGACGTAACACAAATAACCTTTGCAATCGCCCTCAGACGCAGCGATATAAAGTGCAACTTGACGCTCATGGTTTGTATTATTGATTTTGCTTGGCAACGCGTGTGTTGATTTAAGATCTACAATCACGTTACCAAAACGGAAGTCAATAAAACCAATGATTGGGATTGGCAATTCCGGTACGACAAGCTTGACTGGCTCTTGAATAGCCGTAGGTTCGCCATAAGGCTTTAATGCCATCACGCCTTGTTCAACCATTCCGCCAATGGCATCAAATTCTTTTTCGACGCGCGGATCATCGCTGAGACTCACTAATGTTTTGAAATTCTCTTGCGCTAATTTAACGCCCTCAGTAAGCGTTGATCCTTTAAGCACGCTTGATACGCCTGCTTCTACAGCAGTGCCGCGATGGGCTGGTGCGCCAGTTGCAGCAACCTTTTTGAGCAAGCGCGTTAATACAAAGCTTGCAGGCGATTGCGCGAACTGATTGAGCGAACTGGGGCTCAAATGCTCGATTCCATATGCAGCGAAGGGGTTGATTGACATAGATAGTCCTAAAATTTGCGTAAACTGAGCGCATTTATAGCGCAAAATTTATGTTGCAGAGCAAAAAACCACCATAATTGATGAGCTCGTGTGTCAAAAACTTGACAATAATTGCATATAAATCAATAACTTACAAACGTAACGTTAGATAACAAAATTATTTGATGAAAAGTTCACACAAAGGCAAAAAATGCCGCTAAGATAGCCACAAGTCGAGTTGATTAGTACCTACCTACCTATTGGAGATGAACATGAACGCAGTATTAAAGTTAGTCCCACAAGCCACAAGCATCATCGATGATTTGGCCGAAGTTGACGCTCAGATCAAAGCATTAACCGAACGCGCCAAAATGTTAAAAGATCAAGTCTCCAATCAATATGGCGAAGGCAAGCATCGCGGAAATACGTTTGGCGTTAACGTGAGCTTGTATCAATCGACAACATATGACTACAAAAAAATGATTGCTGATTTGGGCATTACGCAAGACACTTTGTCACAATACGCCAAGCACAATGCCACAATTCGCGTTTCAGTAACAGCTTAATTAACACGGGGCGGTTCGCCGCCCTTTTCACTTTTGGCTCTCAAATTAAACCTAATCACGGAGTATTTAACATGTATAAATTTTCACGATCATCAAACCAAGCAAGCTTTCGAGCTGACCGTCCCATTACCGTTGAAGAGATTCAGCATTACGCTCCCAGCGTCATGACTGACACGCCTCATCAGAGCAGAGCTCAGTCCTACAAGGTTATTTCAACCTTTAATGTTCTGGAGTCGATGCAGGACGAAGGATTTTTCCCATACGAAGTGCGCCAGACTAGGGTCCGTGACCAAAATAAACGTGAGTTTACGCGCCACATGGTTCGTTTGCGCCACATCAATAATTTGAGCAATGGCCACGAAGTGCCTGAGATTGTCCTGTTAAACTCGCATGACGGAACAAGCTCTTATCAGTTGATGTCGGGAATTTTCCGTATGGTCTGCTCAAACGGCCTGATTGCCGGATCGATATTCGATGACATTAGAATCCGCCACAGCGGCAACGTGATTGATAACGTTATCGAGGGCAGTTATCGGGTCCTGTCTGACATCGAGGCCGTCCAAGGTTGCGTGGAGCGCTATAAAAACACTCAGCTATCGATTGGGCAAAAAGTAGATTTTGCCAAGCAGGCCATTGAGCTGCGCTGGGGCGAAGACTCTCCTATTCAGAATCCAGAGCGCATGCTTAACATTCATCGCGGAGCTGACCGTTCAAGCGATTTGTGGACCACCTATAACGTCATTCAAGAAAACATCGTTCGCGGTGGACTGGCTGGGCGATCCGAAACTGGCCGCAGGATGACTACCCGTGCCGTAGGCGGAGTTAATGAGTTGGTGCGCCTGAATCGTGGGTTGTGGGACATTGCCGACAAAATGGCGGCTTAGGCAAAGGCAGGGGAGGGAAACCTCCCCTAATTACATGACGTAACAAAATTGTTACATTTAAGACTTACACATAGGGAAAAAATTGCCTATACTGTATCCAAGTTCGATGAATTAGTAACTATTTATTAGGAGATGAACATGACAAAAGTAGTATATGGATTAGCGATTGAATGCCAAGATGGCTTTGAATTGTTTGAAGACAAAGCCGATGCCGTGGCCGCATACGCTGCCGAAAAAGCCAAAACCATCGCTGAATTCAATGTCTGGAATGACGAATGCGTCTATCTTTACGAGCTCGAAATTCACAGCCGAGACAATGCCGATGACCTGTGCTGGTTTGATTTTCGGGACGATGGGCGGCGCATCGATGTAAAAGAAGGCCTGTGCGGCGAACAAATTGAGTGGGTTTATTCATGAAAAGCAATTACAAACACATTGTCATTGAACCAAAACCATCGGCCCTGTCGATGCGATTGGACCGCCCAGAGGAAAGCGAGCTACGGCAGGAATGGCGGCTCGCCGAGGCCGCCCCAGCCCTCCTGCAGGCCCTCAGACGGGCTCGCGGATGGGTGGCCATGTATGAGAACACGCCAGGCCATGATGCGGCTGCCAAGGCGATGCTGGGCGTTATTGATAAGGCTCTCTCGGAGGTTCTGTGAGCTACTTATTCACGATTGAGTCAACGCACCCGTATTACGGCAGGCAGACTGAAACGATTGTCTCGCAGACTCTCAGCGAAGCTCATGCCAAACGTAAGCAAGCGTTACGCCGATACGGAAAGGCCGGTCCCGTCATGAAATCAAAGTTTGGCGCAACGCAACACATGAAATAGTTGCCAGTGGCAATTTTTTCAGTTATTGTTTAATCGTGTTAATGATCTATCTATCTATGGAGCTTTATATGTTTATTCAGAAATTTGCGTTTGAATTTAACGACCAAGAATTTGATGTTTGGTTTGATGGCGGAGAAATCGAGTTCTTTGAGCCCAAGAACTCAGGAATCACGATTCCTGCGTCATTCTTTGATCACAAAATTGTCGAATGCGCGCTGAATGAAATTGAGAGAGCGCTGTCATGAGTCATCAATATTACCAAAATAATCGCATACGCGAGCTTGAAGACAAGCTTATGGAAATGTGTTGGCAACGCAATATTGCTGAGTCTAAGCTTGAATTAGCGCGCCGCAATTGGGACAACTATAAACGCCAAGGATTAATTGATCCTGAGTGCACTTTTGAAGGGGAGCAAATGGCTTATGAGTAAATTTAAGCAACGAGATATGTCTTGGGACTATCTCATAGACTGTGATCTGTGCATTGATCTAAATATTGCTCAAGCGCAGGAAATCGCTTTGTTAAAACGGCGAGTAGAATATCTTGAATCATCTTTAAAAGATGCATCTTTCAGAGAATGGGCAGAGTCTTACGATTCTTGGTATGCAGCGCAGTTAAATTATGATTTATTTGAAGATAAAAAAGGAGATTATCATGCTTAAATTAAAGCTTAAAAAATTGTGGGTAATGATGATGACTCCTGTATTTTGGCCATTGCCTGCTCCACACAGATCTTGCGAGCGGCTTGGTAGCCAATTGTCGCGCTCTGAAATACACAAGTTTCGTATGTGGCGGCAGTCATGATAGCTCAGGCCATGCTGTGGTTTATTAACTGGCAAGAACAGCTCGATTGGGCAGATGCTCTGGCAATCGTTATGGGCTTTTTTGTTGGCTTTGTTTTGGTTTTTTGTTGGGATATGGTGAAGTTGGAATTTTGGTTTGATAATAAAGGAGATAAGAGTGAAAGCAAATGATTTGAAGCGGTTTATGAAGAAAAACAATTTTAGCCAAAAGTTTTTAGCGTTGGTTGTCGGTCGATCACCGCGCCAAATTCGACATTGGCTGCATGAGAAAAACGAAATTCCGCAGGCGGTTGCGTTGTTACTAATAGCATATGACGAGAATCAGTTGGAGGCGAAATGGCTGGCGAAGGCGATCAAAAAGTTAAACCCACAAGCAGCAAAAGGCCTGTAAAAAAGCAGGGAAATTTTAAAAAGGGGCATCCGTGGAGAAAAGAAAATTGGAAAGAACCCAAAGTGAAGCTTTTCAAAGAGGATTAGAAGTCTTTGAATTGGCAGATAAGCTTATGAAAGATCAAGCTGATCACATTGAAAGGCAGGCTGAAACCATTCGCTTATTGTCAGAGACCATTCGAAGTCAAGCTGAATTGATCGAAAAGTGGAAACTTCTAATGGAGTTTAAGTTATGAAAAAAGTTATCAATCAGTTTATACAGCTGTTGTTAATTGCATTTATAACTGGATTCTTGTTCGGTGTTGTGGTACGTATGACTAAGTTTGTAGGTGGACTATGAAAAACCTTTTGTCGATGTACAAATATAGCGATGCAGATTTAAACGTACGCTCAGACGTAAAACCTTGGGTGTACGTTGTGATTACAGTGGCCATCATTATAGCTATGGGATTCGTGTATCGAGCAGGCCAGCTCCAGATTCAGGCTGACTGCGAGAAGGTAGGGGCATTCAGGGTTGATACCGCTGGCTTCAAGTGCGAGGTAATCAAATGACTGATCCGCATCGATACTGGATGGACACGGCATTGGTGGCGATGGGAAGGCTCAGAGAGCTGGACTCTGAGCTCATCGTTCTGAATAAACGCATAAAAGAGCTTGAGGCCGTGTGCGTTACTCAGTTGCAGAGAATTAAGGAATTTGAAGGCAAATTGAAAAAGTTGAAAAGTAATTAATTAATTAAGGAGAAGAACACATGACTATAAGAATTTCGTTCTCAGACAAAACTGCAAAGGTTGAGGTCAAACTGAATGGCGGGATTGAATCTTTAACTACCGAATTGCCCCAACGTGTATGGTTTGGTTTGATGCGTGGAGTCCGCGTTGAGGGCGACACCGTGATCATCAAGGTCAAGGGAAACGAAGAAGCAAGAATCTTGTCCGACGAACTTATTCATGAAATGGAGATGCTTCGTGGGGGAAAAACCAAATCGAATCCAAACTCAAGGAGAAGAGCAATGTTTAAGATATGTTGCGGAGACTGTGGCAAGTGTTGGTGGATTGGCAATCCCAGAACCTGCAAGTGTAATGATGAAAAACCCGTATGGGATGCCTCTGCTTCGTTGGTGATAACACCAAACCCCGCGTTTGCAAAGCGTGAATGGGTTGGGCTGACGGATGACGAAATCATAGAAATTCGACGAAAAACCTTTGGTGTCATTGCAACCAACTATGAAATCTATCGAGCCATCGAAGCCAAACTCAAGGAGAAGAACACATGAACGAACGAATCTTAAAACTATATGACCAAGCAATTATTTTAGAAGGCAATGGCGATTACGTGACAGGTGAGTTGGATCCTTTCAAGTTTGCCGAGTTGATTGTTAGGGAGTGTGCCAATTATGCCTATTCCGATGACCAAGATCATAAAGCAATGCTGAAACATTTCGGAGTTGAAGAATTGAAGCATCATTTCGGAGTTGAAGAATGAAAGAATCAAATTATTTTTCAGACTCTAAATCGTTCAGCGACCCAAAGGAAGCTGAGAAGTATGTTGAAAGTGTATTGACAATGTATCCTCAGAATTTGTTTAAAACCAAAATAGATTTGTGGAACTTGCCAAAGAATGATCCAGAGATTCGTCAGTATTTAGTTTCATGGGAGATATTTCCAAATGGATGACAATAAGTTGTTAGATCAGGTCAACAAGTACATAGAGGTCGTGAAGTTGAAAGGCGCAGAAACGAAAACGATTCGCGTTAACTGTACCGCTAAAAAGTTGGCAAAATTAATTGGGTATGTACAACATGGAAACGGAAAATTGCCAGAAGAATTCCTCTACAGAGGACACTACCTCTTGCCCGTCAAGCGATCTTGAGCGCGAGCGGATAGAAGAGAAGTGGCGTAAGGATCGAGAACACTTAGAAATGTTGAATAACTGGGAAGGGGTTGAATAGTGAATATCTTAGGAATTGATCCAGGTCTATCTGGAGCTTTATGCATCCTCGATCCAATCGAGCGTGGCTTAGAGATCATCGATATGCCAGTCGTGGAGCTGGAGCGCAACAAGAAAACAAAGCGTGAAGTTGCAGCAGCGATGGTGTACGAAGCTTTGGTCGGAAAGGACATTCAGTTTGCCTTTTTAGAGCGCGTAGGTGCAATGCCCGGTCAAGGCGTAACATCGATGCTGAGTCTAGGCCGATCAGTCGGTGTCATTGAGGGCGTTGTGGCGGCGATGGGAATCCCATTAACGCTGGTCATACCGCAGCGCTGGCAGAAGGATATGTTGGTGCGCGGAGGCAAGGACGGATCGCGTGAGAGAGCCATGCAGCTGTTCCCAATGCAGTCCGAACTGTTTAAGCGTAAGAAGGATGACGGTCGAGCGGATGCTGCTTTGATCGCTATGTGGGGTGAAAAGTTTGGGAGAGCAAAGTGAAGTACATAAGCGTATGCAGCGGTATTGAAGCTGCAACCGTAGCGTGGCATGAATTAGGATTTGAACCAGTAGCGTTTAGCGAAATTGAGAAATTTCCAAGCGCCGTATTGTCTCATCATTACCCTGAAGTCCCCAATTGGGGGGATATGACTAAATTTAAGGAGTGGCCAGATGCAACTATCGATCTTCTCGTTGGAGGAACCCCCTGTCAATCATTCTCAGTCGCAGGTCTCAGAAAAGGATTGGATGACCCGCGTGGTAACCTCATGCTTACCTATTTGGCAATTGCTGACCGATATCGCCCCAAATGGATTGTCTGGGAAAATGTCCCTGGTGTCTTGTCAAGCAACAGAGGGCGGGATTTTGGAACCTTCCTTGGGGCGTTGGGGGAACTCGGCTACGGGTGGTCCTACAGAGTGCTGGACGCACAATACTTCGGAGTGGCCCAGAGACGCCGCCGTGTTTTTGTTGTCGGATGTCTTGGAGACTGGCGATCTGCCGCAGCGGTACTTCTTGAGCGCGAAAGCATGTCAGGGAATCCTCCGCCGAGCAGAAAAGCGAGGAAAGACCTTGCCAGCGGCATTGGAAGCGGCGTTAAAGAAGTCAGCCAATCTGTAGAACAAAAATCAATTGAGGTTGTAGGCAGTTTAGATACAGAGTGCGGAGGAACAAAATTAAACCATCAGACAGCCCAAAATGGTCATTTTGTTTGCGCCTCTCGCATGGTTGCTTTTGGAGAATATGTAAATGATGAAACTGCAAGCGCCATGAAAGCTCGTGACTGGAAAGACGCAACTGATTTAATATCAATTGAAGTCTCTCAAACGCCAACTTCTTTTAAAGAAACGGCTGATTGCCTGACTGCGGGTTACGGCACGAAGTGGAATGGCAATGCAAGTGCGTTCAATGGCAGTCTTTTTGTAAATCATCCGTCAAATTCAAATGACAATCAAATAGTCGAAAACAAAAATCAACCAATTGCGTTAGCTGAAAATACAATTGGAAGACAGCCATTGAATGGAGGTAATGGTGATGGATTTACAGTAGGCGGACCAATGTATACATTGAATGCAACAGGCGTACATGGTGTTGCTCAACCAATTGCATTTGCACAAAACACCAGAGATGAAGTTCGATTGATTGGTGGAGATGGTCAAGTGGTTGGTGCTTTGGCGGCACAACCGGGCATGAAACAAACTAGTTATGTTGCACAGCCTATTCCAATTGATTTGCGAAATGCCAATCGTGACCCAGAAAAGCATGATGAGATAAACAGACAAGGAGTTGGCGTGGGTGAAGATGGCGACCCATCGCACACATTGACTACAGCATGTGTACATGGTGTTGCTCAATTAACTGTTGCACCAACATTAACAGCATCCAATGACCCAAGCAGAT
>Ga0207959_1000064_pt1 | contig 31774 bp, 41 predicted proteins | sample CryBogCBH20Aug07_FD_184609 | JGI IMG/M metagenome (GOLD analysis project Ga0207959, IMG submission 184609) | Freshwater microbial communities from Crystal Bog, Wisconsin, USA - CBH20Aug07 (SPAdes) (version 2) | ecosystem: Environmental > Aquatic > Freshwater > Lake | place: Crystal Bog... | reverse complement strand
GCCCGTGGAGCCCGTGGAGCCCGTGGAGCCCGTGGAGCCCGTGGAGCCGCCCGCGCCCTAAAAATATAAATGAATAACAGAATGAACCCAAGGAAGTTCGGCCCTTACTTTTGGGGCGCGCTTCACACAGCCTGTATTGATCCAGGGGTGGGCCTACTCGATCTTCACGAGTTTGTCCGTCTGTATCAATACGTGCTTCCGTGTGCCAAATGTCGCGAGTCTTTCAAGGAGTCTCTTGGGGTGATCCCCATGCCCGTGACGACCGATCGTGACGTCCTGTTCAAATGGTCGGTAGATATTCACAATCACGTAAATTACAAGTTGGGTCGGGCGCCCATGGGCTTCCTCGAGGCGCGCGCCTTATGGACGCAGAACCCACCCGAATCATTTCAAGATTTCTTCTAATTCTTCAAACTCACGCAAGAGCCGCCGGCGACACATGGGGTGCTCGGGATCCGTCGTGCACCGGCGCCAGGCCCTCTGGATCTTGAGGACGTTCGGGGACACATCAAGCATAGCCTTGTATATCTTGCGATAGTACTTGGTATCAAAGACATTCATGAGGTTTTCTTGAACGCAGATTATGTGTGCATCCGTGCCCTCGGCGGGCCACATCACGTTCAGAGCGACCCACGCCGCCTCCTTGAGAGTTTCACACGAGCGTTCGAGCACAACCCGAACAGGCTCGACGGTCCGCCATCTCTTGATGTAAGGCCCGAACGCCGAGTCAAACCCGAAGTTTATATCCGCGACGCTATCATCGTCTAGCTGATTCATGATGGACCAGTAGGTCCTATTTATAGAGGACCATATGGCCCTGGCCAAGTTATTGTTGACGTCGCCTCTTAGCTGAACGATTTGGCTGTTTGCGAATCGAAGGGCCGCCATTATTTCCTGTTTTCTTGACGCTCGGACTCTTTAGCTTCGGGGACGGCGAACACAGTTTCCGAACGAGGTTCTGAGCACTGTTGGTCGTCAGGCCCGCTTTTTTAAGCTCGGCCTGTATTTTTTGACGCGTCTTGTTCGAGGGCTCACCAAAGTAGAAGCTACATGAGCCCCGTTCAAGCAAGTTTTGGACGTTCGCAGGTATCTGTGGGACTAGGATATTCTTCGTATAATTGGGTCGGGCGTTCCGAAGGGCGTTCTTGACCAAGGCTACGTAACTTGAATTTTTCATGTAATTTCGAGTCTTGTTCATAAGACTCTTTGTGTACGTCCCGCTTTCCAGATTGAAAAGAACCTGAGACCCTTTCTTGGACAGTTCACCAGCCGCAATTATGACCCTATTTTTATTGTTTGTAGGGAGCTGAAAGTGCCGCGAGCCCGACTCGAGTTTGTTGAGTACCCGGACAAAAGACTTGTGGTACCTGTTTGTCTCTGTATTGTACTCTATGAGATACAGGTACGCACCATCGGGCAAGGTATTCACACTGGTGTTCCTGTACGTCCGCGTCAGGTTCAAATTGAACCTTCCTTGACCGTAATACATCTTGGGCCAGTGGCTAGGTATGCCCGTGACGTGATTCGGCTGAAGGATCTTTTGGACTTGGTTTATGACTGATCCTCTATTGACGACGGGCCAGGGGTGGTTTGGGACGTGAAAGAGACGCTTGACATTTATTCCTGGTTCCATCTACTATTACACAATAAAAGAGTCCAGTCGGCTTCGCCGACTGCCCGATCACTCCTCCATCTCATCATACCGCGGGCCGTCCGTCTGGGACGCGCCATCTTCACCACCCTGCTCCCACAGCGACTCCTCGTCCAGCTCGCCGGAGAGCTGCATAGCCAGCTTACTCAGTGCCTCGGCTTCCGCCGCGTGCCAGACGTCGTACGATGCGCGCAAACTGCTCTTGGGGTCGAACGGGTTTTCGTAACGTCTGAGATCACTCTCATCTTCCTCGACCTGCTTCAGCTCCCACTTCAAATTCTCCACCGTCTGGGTGTGAATCTCCAGGCGCTCTTGCCACGGCAAATCGTGGTACGCGCGGTGCGCATCCTCTGCGTACGTCTGGAACAGGAACTGGTCACCCTGGACCAGAGCGTCCAACTGCTCGACGGAAATGGTGCCTTGGATCCAGGAGGTCATCCAGTTGTACATGGAGGGAGTCACGAGCCCGCGCTCGATATTCTCAAACACGGAATAGTCGAACTTGACCACCGCCTGGTCACCCTGGAAACCGCACAGAATACGGCGCTTGGGACACCACGTGATAGTAGCCATCTTGTTTTTCTGGTTCTAGTCAAGAGGGCCTCTTTCTCTCTTAAGCACAGGACTCGTTTTTTTGTCAGGATGACCTGGGTCAGGCGCGTTCTTGACGTGTACTGGGAACTCAGGCCCTGTTCAGAGACTCAGGCCTTGTACAAGTCCAAGGGACTCGGACCGTTCGAGTACTGGACGTATGAACTCAAGTTCTTGACCCAGTCTACGTGGAACCGGGACCCGTCCCTGCCGCAGTACATACTGAACAAGTATCCAGGTCCCAAGATTCGTCTGGACCCGGAAGACCAGGTGGCCCTCGGGAACGGGTTCATCACGGACCTCGGTATGAATCCGCCGTCCTTTCCTATAAAAATTCCTTTGTAGAGTGGTAGATAAACATGAGGCTAGGACAGAATAACACTATAATAACTAATAACCAGGTATTGAGACTGCAGAACACCCAGGCAAATATCCGTAATGTATCTTTTCAGGCTGGAAAAAAGGTAGCACTGACACTTTTCCCGCCTCCAGATCAGCCTAAAACAAGTGAAGAAAGAAGGGCTGCCGACGTGGGTGTACCTCAAGTCCAATTGGAACAAGTCGAGGAAGACATAGAAACTTCCATTCTTCTTCCACCTTATATCAAATCAAGTGTTAGAAACCAACTCGTGACTGCTTGGAAGGGGATCGTGTCTGGTCAGGCATTCACAGGCTCTTATCTTGAATTTTATGGTCAAAAATGGGTTTACGCTGATAAGGTAAGCGCCGTATACGATTGTGATCGAGACGTGCAGAGAAGCTACAACGGAGAAACATTCCAAAATGTATTTCTTAATAAGAATGGATGGATGCAGGGGTCGAAAAGGCAAATTTTCTTGAAATCGAAGTTTAGCCTGACTGATGTGAATTCTCTTCCTGGCTGGAAAGAGCTTAAACAGAGTGCCAAGGGGTCGGACGACGTCGAACCAGACATTATCATATGTATTCCAAATACAGTAAGAAATTCTGGAGTTGTTGTTCGAAAACCCACTGTGTTTATTGTTGAGATGAAAATAGGACTCGGAAAGACTGACAGTGTTCCAGAACACCATCAGCTATGTCGAACGAAAAGAACGATAGAAAAATGGCTTGATGATTTCGAAAAAACGTTAAGAAACGGACAGAACACGGCATATTCCGGCTGGGTCAGGCCAGACGTGAAACTCGTTTTCGTTGGGTGGGCAGCTCCCACTCCAGATAAAGTTGTATTCAAGTTGCCCGGTAAAACTATAGGAAGAACTAACCCTGTGTCCGTGCCTTATGTAAATCAGAACTCTGGTTCGGTTTTATATGAATATCAAGTCATGAAAACCAACTCCGAAGGTTTTGGTCATCTAAGTGGCGTGCGTGCTGCATTTGTTACCAAAATTATAGAAGAACTAAATTTCAAACGCGCACAGACATTTAGTCGAGTTTTTTCACAGCTGACGAATGTTCGAACAAACCTTGGACGCCAGGTGGCGCTCAACAGAAATGCGTGGCTTCGGCAATACGGCGCAGAAACTGGTCCTGCACTAAGAAGCGCAGTGCTGATTCAGACTCTTGGGAAGAAAAGGAAGAGTCCGGGTACAGGAGTTATTCAAAAGCTATCAAACTCTATTAACATGGAGCTTGCTCAGGGTAGAAATTTGGACGCTGCTATAGGTAGAATGCTTCAGAACTCCGCAACTTATAACTCCACTGCTGTTAACACTGTTATTCGCGAACTCCAAAAAGCGGGCGCAACACGAAACAACTGGCTTTCACTTAGAAACTACATACTAAAAAATAATAGCAAAACAAGTGCACGTGTAGCACCTGTACTTCAGGCCTTACAGAGGAGGGGCGTGAATCAGGGAATTATAAAAAATATTTTTAGAAATAATACGATTAATCAGGCACAGGCTCTCGAGCGTCAAATGGCACAGGCGCCTGAAGCAGTAAGAGCTGTAAAACGCCGTCGTTGATAATAAAATATAGAGATATAGTAATGCTAAAGAACGTCGTCAAGAAAAGGAAAGAGCGTCTGAACAAGGCGTACTCCATGGCGCGCCAGGAAATTGCGGCTCTTCCAAAAGTGCCTCGAATTTTCCTCGAACCAAACTATGTCAACCCAATCACGTTGAACTTCCCTAAAGGGAGCTTCATCATGTATGAAATTACAAACAGACGTACAGGGCGCAAAGACTACTTTGATAAAGATACTTTCTGGAAACTTGCACAACGAGCACCGAACAACTATGGTCTCTTGATCGCAGACCCCAAGAAACCTTTAGGGTTCAAGAATCCCACGACCCGTTCAAACGTGTATCCACGGAACGTCCGTCGTGTGACTGTCGCGGCCAAGCCCAAGACTCCGACGCGCTCTGCCGCCGCCCGCAAGATTCAAAGTGCGGTCCGCAAACACCTCAGTAAGAAGAAGCGCGTCTCCAAGTAAAGGACTAATTTGTAACTAAAATTAGGATGGACCCCTACGAGGCTCTTGGTGTTTCGAAGGGTTCTTCAGATGAGGAGATTAAAAAAGCATATCGTAAGTTGGCCATAAAGCACCACCCCGACAAAGGTGGTGACCCAGAGCAATTCAAAAAGGTCCAAGGTGCTTACGATATTCTTTCGGACCCTCAGAAGAAAGAGAACTTTGACCGGTTCGGGACAGCTGACGGCGGGAATCCGAACGGATTCCCCCCAGGAGGGTTCCCACCTGACTTGTTCGCCCAGATGTTTGGTGGAGGCGGAGGGAACCCGTTCGGATTTCCTCAACAAGGGCCTCGCGGACCCGTGAGACGGGCCAACTTTGAACACGAGTTGAGAGTCTCTTTCGAAGAGTCGTTCCGGGGCGTGACCAAGAATTTGCGAATCACCATAGACAAGACGTGTTTCGCGTGTCGCAAAAAGTGCCAGGCGTGTCAGGGCCGCGGCCACATCCAGCACCAGATGGGTCCTATGATCATGAACCAGCCGTGTGGAACGTGTCGCGGGGAAGGGGGCCTGGCCCAAGGTCCATGTGATCAGTGTCAAGGCGGTCGCAAAAAGGAACCTCTGAACCTCGAACTCAAGATCCCGGCCGGGATCGAACACGGGAACACGCTCACGGGTCATGGACTCGGGGAACAACCACGGAACCCCGGGGAAGAGGCCGGGGACATCATCTTTCACATACGGGTCGAGCAGCACCCGGAGTTTATGCGTCAAGGTCTGGACCTCATTTATCAGACTTCAATTTCGTTTGAAGATTCGGTCAACGGGAAGAAGATCACTGTCCCACACTTCGACGGGCCTATACACATAGACACGGCGGATTGGGGTGTTTTGGATCCTCGAGAGGACTATATAGTACCATTCAAAGGGTTCAAAGGCCAAGGCAGACTCCGGGTCCAGTTCAACGTCGTGTACCCACATGCCAAAGCCCGGTTCACTCTGACGCGGACCGAGCAGCCAAAAGAATGATAGCCAAGATGGCCGACATGGAACTGATACTGGCTTGGTCAATCACGAGGTGTAAGGCCTCGTTCATGTTTAGCTGAGCATGGTGAAACATGACGTCGTTCAGACCGCTCGGAATAACGCCGAGGGTCGCGCCCCGTACGACGTGCTTTTGTATTTTGACAGTTGCTCGCAAAGTCTTCCGAGTCAAGGGATGACGCTGGACTCTGCGAACGGCGACCAAAGTGCGAACACATGGTCGCTTCATACCTACTATGAACAAGGGTTTAATTTTTATATAGAATACTCGCGAGGACAAAGGCGCTCAAAATGGGGAAGTTGGACGTGAGTACGTAGGCAAAGGGAGTGGTCACTGTGATTAAAAGAGCTTCCCATAGGGGTTCTGGCATTAGTTACAATATGTCACTCGTCTTTAGGTGGCGTACGCCACAAATATCTGCGACCCGATCTTGCCCCGACCCTTGGGTGTCACCGCCTCGCGCCCGAGGATACTGACGAAACACTCTTCGGGTTCGAACCCCACTTGTGAGACTCGCCAGCCTATTCCGTGCAGCGTCCCAGGCATTCTGACCAGTTCCCACCCGATAGGCTTTTCGGGCTCTTCGCACGACTGGATACTTCCGTCTTCGCACATAACGTAGTGCTCGCCCGCGATAGGCGTGGTCTCCAAGCTCCCACCATAGTGGTACGTCGAGGCTGTTCGCTCGAGACCCTCCGAGGGCTTGCGGAGCGGAAAGCCGTCCCAAGGTATCTTGAATGTGATACCGGGTGTGATGAAGTCAATGAGCTCCATTTGCCCTTTGCTTCTCGAGCCGAGCCTCCTTAATACGGACTGCTTTCTTCGTGTAGATGGCGCGCTCACTCACGCTTCTGTTCACGGCGTGTGGGCTCCTTTGACCCTCCTAGTCCCTCTTGGTCACAAGACTTACTTTTCTTCCTGGCCCTCGGGTGCCAGCTCGTCGTACGTGGCACGGGCCACCTTGAGCGCGTGCGCCTTGGCCATCTTTTCCGTCACCTTGAAGCCGTCCTTCTCCTCGAGCGTCGCCTCGAGCACAGCCTTGTACACGTCCGACTCAATCAGAGCCGCCTTGAGGGCGATCCGAGTCGCCTTGAGCTTATCCTTGAGAGTGTCCTCACGGTCGATGAGCTTCTGGATCGTTTCCATTTTACGTTATTGGCTCTCGTCCTCTTTATTGCTAGAACCCGACGCCCGGGATCATAGTGGCACTCATGTCGGGAACTTGAGAGTCATCGTAATAGCCCGAACGCATCTGGCTAAAAATAAGCAGGAGAATCAGGAGCAGAATAGCACCGTAAAAATAGTTCTTCATTTACTAGTTGGCAAGGAAAAAGTAAATGATGATACTAGGATGGAAGTCCTCAATCGTCGGTGTCGGGTCCACATGTACCTGTCCGTCCTGACCCGTGACGAAATCAACAAAGTCCTTGAAAAACACGTTCCTGACCTGCGTTCCATACAAGTGCTCAGATCAGGAACCAAAGTAGCCAAGGGGCCCGAGTGGTGGGACCTGGTCGATGAGTACAACCGGTCTGAAGATGCCATAGTCGAGTCGGTCAGTGAAGAATTGAAAACAAAATTTTTAAAAAAAATTCCAAAAGGGGCGGACCAACGCGCCGTATCTCTTTTCTTGCACAACTGTAGAGTCAGATGTGGTTCGAAGTCCTGAATATTCTGATCCTTATTTTTGTACTCAGGTGGATCAAGGGCCTGTCCAAGTGCGACTGTGCCAAGGGACTCAGTCGGGACTTTATGCAGTTTTATTTCTCGGCCGGTCTCGTGTTTCAGTTTGCGACGCTCTTGGGTCTGGACGCGTTGCTTGACTGGCCCATGGCGGGTCTGGCTGTCGCATATGGCTTCGTGGCCCTGTGGTACATCAAAAAGGAAAAGGAAATGAATTGCGAATGTGCAGGCCGGATCCTCACGCCCCAGTTCTTCTGGTTGACGTTCGGTCAGACGGCCTGGGCACTCTCAAAGATTTTACTTCGCTCTTAGTAAGTAAGATGTTCAAGCACATTCTGGCCGAGTTCCTAGGCACATTCGTCCTGGTCGCAGCCGTGCTTTTCACGGGCAAGCCTTTGTTTATCGCGGCCGGCTTTTTGATCGCCATCGCTATGGTCGGTCCTTTGTCAGGCGGGCACATCAACCCGGCCGTGTCGCTGGCCATGGTCGTCAAGGGCGACTTGGCCCTGTCTGAACTTCCACAGTACATCATGGCTCAGGTGGCTGGTGCGCTCCTGGCCCTGGCGCTCTACAAGGGCATCAAGCGCGCGACCTAAGTCTTCACTTACGCAAGACCACAAAGGAAATGAATAGCATGATGAGCAAAATGACACTTATATTGATTGGGTGAGTCACCTTCTCGATGCCATCGAGAGGTGCCGGACTCAGCTCGGTATACAGCTCCTGAGGAGTCAGGAGATCGCGAACATGGCCCATGCCCGACTCCCGGGACGACTCCCGGTAGCCGCTGGTCATGAGGGGCGCCTTGGGCATCTTCGTCCGATCCGCCGTCTTTTTGGTACGCTTGGCGGGAAGACCTTTGGGCACGTCAGAAGGCTGAAGGACCTGATTTCCAAGATACTTCTCAGTCATGTACACGCCCGGGATCATGTACGCCTCGCCCTCCCCGTACCCGCTCGGCACGCGCTCCTCTGTGAACTCGTCGGCGTACTCGTCGGCGTACTCGTCGTAGGACTCGTAGCCGCTCGTCTTTCCCATGGGTTTCTTGGCTCCCTTGGCCCCCTTGGCTCCCTTGGCCCCCTTGGCTCCCTTCTTCGGGGGCGGCCCTTTCTTGGCGCCTTTGCCCTTGGCAGGGCCAGAGACTTTAGGAACGGCAGGCTTGGAACCGAAGAGACCCATCTTTACTAAAGAGTCCACAAAAAAAACGAGTCCTGTATGCACCACCTAAAGACTTGAAGGGTCTTGGAGCCAAACATACCATGTCCCGACGGGTCGTCATAAAAGCGAGTGACGTTGCGGCCGTCCTGGGCCTGAATCCGTATAAACCCGTGGCTGAGATCCGGGACGAAATTTGGAAAAAATACTTTCCTGAAACTTTTTCAGGCAAGACCAAGACGGACGCGGCCCATGAGGCTCTGGCCAAGTCTCAAGAGGCCCAGAAGGCTCTGGGGGCCGCCCTGAATGTTCAGGCCAAGGATTCGACGGAGGCCCAGGCAAATTTCGAAGCGGCCCGAGCGAAAATCATGGCCGATACGTCTCTGGGAACGGAAGACCAACAAAAAATCATAGATCACGTACGGTCCCGGTGCTACACGACGCACGGCACGCGATCGGAAGACCGCACGGCCGATAAGGTCTCTTCTGAAGAAGGCTCTGTGCTCGTTCGAGACAACGCAACGTATTCGCTCGCGGTGGCCACGCACGGCACGCACGACTTTGTCGTCGCGGGGCGCATCGATCGCCTGGAAATAAGTCCTGAGGGCGCCAAAACTCTCGTGGAGATTAAGAACAGGACCCGGGGCCTCTTCAAGTGCGTCAGGGACTATGAGAATGTGCAGATCCAGGTCTATCTGCACATGCTCGGACTCGGCCGGGCCAAGTTAATAGAGCAGTACAATCAAAAAACAAACACGATTGAAATTACGCGAGATGAGGAACTATGGGACAACGTCATCTGGCCAGGACTTTTGAAGTTTTCGAAAGATTTGCACGCCAAGGCTACTCGTGGTCCTCAAAGTGAACCGTGCGCTTCGGACGCTGAATAGGCTCCGGCTTCTTGTTGATCCAGGCCCGACCGTCCAGGAGGTCCTCGAACGTCAAGGTCAAGATCTCGTCATTCTCGATGCAACGCACGATCCAGCCCTCTCCGGGCTCGAACTCCTCAACCTCGCCCGTGATGAACTCCGTCTTCTTCTTGTGCGTCCGCGAGATGGTCACGGCCCGCCCGACCAGGCTCTCGAACCACTCCTCATACGCGTCGACCGTGTGCGCCAGTTCCTCATTTTGCTTCACGAGATCGATCACAGCTTCCAGGGCGTCCATTCTACAAGTACAGGCGCCCAACTTTTTATCTGTGCACGTCCCAAGAATGATCAAGGGATTCGTATGGGGCGTCCTTATAGTTCTGGCCGTGTGGTTCTTCTATGGATGTGCGCGCGCATCGGGCTTCGTGTCCCTCGGCCCTCGCACGTGTCCCGCGTGCGTCCAACAGACCCGGGAGGGCATCGAGGGTGCCCCCATCAATTATATGCAGACCGTGGATAATAAAGTCCAGTACTATTAAATGGCTCGTCCGCTCCTCATAGCGGTCCTTGCGCTCGTTCTGGTCCTCTTTTGCCTCGGGCGCTCAAGTGGATACACGGAGACGGTGATCTTCGGGTCGCCCAAGTGCGGCTGGTGTCAGAAGCAAGTGGCCTATATGGACAGAATGGCCCTTCCGTATCACTTTGTCAACTGTGACACGGACTATTGCCCGGACTTTGTGACGGCGTATCCAACGATGATTATGAATAATAAAATTGTTCGCGGATACCATGAGCAACCTTGATGTCGGTCTCTTGTCCGTGGCTGAAATCATAGGAGATTTCGGGTACAAGGCGTTCGCACGGGGCGGGGGCGCCAAGGCGTTCGCACAGGGAACCCTCGGATACATAGGCGTGATTTATTTTTTGATCAGGTCTTTGAGAGTCGGGAACGTTCTTTATGTGAACGGTATGTGGGACGGGGTCTCGGCCGTGCTCGAGTCCATCGCGGCCTATTTCCTGTTCGGAGAGCGCTTGACAAATCCTATTCAATACGTGGGACTCGTTGTGATTATCTTGGGGATATTCATGTTACACGCGCCCGACGGCGCTATTCCTTACAATTGAAGGTACACGGTCATTTCGAACCACTCGTCTTGGGCCGCTCTTCGTCTTGAACCGGATCGCTCGCTCTTGGTGGCCGCTGGGTACCGCGTCATGAACTCCTTGGGCGGATCGTCAGTCCATCTGAATTTGCCCACCTTACGGTCCGAGTAGTAGTCGCCGTGATAAAACACCTCCGCCATCTCGTCTGGATGGACCTCGTGCCACTTGAGGAACCTGTACGTCTTCTCGAGGTCGCTAAAGTCCTCGATGAGATCCTTGAATATTCTGTGGCGCCAGTGCGGCGAAAACTCGGCCGCAAAGGCCTGAGCCTCCTCAAACACGTCATCGAGAGCCTGTCCGTAGGCCTCGGCGCACTTGTGCTCATAGGCCTCCTCTTCCCACTGGTCTCGGACCCTGTGGAACCCGGACCAGTACACGGGCGCGCGGCACATGGGACACGAGGCGCCGGCCGTTCCCTTCAGGTACCAATTCTTTATACAGCCCTTGCAGAAAACGTGCCCACAGCACAGTTTCTGGAAGGGACCCGCCTCGGAGTAGCAAACGGCGCACTCACAGGCCATTCTCCCTTACTACTGTTTTGTCTTTTCCTTGGAGGGCCCCTGAGCCCAGGTGTACACAGAACCTCTTTTTCTTAAAGACTCTTGGGTCTTAGTAAGGTAAGATGGCTACAATAATTCTGCCCCCGGTCCGGCCCGTGCGTAACTTCAAGACTCGTCAAGGAGGTAAGTTTCACTGGACGATAAACACTCATCCGAACCACGTGTTTACGGTTCGGATGGATGAAGATGCGACGACATCTCTCGTAGGATTCAAGAACGTTGATCAGGCCGAGCTGATTGCCAAGATGATCGAGACGCACTACATAAGACAGAAAGAGTGGCCGGACACGTCGGGCCAACTCGTATTACCGGCCCCACACGATGAGGAGCTCAACTTTTTGTTCCTGCGCCGGTGGGACTTGGCTGAGCTTCAGATGACGTGTACAAAGAACTTTTTGAGTATGGTCACAGTAGAAGATTTAGATACTCGAGGGGGCCGGTTTAGTTTTGATGGAAAATTGATGGTATTTAGTGCAGAGCCCGAGTTTTACGCTACAAGACTTGACGAGATTCTGCTACTGGAATGAATGCGCGATCTGAAAGGACCGCTCGAGCGTACGTAGCGCTCAGGACGAAGTGTACATGGGGCCAATCAAGAGCATCCTGGGTCTTTATTTTTAGGCCCATGGGATTCATGTTAATCTCGTTGACGAGATCTGCATTCTTTTCCGGGTGCATGTTTCCAGCCACGTCCATCATCTTCTTGAGCCAGAGCACATGAGACTCTGTGAGCGGGTTAAAGACGCTCAAGAACTTTTGAGAAAGTGACATTTAGTCTTTTCGTTTAAATTGTTTTTATCTGATTGACGCCCGGGGCCTGAAGAGGCGGGGCGGGTTGCGGGGGCATGGCCCATGTCGTCTTGATGTTTGATATAGTGCTGGACCATACGGAAGAGCCGAAAAAGGCGTTCCACTTGTCGCTCAGGGTCCGCCACAGCCCCGTGAAGAACAGGAAAATGGCAAGGATAAGCAACATGAAGCCCATATTGGCGAACTGAGTCCCTGGGGAGTTTCCAAAACTTATGGTAAAGCCCATTTATTCTGAGCAAGGAAAATTCTAACCGGCCATTCCACACCCACAGTACTTTTCCTCACGGCGCCGACACGAGCGGAAAAACCACACGGAGAGAATCAGCACGAGAAGCAACAGGAGCCAATTCATTCTTTTCTTTACTCATAGTCGCTACTATTTTCCTCCTCGGCCTCGTCAGAGTCCTCAGGTTCCTCCTCTTCCGTTTCCTCAGACTCGTCCTCGTCCTCGGACTCCGACTCGGAACTCGGGACGTAATCCGAATCGTCATCTTCACGGATCCATGCACCCTGTTCGACCTCTTTGTATCCCACGTCCTCTTCCGTGTCTGCATCTAGCCACTCCGCCACGGAATCATCATCTACTTCGTAAGTATCATCTTCGTATCGGAAGACCTGACGACCGGATTCGTCCTCTTCCGATACGGGACTCAAGTACCGTATAGTATACACGGGTCCTGAAGCTCGGGAGACCACCTTGGCAAGGAGCGCTTTGGGCTTGCGTTGACCCACATTCGTCCAGACGCGCACGAGTGAAGACATTCACTCTTTGCTGGTGTTGACCCTAAATCTTTTTAAGTAAAATTTACGCACCACGCTTCTTGCCGAACAGAGCGGCCAGGCCCATATTGCCTCCTGGGCTCACGAGGTGCTTGCGTGGGCGACCACGGCCGCGCTTGGGCTTGTAGCCCTCGAACAACTCCAGCGCATATGGCTTGCGCTTCACGGGGAGGACGCGCACGCCGCCTGCACGAGGGGCGTACTTTCCACGAGCCTTGCCCGAGTTCTCACGCTCCTTGCGGTTGAACTTGGGGCGGATGGGGCTGGGGACCTTATTCTTGACGTACTTTGTAGCAACGGTCGACCCGGCTGGGTTCTTGTAGAACTTAGCCTTGGGGTTATAGGCCAAAGTTCCCGTCTCCGTCTTGACGACGTACTTGCCCTGGGCCGTACGGTAAATGACCCGGCGCTTAAAATTCATGAAATTCGTGGCTTCCATTTTTACTATTTTTCACGAAAATTAATTTACATGGGGGTGGCACTGCGCAGGCGAGCGTTGACGCCCATGCCCATACCCTCCTTGGCCTTGGCCGGGCGACCGCGGCGCGGCACGATCTTCATGCCGGCCAGACCCATGCGCGCACCAGGGCTCACGAGGTGCTTACGCGGGCGACCAACGGCGCGCTTGGGCTTGGGGCTGAACAGAGCCATCAGGGCACCGGCACGCACGCCGGCATAGGGCGCACGGGCCTTGCCGCGGTTGGACCGGGGAGCGCGCTTGGCCTTGGTGCGCAGGGCGGTCGGCACGCGAGCGTCAGACTCCTTCACGTGACGCACGGTACCGCCTGGGCTCTTGACATAGTGAGCCTTGGGTCCATAGACCTTCTTGCCGTCCTCAGACTTGGCAACGTACTTGCCTTCGGCCGTCATGAAAATGACGCGCTTCTTGGAGTTCATGAACTTCGTCGGGTTATGGGGGATGGAGGGACGACCGCGAGCCATGAGAGTTGGTACTATTACACGAGAAAAAAGTCTGAGGGGTCGGAAAGGCAGGGGCGATCAGCTCTTCCACCTGTTTCCACAACCTAGGCACGTGATGAACGCAGTCATTGGCTCGTCTGCAGACCGAGTTTGAAGCAAATAGAATGTCGTCTTCTTCGACTTGCACTTCCCGCACTTGAAGAGACCTGTGTAGTTCTCTTCACTCGCCTTGGCGCGCTCCTTCTGGAGGTCCCTCTCTTTCGCGCGAAGGACGGCCGCTGCCGTAGGACCCTCGGGCCAGAGCGCCTGGGGGCTCATGTGTACCAGATCCGTGGACTTGATCTCCTTGGAAAGGATTCTATGGATAAGCTGGGGTTGCGTACCGAGCGCAACACGGACGTGGCCCGACGCGTCAGGGGCCAGAGAACACGTGATCCACTCGCCCCGCGTGAGCTCCTTGATGAGCGTCAGGGCCTTGTGCTTGTAACGCGACCGGAAAATACGATTCTCGAAGGCGTGTGGTTCCCCGTGGCGTTTCGTCTCGGCCACGGCCCATTCCCACACGGACTTTTCGATGTTGCGGGCGTACGGGCGGTCCGGGACCAGCCGCGCCAGAGAGGTCCGTACGTGGTTCCGGAGCGTCTCGGCAGCCGCCATTCTTCGAAAAAGTGAATGACCGTGGAGGTCCGAAAGCCCTCACGTACACACATCCTTTTTTTTCAGTTTCAGGGCTGACTCGAGTTTTGACTCGGCACGTTTCAAGGGTTTCGTCCTCTTGAGTTTCAGGTCCCCGTCCCCGTCCGCGCCACTCGCCTCGGCCGTCTGTTTGGCGAGTTCAGAGATGGTGTGATGTCTGTGAATCTCGACCGGACTCTGGACCCATGGGGCCGTACTCGCCCTTTGTCGAAATTCTGAAATACTCAAGGTTCCTCCGAAAATCTGGAGCGCTTGGCGTTTGGGCGCGGGCCACAGAGGCACGTATTTCCCGAGCGCGTGTTTACGCATGAGAGCCAGGAACTCGAGGACTTCACCGTACCTGGGCCCGGCCCGGTCGAGGGCGTACGCCTTGGCACACTCGAAGGAACAAAAGTGACCCTCGGTCTCGAAACGCTTCAATTTCGGATCGTATGAAAAAGGCAAGTGCACGTCCGGACCTTCCCACGGGTGACAACACCACCAACAGTGGAGCGGATTCTCGGCCATTTTAAAGAAATCCTTGTCTGAAAATAATAGGATGCTTTTAAGTATTGACGTGGGAATAAAGAATCTCGCCATGTGTATGATCGATCCCAAGACGAAGAAAATTAAGAACTGGGACGTGGATGGCGTGCCTCCGAACCACTCGGACGGTCTCTTTCTCAGTCTCGTCAAGCACCTCGACAGAAAGCCCTGGATTCTCGAGTCGCGCCAGGTCATCATCGAGAAACAGCCCGATCGGAACAAGGGTATGAAGTCCGTCGAGCACTTGCTTCATGCGTACTTGCTTGCAAAGGATCCGACGCGCCAAGTCATCATCTGGGACGCGCGCTTCAAGGTCCCGGACGTGGCCGGACCGGGCAAAGCCAAGTACGCGGCGCGCAAGGCGGCCTCTATCGAGAGGGCCCGGGCTTTCATCAAAGAGACGAATCCCGAATGGATAGAATTCTTCGAACGTCACAAGAAAAAGGATGATCTTTCAGACACGGTCATGCAAGCCCTGAGTTTCTTGGGCAGACCGGCGGCCCGTGAGACGGAGGGGACCTCCACGAAGAAAAAGAAAGTCACGCCTCGTAAACCCACGGAGAATCAGAAGAGGACCAAGTACAGCAAGGCGAACCTGGCCTATATCATCAAGAACGGACTGCCCCAAGATGCCCGGTTCCGTAAGGACCTGGCCCGGTACTATACCTCACTCGAGGAACTCATCAGGGACAGTACCTGAATATGATACAGGGCCGTAAATCCCAATATGGAACAAAAATGAAAAAGAACGTGGAGATCTTTTTGAAGTTCCGAATAGTGATGGACACGCGTCACTCCTCCATCACTCAAGGGACCGAACCATAAATAGGCCATACCTGTGGCCAAGACGGCCAAGAGTCTCGGGACGAAACGGAGCGTCCAGCCCATGTACACGGCAAAAAGGGGCATGTACAACGTGTCTAGACGCATGAAGAGCTCGCGGCGCCACGGGTCGGCGTGACCTACGTGTGAATGGTTCGCCACGGATAGACCCATAGCCAAAAGACACAGGTTGGCCCGGAATATTTCACCTCTAAGAAAAAACAAATTTGCCGGGACCATGAACAGGAACGATGATGCGACGGTCCGGATCATCCTAGAGTTTAAAAAAGAAAAAACTTTTTAAAAATAATGTTTGTGAAAATTTCGAAACCGATGTATGACTGGGGAGGACGCAAGTACATCGAGTTCGACATGGGCCAAGGGCTTTTTCGTATAGTGAAGATCCCATGGAGGTACAACAGGGTCCCTCGGTCCGTGAAGATCGAGGGGATCCGGCCCATCCAAGATCTCGGGGCAGGTGAGACGTGCGATGTCGAACTCGTCCAAAAGGTCTGGGAAGGACAGACACACTGGATTCTGGCCTCCATAAAGCCTCTGGCCTAAAGAGCTTCGCGTCCTTTGTTCCTATGGAAGTTCAGTCAAGTTCCGAAATAAAAAAGGCCCTCACAGTTAGACCAATCGAGAATGCGTTGGGTATACAGTCACCGTCGTTTCGTATATGGCGTGAAGGTTCCGAGAAGGGCCGGATACTCGTACCACGGCACTGCGGCCTCGCCGGTCCGCCCACCCAGGGCGTCCTTGGGGCTCCTATTCACGTTGACTTTCGCGGCGATTTACGACCACACCAAGTCGAGGCGGTCACAAAAGGCCTCGAGGCTTTTAGAACCGTGGGAGGAGGCGTTCTTTCTTTGGACGTAGGGCTAGGCAAGTGTCTTGGAAAGGACACTCCTGTGTTGATGTTCGACGGGACGATCAAGATGGTCCAAGATATCATCCCCGGGGAACTCCTCATGGGTGATGACTCGACACCGCGCCGAGTCCTATCAACATGTACTGGCCGCGAGGAGTTGTACAGAGTCGTCCCCGTCAAGGGAGACCCATATGTGGTGAACGAATCTCATATTCTTTCACTCAAGACGAGCACAAAGAAAAAGGAAAAGAATGGTCAAATTGTGGACGTGTGCGTCAAGGACTTTTTGAAATTGTCGACGGGCCGGCGGGCAGATCTCAAGGGATGGCGCGCACCCGTCACCTTTCCAGAGCGAGAAGTTCCTCTCGATCCATACATGCTGGGATACTGGCTCGGAGACGGTTCATCCCGGTCCGCAGTCATAACAAGTCAAGAATCTCCGGTCCTTCATTATTTCCATAGAAATTTGGGACGATACGGACTACACTTGAATTACACGAGCAAGTACGATTATCGAATCATGGACGCCAAGAGGCCCAACTTTTTTTTCAAGACGCTTCGAGATCTTGATCTTGTACAGAATAAACACATTCCTCACGTGTACAAGTGTAATTCGCGTTGGGTCCAGTTGCAGGTTCTGGCCGGGCTCATAGATTCTGATGGTTCTGTAGTCCCTGGAGGATCCGGCTGGGAAATTACTCAAAAAAATGAAAGACTTTTGGATGATATCTTGTTTCTGTGCAGATCTCTCGGATTTGCGTGTTACAAGAAAAAATGCACGAAAATCTGCACGAATGCCCCAGGAGGACCAAAGAAAGGAACGTATTTCAGGTGTTCAATTTCAGGAAAGGGAGTCGAGGAAGTTCCTTGTAAAGTATTGCGTAAAGTGGCCGAGCCGAGAACTCACAAAAAGAATGTCCTCGTGACGGGAATCAGGCTCGAGTCTATAGGTCCGGGCGAGTATTTTGGATTTGAAATTGATGGAAATCGCAGATTTCTCTTGGGTGATTTCACGGTGACCCACAATACGGTCTGCGCCTTGGCCCTTGCGGCCCGGCTCGGGCGCCGGACCATGATCGTGGTCCACAAAGGGTTCTTGGCGGACCAGTGGATCGAGCGTATTCAGCAGTTTTGCCCGGGTGCCACCATCGGCCGGGTCCAGCAGGACGTCTTTGATGTCGAAGGGAAGAACTTTGTCCTGGCCATGATTCAGACCTTGTGCGTACGCCCGTGGCCCCCGGGCGCGTTCGATTCCGTGGGTCTCCTCGTGGTCGACGAAGCGCACCACATAGCGGCCGAGGCGTTCTCGCAGTCCATGTTTCTGTTCCGGCCCCAGTACACGCTCGGTCTCACGGCGACTCCTGAACGCAAGGATGGCCTGACGCGCGTTCTGTATTGGTTTCTCGGCCCCGAGTTTTTCAGACTCCAAAGAACGGCCCAAGAACAAGTCGTGGTCCGCCGGGTACCCTTCACGTGTCCCGTGTTCCGTGAAGCTCCGCCCGTGACGAATTTTGGAAAATTAAATTTTGCCGAACTCGTGAATGTACTGACTCGGATCCCCGAAAGGAACGAGCTCCTTTTGGACATTATCAAAAAGAGCACAGGGCGTCACATACTCGTGCTGACGGACCGGAGAGAACATGCGGCCCTGCTTCACAAGGGTCTCAAGGGCTCTTCGGCCCTGTACCTTGGAGGTATGAAACAGGAGGCGCTCGACGAGTCGGCCCGGGCCCGGATCGTCATAGGGACGTTTAGTCTGGCCCAAGAGGGTCTGGACATCCCGACGCTCGATACTATTTTCCTTGTGACTCCGCACTCTGACGTGAAGCAGGCTATAGGTCGCATCATGCGAGGTGCTTCACGTCCGGTGATTTGGGACGTGGTCGATTCATGGTCAGTACTTTATTCGATGTGGCGCAGAAGGCTCGCGACGTACCGTTCGCTTGGAGTCTGCATAGAAGGGGCCGCGGAAGAGGAGGAGGCGGGTACCGTCGTGAAAGGCAAGTGCCTTTTGTGAGGCCTACATCGAATCCATCAGCGCCAGCAAAAACACACCAAGCACGAAAAACATAACGAGATAATTACACTCGGTCCGATCTGGACCCACCATCATTTTTTGGGCCGGGGCCTGTTGAACAGGGGCCCTGAGTATGACGTCGGCCTCACCTGGCCCGCCGAAGGGCGCGGGGCTCAGATTCATTTCCTGTTATTACTCAAATAGAAATTTCTTTCTTCTTTCCTCGGCCCCTGCTCTTCTTGGGGGCCGAGGAGACCGAAACGTCCTTCACTTCGTCGCCCGCGTCACTCACGATGTCCGAGAGTTCCTCGACTTGGGGCGCTGCCGGCCCTGGTGGAGGCGCCATCATACCCATCAAGGAACCGAAATCTATGCCCGGTCCACGCATCTCGCCCCGTAGACCCTGTTGGGGCGGACCGGCTGTCGTCGGGACCTGGAACGGACTCTGACGCGCGCCCGACTCGGCCTGGGCTCTCTGTACAGCCGCGACCATATCCTGTGCGAGGCCCGGGTTTTGCTGCATGACCTGCGTCACGTTCACGGCCGACTTGAACATGGAGTTGGTCAAGTGGAACATCATGGCGGAACCACCGACCATCATCAAGAGCTTGACCTCTGGAGCCACCTCAATCTTGTTCTTGTACTTGTTGTGGAGTTCCTCAAAGACGCCATCGTAATCATCCACGGACTCCATCATATTCTCGGACCAGCCATCGAGTTGGAGGTCGAACGGATCGAATTTCTTGTTCAGGAACTCGAGGCCCGTGACGGTCGCGATAAGCATGCGGCGCTGGAACTTGATGGATCGGTCCACGTCGATGCTGTACGTCATGCGCTTGTACTCGGTCCGGATCTCCTCGATGTCGCTGTACGAGTTCAGACGACCGTTCCCCTGAATACCCTTCTTGATGAGACGTGCAATCTTGTTCAAAAGGTCGGCCTTCTCATCCTCAATCGTCTTGTATCCAGAAGAGGGCACCTGAGGCGCTGCAGAAGGGTACGCCGGGCCCTCCTCTCCGTCGTCCCCGTCCTCCTCCCACTGTTCACCCTGAGGGGGAAGAGGAGGTCCATCACCGAATCTCTTGTCAGGATTGATAAAATCCCCCAGGCCAACATCTTCAGGGGGAGGTGCCGAGGCGGCCCGGGCCGAAAACTTGGGCAAGGTCCTCACGATGCGCGCCTTGCGCTTTTCGGGAACGGCCAGAGAAATTTCATCCATAAGAGCCTCTTCATCCGCGTCCAGGTTCAGTACTTGGGGCTGTTCGGCCGTATCAATCTTCAGCATTTTCTAAACCTTTTTGAGAAAGGAAAGGCGTGTCTTTAACGCAGGGCCCAAAAAAAAAGTTGGCCAAAAGTAAAATGATGCCTATCAAGCCCAAGATGATCATGCACTTCATTATCGTGGCTCTGCTCCTGTTCATCGTCTGGACCTTGATGTCCCGGCCCAGTACCTTTGTCCTGGCCCCGTCCGACCTGACGACCGTCGGTACCAAGGTTGGCCCCAAGTCCCTGTTCGATTTCAAGTCGGACCTGAACTGCGTTCCGGGCCCTTCTGCTCGTGCATCGTACTACACGGTCGGTCTGACTCCGGGCGGTCTGTGCGGTGATGGCGCGTGGGTCCAGGCCCAGCAGCGCGACTACAAAATCGAGAAGGGTATCGGTGGATCTCTTCTGGAGGCTTAAAAACACCAGGGTCTTTTCAGGCACAAGATGGTCAAAATTGTCTTCTGCATGCCCGGGCGCCAGTACTCGCGCGAGTTTCTCCTGGCCTGGTCGGATCTCTTGATGCAGGCATCAGCCAAGGGTCATCAGTGCATGATCAGTCAACAGTACTCGTCTGTAGTCCATTTCGCACGGGCCAAGTGTCTCGGAGGTGACGTGCTCAAGGGCCCGGACCAGAAGCCGTTCCAGGGTCAGGTCGACTATGACGTCATGATGTGGATCGACTCTGACATGGTGTTCAGGCCTGAGGACTTTTTCGCCTTGCTCGAGAGCCCACACGACGTGACGGCCGGTCTGTACATGATGGAGGACCTCCAGCACTTGGCGACCGTCAAGGAGTGGAACGAGGACTTTTTTGCCAAGAATGGAACCTTTCAGTTTATGAAGCCTGAGGAGCTCGCGGCGCTCGACTCTAACGAGTCTCACTACCTCCCCGTCGCGTATACAGGCATGGGCTGGATGATGATTCGCAAGGGCGTCGTCGAGGACCTCAAGTACCCGTGGTTCTGGAGTGACTTGCAGCGAATCAGCTCCTCAGCGGGCCCCCTGGTCGACATGAACTCCGAGGACGTGGCGTTCTGTCGGGCTCTTCAGGCTGCGGGCCACCAGATTTTCATAGATACAAAAGTTCGCGTTGGACACCAAAAACTTATGTTGATTTGAAGTAGATGACGAGCCACATCGTCTATGTAGACTCGGCCTACAGGAACGCGAGCCTGTATCCGAATTCTAATTCGTATACTCTCTTCTTGACCAACCCGATCCGGAACGTATCCCGGGTCGAGCTGGTCTCTGCCTTTATCAATACATCGGGCCTGAGTAACACATTCGTGTTCCTCGACGTGGCCGAACTCAGGACGCCTTTTCACCAGGATGCTCGGCAGCTGAGTAATCAGGCGGGGGTCACGGGGAACACGGCCCTGTACTCGTTTGCACAGATACCTCTTGACGTGGCGCCTGGAACCATAAAAGTCTTCAAGGAATCTGCAGATTACAAGGTGGACGTGACGTACCCTTCACGTATAGATCGCCTGAGCCAACTGACCGTGAATTGGGTCAACAATCAGGGTCAGACCGTCTCTGGTCTGAACGACACCACGGGAACGGGTTTCATCCTCAGGATTTTTACAAAAGATGTGAAAATTGAAAAAAGTATCCTGAATGACTTGCCCCCGCCCGTTCCATGGGACGCCGGACCCAACGTGCAATTGGCCGCGGCCCTCTTGGGCGCAGGTCTCTTGGCTATTTTATTTGTTCGGACTTAGTAGTAGCGATGAGCCACCTGTATCAGATTCATGTGGATACAGCCTCGGCGTCAAACGTCACGGGCACGACCACGTTCAACGGCACGACCACGTACGGTCAGCCGTCGGTCTATAAAGTGAATGGAAATCCTTTTCAGTGTACTGTCATTCTCGGAAACCGTCACAGGCGGATCCGGTCCGTGACTCTGAAGAATGCCCAAGTGCCCATAGGCTATTACAGTATCCGGGCACCCTACAACACCTTGACCATCACATCAAACACGTACACGGTCACTCCCGGGAATTACCAGACGGTCCCTGCACTCATCAGCGCCCTGAACGCCGCCGCGGGCGCAAGCGTCGGAACGTTCAGCAACGCACTCGCGACGAATCTCATGACTTTCAACACGGGCGTCTACGGGTCGGCCACCATGAACGTCGCACCCCAGAGCCTCCTTTCCTTTCTGGGATTTACAAACGGTCAGTCCGGGACGTCGATCGCAGCAAAAAATTGTTTTTTGACAAATTTCGACCCGTACATAAACATATGGATCGAAAACCTCGGACAGTCTTCGCTTGAGCCGAGTCAGATTACGTTCAAGGTGCCTGTGAACGTTCCGAACGGCTCTGTACTTCAGTGGGCCGAACTCAATCAGTTCAAGCAGCTCGTCCCCGTGACGGACAGGGGTGTGCGTCTGGACCGCCTGAATATCACGGTCCTGGACAGGTTCGGAAACGTGCTTAATAATAACGGTCTCGACTGGTCTTTTACGCTCGAGATTGAGGCCGATACCTGAAAAGAAAACTCTTTCATCAGTAGTAGAAGATGTGTGATAGCATCGCCAACGGGTCGGCACCGATTGTGGTGGCGGCCTCGGCGCCGGCCAACGTCACCATCGCATCAAACGTCCTGAGTACAAACGGGAACGTCCTATGTGGAAATATCATCTCAGGGGACGGAACCTTTACAGGAAACTTGTACGTCGCGGGATCTATCATCAGTAATATCAGTTACGTGACTCTGAACGTGTCTGGAACGGTCAACGCGGGCACGGTGGTCTCGGGCGCGTACTACGGGAACGGCTCGGGTCTCGCCAACCTGAACGCCGCGAACCTGAGTGGGTCGGCGAACCTGACGAGTCTGAACGTCACGAGTCTCGCGTTCCAAGGGGCCATCCTCCCTACGAATTTGCCGATTCTGAACACGGCCCAAGGGACATGGGGCTCGGGCGCGAACGTGTCTCAGGTGACCGTGGACCAGTACGGACGAGTGTCTGCAGCTGCGAACGTCGCCGTGACCTCGTCCCAGTGGACAAGCAACGCGGGAAATGTCGCGTACTCGAACGGGGTCTCTATAGGAACTTTGGTCAGTCCCCCACCCGGGTCCAACTTGTACGTCCTTGGGACGGCCAACATGGACACCTTGAACGTGACGAGCCTCTTTGCAAACTCGGCCGTGGTGTTTGGCTCGCAGACCCTGAACGTTCTAGGCACGTCGAACCTTGCAAATGTCACGGGCCTGGCCTTTTTTGGAAACGGCGCGGGTCTCACAGGCCTGAACGCGTCGAACCTCACCACGGGCCTCGTGTCCTCCGGACTCGTTCTGGGAAACACTCTGTCAAACATTCAATTGGCGAACGTCTCGGGGTTTTATCCGAACACGTTGAGCAACTTGAACGCGTCCAACTTGGCCTTCGGGCTCGTGTCCCCGGGACTCATACAAGGGAACGCTCTGAGTAACCTGAGTGCGAGTAACCTGGCCTTCGGGATCGTCTCCAGTGCTCTGATCCAAGGAAACACGCTAAGTAATATTCAGGCCTCAAACATCTCCGGGTACGTGGTTCAAGCAGGCAACACGCTCGGGAACCTCAACGCGAGTAACCTGGCCTTCGGGATCGTCTCCAGTGCTCTGATCCAGGGCAATACCCTAAGCAACATACAGGCGAGCAACATCTCCGGGTACGTCTCTGTGACGGGTAACACGCTCGGGAACTTGAGTGCGAGTAACCTGGCCTTCGGGATCGTGAGTCCGTCTCTGATCCAGGGAAATGCCCTAAGCAATATCCTGGCTAGCAACATCGTAGGTCTGAACGCTGCGCCTTTGGGGAACACCATCGGGAACTTGAGTGCCAGCAACCTGGCTTTCGGGCTCGTGTCCCCCGAACTCATACAAGGGAACGCTCTGAGCAACCTGAACGCGTCCAACCTCACCACGGGGCTCGTCTCGAGTGCTTTGATCTTTGGCAACACCCTAAGCAATATTCAGGCGAGCAACATCGTAGGCCTGAACGCCGCGCCCTTGGGGAACACGCTCGGTAACTTGAGTGCCAGTAACCTCCTTTTCGGACTTGTGAATTCGTCTCTGATCTTTGGAAATACCCTCGGGAACTTGAGTGCTAGTAACCTCCTTTTTGGTCTCGTGTCTCCGGGTCTCATCCAGGGCAATACCCTAAGCAACATCCTGGCGAGCAACATCGTCGGTCTGAACGCCGCACCCTTGGGGAACACGCTCGGGAACCTCAACGCGAGCAATCTGTCCTTTGGGCTCGTGCCTCCCGGGCTCATCCAGGGCAACACCCTAAGCAATATCCTGGCGAGCAACATCGTGGGCCTGAACGCTGCGCCCTTGAGCAATACCCTTGGAAACCTCAACGCGAGCAATCTGTCCTTTGGGCTCGTCTCTTCAGCACTCATCCAGGGCAACACACTGAGTAACATTCAGGCGAGCAACGTGGCGGGCTTGAACGCCATGCCCCTAGGCAACACGCTCGGGAACTTGAATGCCAGTAACCTTTTTTTCGGACTCGTTTCGAGTACGCTCATCTTTGGAAATACTCTGAGTAACATCAACGGAGGGAACGTGTCGACTGTAGGGACGGCCCAATCAGTGATTTCTCCGGCCCAGCCGAACATCACGAGTCTAGGGACCATCTCGAACCTCGCGGCGACGAATGCCGTCGTGACGCGTTTCGTGTCTGTATTCGATGCGTCGATCCATGGTCTGACAGTAGGTCTCGGAGGCGCCGGGACGGTGACCGATACTGTCGTCGGTACAGGGGCACTTCAGAACGACTCGGGGACCCTGGACACGGCCGTGGGGTACCAGGCTATGCAGTCGGCCCGGCCCTCCGTCGGGTCAGATACGGCCGTCGGTGCTAGGGCCCTTCAGAATGATACGGGTCCTGGATTCAATACGGCCCTGGGTGTGAACGCCATGTTGAACGCTTCGCCCGGTCAGGGCCAAGATGTTGCCCTAGGGTTTTCAAGTATGCAAAGTGACGTGGGCGCCGGGTACAACACGGCTCTTGGGACGTACTCTATGCAGAGCTCGAGCCCTGGCGGGGGGAATGACGTGGCCGTGGGGTACTACGCCATGTATAACGACCAGGGTCCTGGGTACAATACGGCTTTGGGTGCCGAGGCCATGCAGAGCGCCAGTCCAACTGGAGGGTACGATGTTGGCGTCGGTTGGCAAACGCTCCAGAACGATACTGGTGGGTACAACACGGCTCTGGGGGCCGGGGCCGGACAAGGCATCACGGGCGGTCAATACAACACGGCTCTTGGAGCCAACTCAGGTCCGTACTCAGCATCCCTGAATTATACAGTCTCCATAGGTCCCGGGGCGGCACCGACCGTCTCGTACGCCGCCGTCTTTGCGCCCAGTCTCCACGTGGGTATAGGTACGAGCAGTCCGACGGCGAACCTCGAAGTCTGGGGCTCGACCTATTTTTCGAACCTCACGGCGAATCTCGCAAACATCGCGAATCTCACGAGTCCTTTACTTTTTGCAAATCAGGCGAATATCCCGTATCTCACGAGTCTATCAGCGAACGTGACGAGGCTCGTCGCGAGTCTCTATATAGGGAACGCCTCGGGGCTCTCGAACCTGAACTCGTCGAACCTGGTCGGGAACGTGGCGAACGCCAACGTGGCTCTCGTGGTGAGTCAACCGGCCCAGCCGAACGTGACCTCTCTGGGGACACTCACGGGCCTGAATATACAGGGGTTTCTCGTAGCCTCGAACGCCTCGGGGCTCTCGAACCTGAACTCTTCGAACCTTGTGGGGAACGTTGCGAGTGCGAACGTGGCTCTCGTGGTGAGTCAGCCGGCCCAGCCGAACGTGACCTCTCTGGGGACACTCACTGGTCTGAACGTGAGTGGAACGTCAAACACTTCGACCATGCAAGTCCCTGGATCTTTTACGGCCAATTCCACAAATACAACATTCTTTTTCGATACCTTTATAGTTCCGTATCTGAATGTGACCACGACGGCCAACGTGTCTTCGCTCGTAGTGCCTGTGGCGAACGTCACGACTCTGAACGTCCTAAGCATCTCGAACCTGGCCTCCCTCACGACCAACCTGACGGCCACTACGGCGAACGTGGGGACCCTAAACGTCCTAAGCATCGCGAATCTCTCCTCCCTCACGACCAACCTGACGGCCACCACAGCCAACGTGGGGACCCTAAACGTCCTCCAAATCGCGAATCTAGCCTCCCTGACCACCAACCTGACGGCAACTACAGCCAACGTCACGACTCTGAACGTCCTCCAAATCGCGAACCTCGTCTCCCTGACCACCAACCTCACGGCCACTACAGCGAACGTAGGAGTCCTCAACGTGGGGCAGGTCTCGAATCTAGCCTCCCTGACCACCAACCTCGTGGCGACTCAGGCGAACGTCGGGACCCTGAACGTCCTAAGCATCGCGAACCTCTCCTCCCTCACGACCAACCTGACGGCCACTACAGCGAACGTGGGGACCCTAAACGTCCTAAGCATCGCGAACCTGGCGAGCCTGACGACCAACCTGACGGCCTCGAGTGTTCAGACCTCCGTGGCCAACGTCACGACTCTGAACGTCCTAAGCATCGCGAATCTGGCCTCCCTGACCACAAACCTGACAGCCTCCGTGGCCAACGTCGGGACTTTGAACGTGCTTCAGGTTTCGAACCTGGCGAGCCTGACCACAAACCTGACGGCTTCGAGTGTTCAGACCTCCGTGGCAAACGCGGGGACCCTAAACGTCCTAAGCATCGCGAATCTGGCCTCCCTGACCACAAACCTGACAGCCTCTGTGGCCAACGTCGGGACTTTGAACGTGCTTCAGGTTTCGAACCTGGTGAGCCTGACCACAAACCTGACGGCTTCGAGTGTTCAGACCTCCGTGGCGAACGTGGGGACTCTGAACGTGCTTCAGGTTTCGAACCTGGCCTCCTTGACCACAAACCTGACGGCCTCGAGTATTCAGGCCTCTGTGGCGAACGTCGGGACTCTGAACGTCCTAAGCATCTCGAACCTGGTGAGCCTGACCACAAACCTCACGGCCGCTACGGCGAACGTACAGACCCTAAACGTCCTAAGCATCGCGAATCTCTCCTCCCTCACGACCAACCTCACGGCCACTACGGCGAACATACAGACCCTAAACGTCCTGCAAGTGGTGAACCTGGCGAGCCTGACAACCAACCTCTTTGCATCTTGCGCAAATGTTCAGACCTTGAACGTCTCGTCCCTTGAAACCACGGGGAACCTAAGCGTTTTGGGAAATATCATACCCGTAAACCAGGGGAACACATACGTTCAAGGGAACGTGGTGGTCTCAGGGAACGTCTACTCGAGTCTCGGGGAACTTGGCGTGGGTGGTTCACTCTTTTTTAGTCTCGGAGCGCCCTATACTCCTTCAAGTTTCACAGGGAGTATACCCGGGGCCGGAGCCTTGACAAACAAGATTCAGATGACGGCCTTTACGCAACAGGGTACAAGCACATACATCAGAACCTCAGCAAACGGGTGTTTCCAGTTCAACCAGACGGGCGTGTATACATTGGCCTCCAATTTCCTTACAAATTTCAATAACATCCTAGGTATCGGAATAGGCTCGAACGTCTCGGATTACGGAACTCGGACCGACCAGACGTATCTGTACTCTTTAGTCCCTTTTATAAGTCAAAACCCAACAGCTATCCTCGAAGCACAGTTTTACGTCGCTTCAACCTCTTTGTACTATTACGTCGATGCTTTTAGCGTCGATGGTATTTCTTTACAACCAACGTCCAACGTCAATGGCGGGTCATGGATATCCATAGCACCCCTCGGAGGTGTTGCCGCCGCCTCACAGACTGTGGTCTTGAGTACGCTCGGAAACACGGTCACGGGTCAAGGAACAAACTATGGCGCCCAAATCACGGATTACTATATAGGGTGTTCTGCGGGTCCGCTCACGGTCACCTTGCCCAACGGAGCAACGCTCACAGCCGGTAAACAGTACGTCATCAAAGATGAATCTGGAAACGCCGCTGTGAACCACATCACGATAGTGCCTTACTCTGGAAACTTGATCGATGGACAAACATCACTCGTCATGGTCATAAACTACGGAGCTGTATCCCTGTATTGGACGGGGGCGAAATGGAGCGTGGTCTAGAGACCGAGGGCGGGCGCGGAGCGCCCGGGCTCGTGATCCCATTTTTGTTTTGAAATTGATCAAAGTTTCATTCAGGCGGTGCTAACGCACCGGAAAATAAGTTCTGCGAGGAGCGGCGGAGCCGCGACGGAAAACTAAAGTTTTCCTTTACTAGAGATGACCTACATCCCAAACCTGACTGGAGTTACTCAGGGAACCAACCCCACCACGGAGGTTCTAGCGAGTAACGGCAATCAGTCTCTGAACGTGTGTATCAACGACCCGCGTTCGGCCTTTAACGAAATGAGCGTCATTCAGCCTTACCCTTTGGCCCAAGTCGATTTCGTTTATGGAATTAGTACGCTCGTGACGACCAGTAACGTCCAAGGCTCGAACGCGACGGTCACAGCCTCGGGTGGTCTTTTGAAGTGTACATCCAACGGCGCGTCGGGTGCTTCCTCGTGTACCTTGACCGCCAAGAAGTTTGTCAAGTACCGGTCGGGTCAAGGGGCTATGACCCGCGTGACCGCCTCGTTCGCTCAGCCTGCGACTGGAACCCAACAACTGTGTGGTGCTGGCTTTGCCGTCGCAAACACGACGACCTTCATAGATTTTATAGGGTTCGGGTACGGAAACGCCGCGAGTCCTTCGACATTCAGTATCTTGTGGCGGAACGGCGCGATGGGGACGGATACCTGGATCCCTCAGTCTCTATGGAACAACGACACGCTCTTGGGTGGAACCAAGTCAGGTATGACTCTGAACCCACAGGTCCTGAACCAGTACCAGGTCCAGTTCCAGAGTATTGGGGACATAAACCTGTACGTGGAGAACCCAGCGACCGGTCGATTCATATTCGTTCACCAAATTCCAGCCGTAAATTACTCGGCCTCTCCAAACTTTCAGAACCCGACCATGCAAATCTCTTGGTACTCGAACAACGCCTCGAGTTCTAACACCGTGACTCTGAACGGCGCGTCCGGTGGTCACTTTTTGGAAGGAATCAGGAACTTTTGCGGGCCCCGTGGAGCTCTCGCAAACTCACCGTCGGCTAATTTAGCTCTCAATACAGAGACTATGGTTCTGGCGATCAAGAACTCGACGTATTTTGGAACAAACATTCAGAACGTCATACCGAACCGGAGTCAGATCCACTTGAGAGGTTTCTCGGTCACGGCGGCAGGACGAGCAGGTGCAGGAACCAATCCCGACCCGTACTTTAGCCCGGCCCCGGCCAATGTTGTGTTCCGTCAGATCCGAAACCCGACAAACGGACCGGCACTCTGGACACCATATAACGGAACGAATCAGAGCGATACGGACGGCTCGAACATTTACGGACAATCTACCGTGAGTTCGAACACGACCCCTTTAACGGGAATCACAGGAGGTTCAACCGGTTTCACGGTGACTGTTCCGTGTGGTGGTTCGACCTTTATCGATTTCGAACAGTTCGAGTCGGTCGCGTACCCGGGAGACGTTCTATGTTTCACGGCGAACGTCAACTCGGCGTTTAACACATCAAACGTGGTGGTTTCAGCAGCCTTGACGTGGAATGAGGACCTTTGAGACCGAGGGCGGGTACGAAGTACCCGGGCTCGTGATCCCCAGCCTTTTAAAACCTTGAAACCATTTATAGACAATGGTACACCTCGACGAGATTGATGGTGAGCTCCATATTTTGGATGAAAATCATGAGATTGTACACGCATGGACGAGAACAAAGCCTGATGGAGAGACTCTGTTTTCAAGACCCGTGTACAAACACATGTGTGGATGGGTCAAGACCCACTGGACACCTGACGCGGACCCAGACGACCTATGGGTCCGGGCCGAACAATCCTGGGACTCTTTGACACCTGACCAGCAAATGTACCTCTGGAACACGAGTCACCAGGAGGAACAAAATGCACAAGACTTGTGTAGCGCGCTCTTGGCCCGCCTCGCAGACTATAGAGGGCTCGAGAATGTGAAGAGGGCGTTTCGAGATGCCATTCGGTCTGTTCTGGACCAGTTTAGTTCTTCGTGATTCGGACGTAGCCGTTGCTTGTGCACTTTCCTACGACGCTAAACGAGTACAGAGCGTAGGACCCGCCGCCGCCACCACCGTCCGTTGCGGACGAAACGTTCCCTCCGGCCCCACCCGAGTACCCGCCTCCGCCGCCTGAACATGAGCGCGAGTCCGTCGACCCGCCAGAGCCTCCTCCGCCTCCGAACCCGCCGTCACCTCCTTGGTACGTGGATCCGTATCCGCCTGCCGCGCCACCAACGAGGCCGTTCGCGAACGAAAGACCTCCTTTTCCATGATAAGAGGCGACTCCACTGGTCAGATATCCTCCGTTGCCCAAGAGACCAGCTCCTGACCCGCCATGGCCGTATGTGGACACAGAGCCATCCGTTGCTGTCGTGCCTCCGTATCCACCCGTGCCGCCCGTCCCCTGATTCGCGCCGTCTGTCGTTCCTGACGTTCCAGAGACGGCATCGATACCAGGACCGTACGTCGGGTACCCTGTTGATGTCCCGCCACCTCCGCCCGCTATGATGATCGGCGTACTGTTCGCTGCCCAGACGACGAAAGAGCCTCCGCCGCCTCCGGCCCCGATAGCCGTTCTGTTTGTTCCTTTTTGTCCGACGCAAATATTGACCTGGTCCCCCTGGGTCAAAGAGACGGTCGTGCTTATAACGTTTCCGGCCCCTTTCGAGTACGTCCCATAGTTTCCACCGGCCGCTCCCGCCACCTGGATCGTGTATGAGCCCGTCGCAGGGACGGTCCAGAGTTGGTACCCTTGGGTCACGACGTTCAGGTACGAAGGGTTCTGCGTCCAGGACGTTGCCGAGTAAGCCGTCTTGACTTGGGCATACGTCGGGCCGACGTTTCCGGTCGCACTCGCGTTCGAAAACACAAAGGTCGTAAAGGCGTACAGACTCATCGGGACCGAAGATCCAAAAGTCGTCTGCTGGCCCGTTCCCGAAGCGCGAAAAACCGCCTGGCCCGTTCCTGTACTGCTTCGAAAAGTAATCATCTTCTCTAAGAGTGCCACATATTTGCTTGGCCGGCCCCCGTCTTACTCATGAAAGAAGTCCCGGACACGAGGGGCACCTGAAGGAGAAACACGGTGGTTCCTGACAAGGCCAGACCGAGCGGAGCTGAAGGGACTGTGAAACCGCCTACGGGGTACACGGTCGCTCCCGTGACGATCCGTACGTCTCCTGTTTGGAACGTAGGGCCGGGATACGTCGGTCCGGCGTACTGTCCGATCGAGAAGTAACTGCTCGTGATGGTCGCGAGTCCAGAAACGGCCTGGGGGCCTGTGACACTCGTCCCGTTTATGTACAGGTACAGATTCGTCCCATCGTGCTGTGCGCAGATGTGTGTCCAGGCCCCGGCCGTCATGCTTGCGCTCGACGTGAACGTGCGTGGCCCTGAAGAGTAGTAGTAGAACGTCAATTGGCCGGTCGTCGTGGGTCCCACGGACCATGCGTCTATACTCCCACCAGTCTGCATGTTTCCGAAACTGTTGACGGCCGGACTCAGGCCGACCGTATTTGTGAAATTTGTATAATTGACCCAGGCCTCGAACGTGAATCCACCAGTCCACCAATTGAACTGAAATTTTGAGGCGGAGAATTGAGAGCCCGTGCCGCTGAGTGCCACCGAACCCTCTTGTGTGTTGGGACCCGTGGCGCTCGACGTGAGCCCCGTGAGTGTCACAGGGCTCGGGCTCAGGTCCTGGGCCTGGCCTGCGCTCGTGTGTGTTGCAAGGAAGCCACTCATCTGTTAAAGACGCCGAAACAAATCTCCGCTTTTACCAGATAAATGGGCTACAGTAACGTAGCCG
>Ga0207959_1000062_pt1 | contig 32115 bp, 31 predicted proteins | sample CryBogCBH20Aug07_FD_184609 | JGI IMG/M metagenome (GOLD analysis project Ga0207959, IMG submission 184609) | Freshwater microbial communities from Crystal Bog, Wisconsin, USA - CBH20Aug07 (SPAdes) (version 2) | ecosystem: Environmental > Aquatic > Freshwater > Lake | place: Crystal Bog... | reverse complement strand
TTGCTAAGCAAGCTTAATATTCGTTTGTGAAGACAGTAATTTTAGGTGTACGGACAGCAAGTAAACATAAAATAACCCCGCTCTTTTGAAGCGAGGTTAAGTATGATTTTAAAATATAACTTAGATAATACCTAAGTTACGAAGACGTTGATGACCTTTACTAATAGCTGTATAGCCATCTGCTGTTAATGTAACAGCTGCAGTAGTATTAGCATTACCAGCTGGTACTGTAAACTTAAAGTTCGTACGATCCTTCATGTGAAGGTACATAAATTGTGATGGTGGAGCCGAGAACGTTACTGTTGCAACGCCTGGAACAGCATAACCTGAACCTGTATTAGTAATCTGTACACCGATAATTGAACCAGCTGAAATAACTGGTATACCAGTTGTACGATTTGAACCAGAAGCTGGAGCAGAGAATGTGCAAGTTGCGCTTGTAAAATCTGGACCCCAATATCCTGTACCGCCCCAATTAACTGTAACAGCACTGATGCTTTGTGTATATGTTGCACCACCTAGATAAACTACTGTACCTTTAGCTGTAGAAGGTGCATAAGCACCGTCATACGCTACCGTACCTGCACCAGATGAAGCCATATAAACACCAGTTGTGTTAGCTGTATTTACATAAGTTGCAGATAGCTGTGTACCTGAAAGTGCTAGTGCAATATTAAATAAAATCGTCTGTGCACCAGATAGGGTGGATGATGCCACTAGATTTACACCATTAGTGTAACTTAGGCCGCTTGTGTCTTGTTGATTTAGGTATGCCATATGTTATTATTTAGTAAATTTCGGATCAATATCCTGCACCTGCTCCACTTGTATTTGGCCAATCTGCAGAACTATGTGGGTTATCTAATACTTCGTCGTCTTCCATTGCTACCTGAGGCTGTTTATTTAGAGCATCAGCAGCTGCCGATTTAACAGCAACATTTGTTGAATTTAATAGAGATAACAAAAATTGATTGAAAGCTTCAGAAGACTCTCTATCTTCTGTACTTAAAATGTTACTCAAATTGGATAACAATTCACCAATATTTGAGTCTTTCTTAGGTTCTTCTTTAGCAGGCTCTGGTGCTTTAGGAGCTTTTGGTGTATCAGGTGCTTTATCAGCTACCTGATCGTACTTTTCAGCTAATATTTTGTATTGATTACGCATTTATTAACCTAAGTTAACTGTAACACTACCTTGGATTGCTGAAGCAGGAACTGTAGTAACAGCTTGTACCCAAGGTACGTATTGTTGACCGTATCCACCTACTTGTTTACCTGCTGAAAGTATACCAGTTGTAAGAACAACTGAAGCAGCAACACCACTTACGACCTTATAAACAGCACTAGGCGCACCCACTTGTGTGCTCTTAACTGTGATTGGAGTGTAATCTCCGCAATTTAAATAAATTGCATTTACTGAGCTAGTAGAATCGTATAAAAAAGCTAATAACGAACAATTTAAATTGTTAACATTGTTGACATCTGGATAAGCCATAGTGTATATACTTATCCAGACTCAACATAAAAACTATGTTAACTCTGCTTATTATTTTGTAATTTCTTACCTTCTGCAGATATATAATTCTTCTTTACATCTTCTATAGAACCATGCTTTGTAATGAGTTTACGAATATATTGTAAAGAAGTGTACTTATTGGTCTTCTTAGTCACTGGACATACTAGATAAAGAGGTAAAGGAAATCCACGAGACTGTTCTTTTTGAGCTTTAGTAGCAGCTCTCTTAGCTGATGGGGCTCTGCGTTTCTTTACTACTTGTGTTTGGGATTGATTAGTTAGATCTTCCATAATAAAAGACTTATTAAAATATTAAATAGTTCAACGTAATCTAAAAATTACGTGTCCTGCTGATTGAGAAGTGATTTCAGCTGCTGGATAGTAAGTAAAGACTGCTTTAGTTATGTTCTCAACAACTTGTTGACTTCTACCCCATATTTCAAATCCTTGTCCAGCCTTCTGTTTAATGTGCTCAGAATAATTGCACCAAAGCATTAAGTTTGGGCCATCCATCTTGTTCATTGTGCTGACTTTATTCTGCTTTAAGTTTTTAATTAAATCAGGATGTGGTTGGTTAGGAGTAGGATTTCTTCTCATACTAACACTTACTAAACCTGTTAATCAAATCCAGCAGCTTTTAACAACTTTAACCCTTTATTTCTGTCTTTTATATCCATTGCAACGGATTGAGAGTTATTTGGCCTATAATCATACCAATACAACCAACCATCAGCCATTATTTCGCTTATTATTAATGGTTTTAGTGCTTCTGAATAGAACTTATCTTCTCCGTAATATAAATCAGGAAACGGACACTTTAGAGCTATCTCTCTTTTAATTGGGTTGATATGATTAGTTGGTTTAAGAACTATTCCATTATGTACAGTGCTCCATTTTTTACCCTTGTGTAATGATGAGCACTCAAAGTATTTAAAATCTCTTAAGTCAGTCGTCTGAAAACCTCTTATACCTATTGAATCTGGTTGATACTGGTACTTGTTGTTAATAGCTTCTAATATATTACGTACATAGTAACGACTAATACGGTCATCATCATCAACGTAAACAATATAATCCCCGGTAGCTTGTTGCTTAAGAGCTTCTCTTTTAGCGCCAATTGTTAATTCCCCATCATCAAAGTAAGTGAGGTACTCTACATCTGGTGTAAGCTGTTTCTTAATTTTTTTATCTATTACATCAAAAAACGGTTTACGAGAATTAAGAGAACAAACTAGTATTGATAGCTTAGGCATCTTTAGTTATATCTTCTATTATATTTTTTATAGATTGATGAGTAAAGCCTTCATCTTTATAACCCCAAAACCCAGGTACTTCAATATATTTTGCTGTACCAAATTTTTTAATGAAAGCAATCTTTTCAAAGTTATCAGAAGCTCTTAAATCATCAATAAGCACACACTTACCAGTAGGTATCTTTATTTTGGGTGTTTTGTATTTCCAGTCTTTAACATACTCTCTATCAAATATCTTATCTTCGTCAAACCCAAAGTTAAAGGCCTTGTTCATTGCTTGAGCATACTCTTTATGTGCTCTTGTAAGCATATAAACATGCCCTATTTCTCTTAAACGAAACAATAGAAAGTTTGCACCAGGTCTTAATACAGTAACGTAGTGTTCTTTTTTACTTAATGATACTGTTACAGGCTTGTCACAGAACTCAAGATCGCCTTGTTCTTCCATATCACCTGCAATGGTTTTGAACCCGAGGGTATGTACCAAAGTTTCATCCAAATCAATAAATGTATTAATTATTTCTCTGCTCATTTATTTATTTATATTATAGTGTTTTATAAAAAAAGCAATGCTGCTATAATAAATATATTTATGGACCTTGACACTAATATTAAACTATTACCTGTAAATGAATGTAGCAATGCAAAAATGATAATTTATATGCTTTATAATAAGGTTACTAAAAAAGCATATATAGGTAAAACAAAGCACGGATGGGTAATAAGACGTAAAACTTATGAATATGATATAAAAAACCCTAAAAAACAAAGCTTAATATTAAGATCTTTGCGTAAGCACGGATGGAACAACTTTTTAATTGCGGTGTTAGAAGAAAATGTATCTGATCTTAAATTACTGAGTGAAACAGAAAAACAGTATATTAAAAAATATAATACGAATGTTAACGGATACAATATGACGACAGGTGGAGACGGGGGCTGTAGTGTCACTGCGGCTAGAAATAATAGTAAACGTATGAAACAGCAAGTAAAGAATGGAACGTTTATATTGCAAACCCCTGCAATTAAAATAAAGGCTAATAAAGCCGCGAGTAAAGCTAATAAGGCTTTATACGCGTCAGGTAAATCTAATTTATTGTGGCCTGAAGTAAAAGCTAAAAGACTCCAATCCTATTTGTTAAATAATTCTCATCCGCTTGCTATTACTATTAAAAAAATAGATAATACAACTATTAAAAAGCAGTATAAATGTAGAAACGATGCAATCAGAGATGGTATGACTCAGACTATACTTGATAAACTTAAAGTGTTAAACTCTTATACGGTACAAAGAAAATCTAAAAATTATAATAAAGGTGATATTATAACTATTAGATATCTCTAAACTTTAAGCGAGCATTGACAAATATCGTAGTATTTGCAACCGTGACACTCGTCATCTAAATATATATTAGGGCAAAGACAAGCCTCCCTGGTAGTAGCAGCTAAATCTGTTACAGCAGGATCACTTCTAAAATAGTCTGGTTTACCGGTCCAAGGATAAATTCTTACTTTTTCTACTTCCCCGTCACTATTAACAGTTGTTGTAGTAGATTCTGCGTGTGAAGCTAAACGTTTACGCCTGATTTTTTTAGGTGCGTTTGGATGTGGTTTTAGCTTAACATTAATCTTAGGTAGCTTATTGTTCTTACATTTAGAAGCCATATCCCTAATCTGTTCTGCTGTATAACCAGCAGCTAGATACTTCTTAGTCTCTCTTGTTACATACTCTTTTACAAAACGTTCAAGACTACCGCCATAATTTTCTTGAACGTTTTTAATGAAATAATCTACAGGAGCAAACGTTTTAGCTCCTGAGATTGCGTCAATAGGATAAACGTACTTGCCACACTTAGATGTGGCAATAAGGTTAGTATCAATGTTCATACCTAGAGTATGTAACTTAATGAGCAGACTGCAAGCTTATTCTGTAGAAGTGTTTTGTTGTCTTGCTATTCTACGTTCCTGGCTTGGATCGTTAGGTTGTGCAAAATAATGCAAACATTCTTTATCCAATTTAATAGCATTCTTCTTATTAAATTCTTGCAATTCCCTATCAGTTGGATTACTCTTATTGAGCTTAACACGGCGTGGTACTTTGCTAAAAATACCATGATAGGTTTTTGCAGCTTCAGTGATTCGCTTAATCTTCTTACGATAATTAGGTGAATTGTATAGCTTAAGTAGTTCTGGATGAATGTTAGTTGCCATGTGTATATTTTATTATACTTTTAACATTTATCAAATAGTTCTTTGTAGTCCGTAAAATCATTTATAATGCCTTCATAAGCTTTATCTTGCTTAAAGATTTCCATTATACGCTTATGTTCGTAATCAGATGTAGGGATCCACTTAGGTTCTTCCCCTTTTAACATAATAACAGTATAAGCCTTATTTCTATCTACAGCTCTACGTATTACAATCACTTATGGTGTTTGGCTTTACCAGCTTTCATATTAGCTAGCCAATGTGCCATACGAGCCTTTTCACCAGAAGAATGCTTTGCAACGCTACGCAACGTGCTTACACTAGCTTTAGTGTTAACACCTGATCTTTTTGCTAAGCCTTTACGCCCTGGATGCTTACCATCCATAAAGTTTTCACCCATTTCGGTTTCAGGATTAGCTCCATCTAGTTCATAAGGAGTGTAGCTACCTGTACCAGCTGGTACATCTTCATCTTCTAGTATTTCAAAGTCTTCAATATCTTTTAAATCTTGTAATGCACCTTTACCTGCATTACCTTTAGCAGATGGGCCACGAATCAAGTATTGTTGTGCCATATGAGGCTCTCTAATTGTAGCGGTGATATCTAATGGCTCAATACCAACATCTTGTAACTCTTTAGCTATCTTTTCTAAATCTTTAATAAATTTTACTTGCTCTTCTCCTTCAGAAGGCATTTCCTTATCCATAAACTGAGACAAGAACTTAACTACTTTGTTAATTACCTTGTTTTTAGTTTTCTTTTTAGCTTCATCTACCATTGGTTCTGCTGGACCTTCATCGCCTGGATTAGTGTCAATAGCAGCAGGCTCAGGGTCTTGATCTCCACCAGATCCTGCATAAAGACCTTCAGCTGTTACTGTTGTATCATCTGTAATCTTTTGATCGCCATCGGCTGTATTAAGGTCTTCTACATAGTCTTTAAAAGATTTCATCTTCTTACGAGGAGCGTCTTCATGTGCATTAATATGTAATGCAGCGAGGTACTTCTTTACAGAACCAGTTGTACATCCAACTTTTTTACCGGTGTCCTTTTTGTAGACGCACGATTTGCTTCCAACCCTTTTAGTCTTGTATGGCATCTATATATTTATAAAAGATTTCTTTATTCTACCGTGTATCCAGTTGTTGCTTAAATAACTATCAATTATACTTAAATTTATCATTTTTTCTTCTTTACCATTATTAATCCAAATAATATTTAGGTATCTGCGTAAGGTAATCTCGCTGGCGCAGGAGGTGGTTCTGGTAATTGTTCTACTTTATACCCTCTATCAGGTATATAGTAACTGTTAACAAAGTTACGTTTTTTACCTATTTTTCTGGCTGCAAATAATACCGCTTGTGCAGCTGTTGTAGCATTTTCAACACTATCAACAGGTGAATAAAGTAAACCAGTACCGTATGGGTTTTTAAAAATAATTTGTCCTGTTACTCGGTAACTACTTTCAGTTACAGTAGGTTCTGCTTCAGGCTCTTCATCCCAATGAGCGAACTCATCGTTTATTCCCATATTATAAAAACTAGCTATATCTTTAGCTGTCTTTTTAGCAGTCGCTGTCGTCCACATTGGGTGATAAGTTAAACTGTATTCATTACCTGATTTTACTACTCTTATCATACCTGCTTTCATAGCAGTTTGTAGAGCATCTAAACCTATCTTACCTTTAACTATTTCAGGAAATAATTCATTTAAAGATTCATCATGACCAAACATTCTACCTATTACAACAAACTTACCATTTTTAGTGATCCAAAAACCATATGGTGGTATTTCGGGTAATTCAGTGAAATTACTAGAAATTTTATACCTACCTTCATTGATTGGTCTACAATCATTAACGCGCTTACCACTTTTCATCTTGGTACCAACTTTACGGTAGCCTTTCCAGCAGTGGATTTCTAATAGCGTATTAATTGTTTTATCAAATTCAGTCACGTATATATTTACAAATAAACATAAAAAAACCGACAGCTGTAAACACCTATTTCACACCCACTAAATCAGCTGTCGGTCTATAGTCTAATTATAATATAGTTTTAAAAGTCCACTTTTTAATAAAAAAATGGTGGGGTAGGAAGGATTTAAACCTTCACGTCCTTAAGATTGTGCACATCCGCTGGTACAAGGGCTTTCACACCCCCGCGACTAATTCCGCCACTACCCCCTAAAACCGTACTTACGTATACCTGAACGATGTCCAGGTCTTGCCATATACTGCTTAGCCTTGCCAAAGCTCTCACCCGTCATAACCTGGCATTCCCCGGCTGTTTTGTGTGCCCATACCATAACACCAAATCTATTAGCTACCGTCTCTCTTGGTACATAATTAGGATCTGGTAAAATGCCCATTTCAATTAATTTAGATATGTCTTTCATTCTCTATATTTGCCTAGTTTTTTGAATACTTTTTTCTGCTTCTCAATACGATTATATAAACGCATCACGAAGTGCAAGCCTTTATATTCAAAACGTCTAGCATCTATTTCTATTGGATGATGGTAGTACAACTTCTCATAATCAGAAGAAATACGTACGTGTAAAATCTTATCCTGTACAAAGTGCCTAAATTCGTGTATTATTACTCTATGAAATTGCCCAATTCTTAAGTCTGGTACAATAACAAAGTACCCTCCTTGAGAATCATAGTTATACCAATTCCAACGACCATTTTTTACACCTCTAATTCTTATAACAAAGTTTCTTTTCTTTTTAGCTTTGTATATTGGGTCAAGTATTGTAGAATAAACAAGAGAAAGCGTATCCCAGTTAATCATAGGATACGCTTTTCTAATAAGTTTATTTGGTTTGAATATGACCACAAAAAATAGGTGCCTTTATGAAACTCTACAGCCCTGTATTTTTGCTATAGCTGCACCGCGAAAGTATACGTTATCGCGCAGGGATCAGGCTTTGGTTAAAAGAGTCTTTGTTAATGTAAGCGATTAAACTTACAAAGTGTCTAAAGAACGAAAGGTATTATAGTACCTGATTAGGTTAAAATCAAGTACTATTTTTTAATTATTGCTGAGACTGATTTGAATCAGTAGCTGCTGGTGTTGCAGGAGCTGCTGATGAAGCGGATTTCTTAGCGAAGAATTTCTTATAAGCTAGGAAACCAGCTGCTGCTAATACAAGGATAATAATGATTGTTTTCATACGTTATTATTTACTAATTAAAGTCTGAAAGGTATTGGGATTGCTGGAAGGCCAGATATACTCTAGTCCTTCTGGTGCATCTGGAAATTGTTGTTTATAATACTCCGGATATTTCTTTATTAGCATTGATTGATGTGATAGATGTATATCTAACATACCTAACCACCAAGGATACGTTGTAGGTTTGGATTTATCGTAGTATGCACCTATTTTCTCATAACATGTATCTTTATAACCACGCTCTTTCCATACCATGCAAACGGTCATACCATACTCGGCTAAAGCATTTTCATAGCCTCGCCACATATTTCTACACGGGTGGTTTTTCCAGCCTTTGTAATCTGGTCTATTAAAAGAGTTTAGAAGTTGATACACTTCCAGCCTCTGCTTTCCTAGGCGTTTCATGTCTAGAGATTTAGCTGATTCTCTAAAGTTAGCGTATGGTAAGAACGTTTGTATGGCGAGGGTCTCCTATTTGCGGTTTTCTATTATTTGTTTATCCCATACTTCACGAATATAGGCAACATATTTGTGTAAAAAGTTTTTAGCTTCATCTAAAGTATTAAGTTGATGGTAACCTTCAGGTGGCAAGTCTGCACCAGGCATACTCAAATCACCCATAGCACCGATCATCGGTTTGAATTTACCGTTATCAAGCTGACGTATAACAAGATAACAGCAACGATAGTCCCATCGTTCCCAGATACCACATTGTAAGTCTTTCCACTTAGAAGCGGCTTGTCTACGTAAGAATGCTTTATTCATAGTACCTATAATGGTACTTTATTGAATTAGTGCAAGTCTTAAGGTGCGGTAGCAGAACCAAAAGCTACTTTATTACCACGGAAATTAGTAATAACCCAGCCAATATTAGATGTAGTAGATAAACTACGTAATGCAGGCAAGTTAGGTATTACTTCTCTTCCTTGTATGGTAAAAGCTGATGCATCTGCTACTAGGTAATATAAACCATTTGCAATGTCAGCGCCGTCATTGTATAAAGATTTCTGCTCAATTGCAGTAAACTCTTTAACGTTTTCAATTATAGTCAGGGTCATTGTTTGTTATTAAATAAAGTCTCTAATATCTGTATTATCTATACTTTTCTTAGGTAGTCCAGTAAAAAATACAGCCTCAGGATTATTTATGCGAATCCACTCCCGAAATGACTGTGGAAAGTCAGGTAAAAACATTTTTAATGTTCTACCATCTATCACTGTATCTTTTTCAATACATAGTAAAGCTTTAACTGCATCTTGTTGAAAAGATGCCATTTTACATTCAAATGCAATATCTAAAAAATTAACTGTTACCATAGTAGATAAAAGGAGCCCTGCATATACAATAATAAATATGCAGGGCTCCGAGTTATATCTTAGCGATGGTTCTTAGCCTTGTAAGGTTGTTTGAAAACCTTAGCAAAACGGCCCTTAGCATCACGAACATTATAGAAACGTGGCTCAAGGACTAACTGGCTTGAACGATTAATAAAACCAAGAATGTTGTACTTAGTAGTATTAATACGGCGACGAACAGCGGCAAGGCGTTGTTCAACACTTTCATTTCCAAGAGTGCGGGTGTTAATGTCGCGCACTACGACGTTATTAATGTTATTCATATTAAGAATGCTTATTTCTCCAATAGTATAACATAGTTTTTTATAAGTTCTACTAGATTTGTTAAAAAACTTTATAAATAATTGTATAATCCAATTAACACTATCTTATGACATATAAAGTATGAACAAATATATTGCCGTTTTAGGGCTTGTTGATGAAATTACAACAGAAGAGATTCCCTTAAAAGAGATAAGTGTTACAGCAAAAGATCATTACGAAGCACATAAGACTGCTTTGTTTAAATGCAATCTTGGCAACAAAGAAACTGTCTTCAAAATTAAAGAAGCAACTACCAGTCTTGTAAAGTTTGATCACAAGACTGGTTTTATTTCTTAAGGTCCGTGGAAGTAGACTTGGACGGACTTGTCACCGTCTACGTATATATTAAACCGTACACTACCACTACCAGTTGTACCTAATGCGTTACTGAAACCAGTAGCATTAAGAGGTAATATGTTAGCTTTATTGTAACGACCAGCATCATACACGCCTGCACCAGCTACAACAATTGGTGCATTAAATGATTGACCTGGACCGTAGTAATAAGATTGTGTACCGTTACCGTATAGTGTTACCACTGTACCTGCTTTATATGTACCACCACCGGTAACATAACCTTGTCCAACCTTACCACCAGTTGAACCAGCAACTTGAGAAGTGGAGGTAGCAATTGTATAGGAAGGAGCTTTCGGTACTTCGTAACTTACTCTACCCATACTTAATACTACTTCAGTTTCACCTTGATCGTTACCTGTAGCAGTGCTTAATCTACGGGTAGCAGATAATGTTAACGTATTTGTGCTTATAGCTGTGTAGTTAGCAACTGGATTAAGAGTTGTTGTGGTACCATCTAAAGCCCATTCATATCTTGTATATGGATCAATACCAGTATCAAGTAAACCACCAATTGTGTTATTAATTACAGAGGCGTACGGTACTGAACCACTCAAGCTTAATAGTGTCATATAACATGCTCCATAAGCTAATGAACCGTATAAGTTATTTTGGAATGTAGCATTGTACAAGTAACCACCGTTCTTTACTGTGACTACTAATTTTGGTATAGATATGTTTGTGCTTGTAGTACTACCGATTGATAGAGAAATTGATATATCACCAGCAGATAAGCCTGGGTAACCGTCTGAACCAATACTTGAACTATCTGTAGAGAGTATTGAACTTAATGGAATTGTAAAGATACCAGATACTGATGTTTGAGTAGTGTATACTGGTGCGTTATTATGGCTTACTGTAATTGTTACTTTATTACCAAATGTACCAGGCGTGCTGCCGTGTGATTCAGAAAGGTTAAGTACTAATTCACTTGTTGTGGTTGCATTTAATACGCTTACTACAGCTGTATAATCATTACCATAACGAGTTGTTAACCAAATTGCTTGTTCAGATGGATGTGTCTCTGTACCGTCAACTGTTGGTTGATCATTTACAGTGAAGAGCGTACCTGCATTAGTTGTAGGCAAGTAATTGCTGTAAAGGTTACCAATGAATTGAGCTGAAGCAAATGCAAATTGGGTACCAAGATTTACTTCTAATTGAGCGTTGTTACTTAATACAGATCCGATACCATCATAAGCACTGACACTGTATGTACCAATAGAGCTCATTTCAGCTATAAATGTATAAGAAGCACTTGTAGCACTTGGTATTGGTGTACCATTATACAACCATTGATACATGATTGCATCTGGTCCGTTAACACTAGTTACTTCTACAGTAAATGTAACAGACTCACCGACAATGAGAAGTTGGCTTTGCGGTTGAGTAATGATTACAGGTCCTGGTGCAATGTACTGATAAATTATGTTAGGTGTTGCAGCGTTATTTAAACCTATAATGTTTGTAAGGTAATCTGCTGGTTGAGTGATTACTTGAGGTGTAATTGCAGCAAGTATAGCCTCTTGTACATTATAGAGATAGTTTAAAGCTCTATTAACTACAGCAGCACTTACAATTTCATTACTATGTATGTAAGCATTTTCTGTAGCACTTAATGATACAATAATTTCTGAACCAGATAAAGCACGAGTGTAGAACGAAACTATATCATCATTAGTATCTAGTACTGTTACGTACTTTGAATTAATACTCTTAGCAAGTATTTCATGATTGTTCAATAATGTGCTTATTGCCTTATTATAAACCCAATCCTGTACAAACTCATTTTCACCTATAAAATAAGAGGATAATGGGCTGTAGTAAGAGGAAATTGTATTATAGTCAAACAAGCTCTCTGCACTTGGTAAATCAATGTACTTAAATATACGAGTAGCAGTTACAATATAAATATAACCACGATCACTGATAAATGCATTTACGATTGGTTCATTTATAGAATCAGCGCTTGGATCACTAATACGATTAACAAATATACCTGTTGTGGTGTATTTGTAAAGATATGAATCAGTTACTACATAGAAGAATACTCCAGTAGGTTCAACCAATATCTTTACTATGTTAGCTGTTGGTGGTACTTCAGGTGTTAGTAGTACCTTTATTGTACTGTAGTTCTTATCTACTACAAATATTGCAAAAGGTGAAGGGAATACATCTAAGTTAGGAGTTACAATATTAGAACTTGGTACTGAATTGTAACCTTGGTACTGTCCTAGCGCCTGTACTTTAAAGTTAACATATGTACTTGAAGTAGAGAATATAAACGTTGTTAACTTAGCATTATCTGTAAAGTGAGTTAAATCAGAAGAAAGACTTCCAATTGTTGTGTAATTGCTGCTTCCTGCAATTTGACCAGAAACGCTAAAGTTTGTTGTAGCACCATTATATTGTGCTAAACGATTGCCGTCATGATTCCAAGTAACAGCATATTGTATTTGATTGTTACTTGTTAATTGAGAAGTAATTGAAGTTATAACAGGAGCATTTGGTGACCTGATAGTACTATAAACAAACAAGTTACCAGTACTTTGATCAATATCAATTGAAGTAATATCGTAGTAACTTAATAAGTTGTTGTAGATTGTAGTTTGATAAGTTAACGAAGTGTTGTATACTTTGATACAACCATTAGTTTTATCAGCTACATAAATCTTTTCATTAAATAGCTTAATCTGTGTAGGATACTGAGAAGTTTCAGGACCTGTTATACCGAAATTATATGGATCGTCTTTTGTACCTTTAACTCCGCCAATTTGAGACTCTACTGCAGCTGTACCAGTACTATAGTTTAAATTAAACTTATAAAGAGTGACTGGGTTAATGTTCTGTGAAATGTTTTGTGAAGCTAGTACATACATATCTGTACCGCTTACTTCTACAGAATAGACCTGGAAGTTTAAAGCATTAGGTATGATAGATGTTAACGACATTACTATAGTATTATAGAAGTCGTTCTTTCTTACTTGTAAAGTGCTGTTTAAACTTGGATCAGTATAAATGATGTAATTGTAATAATCTGGAGCCGAGTACGGAGACTTATAAGTTTTAAACTCTACAATATTACCAGGTGTTACGCCTTCGTAATTTGAGTAATATGTTTGAGTATAGGTATTAGAACCAGCAAACTGGGTATTCCAGGTAGGATACTGAATTAAATCAGATGACCATTCAATAAGCTCTAGATTTGGAGACTTTTTAATGGTTTTTGTAATCGTGTTTAAGAATTGGAAATTGTAATTTAACTTTGCAAAAGCAGCATTAATATTATTTGCAGTTACCCATTCATTTGAACCTATTTTTACTTGTTCATATTTGAAAGGTAAATTAGGTTCATCGTTTAAATTAATGGAGTAATCAGTTAATTGTATTTCTGGGAAAACATCTTGTATGTAGAACTGCTTAGTTAAAGTAGTAGCATACATGAAAACACGGCTTGCGTTGTAAGCAGATACAGTTACGGTGTAAGGTGTATCGCTTTGTTGAGTGTAAGCGTGAGTGAAGTAGTACGAAGCTGTAGGTACAGTAGATGTTAAATACTCTATGTTACCATCACCCCAATCAATATTAAAATAAGAATAACCTTGATCAACCTGGAAGTAAGGAGCTACAGTTTGTAACCAAACTGTTTGATTAGTTAATGCAAAAGTGTAAGGTGTGTAGAGCTCTAAAGATGTAGTAGTCTGTACTAAAGGTTGTACTACTGAAAACTCTATAATTGTATTTAAGATCTTATCTACAAATGGTGAACCTACAGCGTTGTTAATACTGGAGTAACCAATTTCAGTATTATTGGTAGATACTAGTAAACCGTAGTTAGGGTTAAGTACAGTGCTACCTAATGTTCTGTATCCAAAGTACTTGCTACTTTCAATAGTATAATCAAAGTTACCCTTTATATCTACACTTCTTATGTATGTGTTAATTGCATTACCACCAGCATACAAGTCAATACCGTAACCAACCGGTGGATTGCCTGCAGCAGGTCCCCATACTGCACCTCTAATAGAACCCTGTACAATACGAGCAGTACCAGTAGCACTTAATGTAGTAACAGCTTCCCAAGCTACACCATTATTATTAGTTGTAACTGTAACTGTATAGACTGCATTATATGTAGATGGTTTCCAGTAAAGATTTATAGCTGCTTCATCTCCAGCACAATAAGCTGTTGCAAGCACATTACCGGTTGAATCGTTAAGTGTTACAGTAGTACCCGTAGGTATATTGCCAGTAGTGTAATTAACTACATTAACAATAATTGGTTGGTTGATAGCGTTAGTAAATTCAGCACCAACGTACTGAGCTGAAACAACTGCAGAAACACTAGTTGAAGCTACTGAAGTAAAAGGTGATATTACTGAATAACCTTTAATGAATCTAAATGATTCTGTATCAGGTGTTGGTAAAGGATAGCTAACAGGTGCAGTTGTAGTATTACTTGAAGGTATAGCAGCAGCTAATAGATTAAATGTAACTGTTAATGCGCCTGTATTACCGAGACTATCAGTTGCTGTAACTGTAATCGTATAGGTACTTGCTGTACCTGTAGGTGTACCAGATAGTGTTCCTGCAGATGTTAAAGTTAAACCACCAGGTAATATATCTGTAGTTGTAAAAGTATAAGGACCGGTACCACTAGCTGCAGAAAATGTAACGCTATAAGAAGTACCAATTACTGCATCTGGTACAGCTGTTGGTGTAATAGAAATTAATACAGGTGGTGTAAAACCTGCTATAGGATTAGTTGAAACACTACCAACAACTTTTATAGGACCATAACCACCATTAGCTAATGGGTTAGCCTCTAGTACAGTTACATACCCGTTATTAAGATTCTGGAAAAATATCTGTGTAGGTGTTAAATCTAATACAGAGTATGTAGAACTACCAGGTGCAATATAAACTGGTGTCCAACCGGTTGTAGTAGGTACAGGGTTGCTGTTAAAATAAATACTGCTACTACCATTAGGTATATTAATTGTACCTAATGTTTTTGTATTACTAATAGTATATGCATAAGGTGAAAGTACACCTGTTACGTTTATATTAGTACTAAAAGGATTACCACCATTAGCTAACGAGCTAATTAAATTCTGTGTTTGACTCTGTACTGCTGTAGTATTAGCAGCTGCAGCCTGAGACACTAAATCTTGTGCAGCAACTGGATTTGGATTGACATCTAATTCGCCAACTTGAGAAGCTGCCTGTTGTGTGGCGTTAATTGAAAGTGTGGAGTCTGCAATTACCTGTGGATCACTAAAATACAACGAGGTTGAAGGCTCAGTAGCTAATCTTATTGTAGATGTTGAACCTGTACCGGCTGTATTGCTATTATCACTATTATTAGAAGAACCTAAAGAAAGGTTAAAATTTATAGCTAAAGGCCCAAAGCCTAAATTGAGTCCAGTTGATATTGATGTACCTGGATTAAGAGAACTATATGTTGAAGGAGATACCCCGAAAGCTTGTGCAATATTATTAGTTAATGAACTAACAGATCCAGTAGATTGAGTATTTGAACCAGTTACTATACCGAGTAATTTAGTGGGAGCGTTAACAATACCGGTAAATACATTACCAATATTTTGTTTTGCATTATCAATAAAAGAAGAAAAAATGCCCTGGGATTGACTATTAAGATCAGATGCAGCACCAAGCGCACCAGTAGCTGCAACTAGCTGAGGGGTAGAGATACCTGTACTACTTTGCACTGTCTGTAAAGCAGTAGTAATACTATCACCAGTTGTTATATTAACACCACTATCAAATGTAAAATTACCAGAAGTATTGAGGTTAGCAAACTGATTAAGATTGCCTGTATCTACTGTAAAAGGGTTAGTAGACTGAGAAGCAGGAGTGTATTGCTGTAAAGCACTCGTTACTGAATTAACTAAATCTTGTGCAGTAACATCTGCTATCAAACCACCAGCACCTACCCATTGATTAGCACCAACCTGGGTATTTAACTGATTTAGTATAGCACCTTCTGAAAGAGAGCCACCACCACCATCTGCTTGATATATAATTGTACCACCGCCTGTATTTTGGTCTGCCATATTATTCCCAAATTATTTTGTTAAGATTAGTGTACACTGGTGTTGTTTTACTTAATGAAGCAATTATGTTTTGCTCTATTATATTTCTAAGTTCTGTATTAGTTATATTGGAATTTTTAATTCTTATATTAAACATTTGAGATTTTGCTCCAGGCATCCGGTGTAAGAAGAACCTATCTATTTGTTCAATGTAATATCTTGAACCTGCAGGTGATGACCAGACTAAATCTTTATAGCTATTGGTATTAAAGCTTCTTTGTATTGCTTTAATATCAGCTGTAGCTAAAGCTTTTGAATAGAATCGTACATCTGCTATACCACCAACAAACGCATATGGGTTAGCGCTTTGCTGGGTGTAAGTTGCTAGATCTTCAATTTTGAAACTTGAAGTACCAATCATTAAATGAGGGTTATTTCTTTGATTGAATACTCTATAAATTAACGACGGATCCCCTACTTGTATAGCAGCAGCACTAACCCCGTCTACATAAAGACTGAGTATGTTGGTAGGACTCATAGTTATACCAAAATGATGCCATCCCGGTGTTAACGTTGTACCATCGTAATACAACTCTACTACCTGACTGTTGTTTAAAGGAGCTGCTACATCATTTACTAATGCAGTTACTTTTAAGCTACCATCATTAGCGTCTGGGTAAATGTATTTACGTTGATAATCATAACCTGTAGCATCACCACGTGCTTGGCAAGGAATACTTGATACACTAGCTACATTAAGGTTAATCTTTAAACCACTTAATGGTTCAACTTTAGTTACTGTTTGATTTATACCATCTAGTATTAAACCATAATATTTTAAGGAATTACTAAATGGGTCTAATTCAGCTGTAAAACTGATAGTACGGAATTGAGTAGAAGCAGCAATAGGTAAAGTAGAAAGATTAATATCCCATAGCTTTCTACCGTATGGGTCTATCTTGCATAGATTGTTACTTGATACCCCACCATACAATAACCAAATATTATTTTCATGATCACAGGCTATGTATTCAGCATTGTAAGCAGAAAGAATAAAGCTTGGGTTTTGAGAGGCTACATCTTTTACCAATACATTACCGGAGAGTGCATATACAACATTATTACTATCTACGGTAAAGCCTGATAAACCGTTATAATAACTTACCGTACTACTTAAATCTATAACGTAACTATTAACACCAGTACCAGCACCGCTAAGAGGCCCGGAAGTTGTATCTAAATTACCAGTTGTTAAGAACTTGTACCAATTGATATTTGCTCCGTTTTGTAGTACAATTATAATTTTACGTACATCATTTTCATTTACTAAATGTGCACCGATAAGCGTACCATTAAGAGTTTGTGCAGTGGTGTAAACATTTAATAATACCCCGTCTTGATCAAACTCGTAAATTGTTTTACTTGCATCTACTGCAAAATAAGTTTCTGTATGCTTACCTTTAAGTATATAAGGTGTACCGCTAAATGTTACAGCTGTACTAACACTACTACCATTAATTTGTGTTAAATATGTATTATAAGTAGCAATTGTACTATTGTAAACAATTGTTACGAAAGGTGTCAATAACGGGTTATTTTTAAATAAACCGATACCCCCGTTATAGAAATTACCTACAATTTGATCTCCTCTTACATTTGACCAATCACTAGAATATGCTTGAAACGCTAGTGTAAACCCAGGTACATAAAAGTCTTTATCAGTTAGAGTTAATGTTGCAAAACTAATTGCAGTGTTTAATATAGGGTAGCGAGTGTTACCTAAATAGTGAACTGATTGTGTGGTGTAATTATTAATAATACCGGTATTGGTATTAGTTACTGAATCATATAAAGGATTGACCCAGGTAGAAATGTAATGTGCAAGTGAACCAGATAAACCATTAACTACTGCTAAGTTGTCATTATCACCAATTTTGTGATATACATACAAACGTTCTGGTGTAAAAGACTGAGTGGTTGGTACATCCCAAATTAAATCTGGATAATTGTTGTCACTAGAACCAGCCACACCAGGTGAGTACAATACCGAGTTTAAGTTGACCTTATTAGGGTTGTAGTACCTATCCATCCATGCTGGTGCTCCACCTGTAGGAGAAGCTGATAACCAAGAACAGAAATACGTGCCGTCTAATGTAAGTGATTGACCTTGATCCCCGTATGGACTGTACTTACCGTAATCGGCTTGTTTAAAAAATATACGATCTGATCTCCATGGAGAAGAACCTGGCACTGCACCAGCAATTGCTAATGTTGAACTATTTAATGCTAGTGTAGGTGCACCATCTGGATAATGAAAATATGTATCTTTATCTTTTACAAAAGTTCTTTTTATTTCATCACCCAAGTAACTTAAATAAATTTTATCATACCCAGACTCTGTGTTTAAACCAGTATACAACTTATTATATGTTCTTGATTGAACATTTAATGTAGGTGTCTGTATGTTACTTGGAGAATAATAATTCTTTAAAGGTGTGATGTTATAACCAAGCGAATTAGTTGTTTCGTCAACAGTAGTATAAGGCGCAGTTAATAGGTAGTTATGCTGTAAATCAGAAGTAGCATTAGCTATATTAATTGTATTAGTAGTACCTATATACTGTACATTACTGGTTTGACCTAAGCTTTTATAAAAATTAGCTGTGTAACGATCTAATGAAAATACATTTATTACTTGAGTAGATACATCATTAAATGTAGTGAATGTGCTAGTAAACAGTTTCTTAGGATTAACTAGCAAGCTTGTATTAATACAAGCGACATTGCCGGTTGAAACTGTAAAAAGAGAAATGTTATTACTATTTAATGAATAGTTAAACGATTGTTTAGTGCTGTATGCACCGGTATTGTAAGCTGATAGCTTTAATACTGAAGTACTATCTAAAGTAATGTATTTACCATTTGTACTAAAGCTAATAGTACCGTCACTATTAAACTGTACAGTAAACACTGTAGCACTAAGATTATTAGTGGTAAGCCCTATTATAGGTGTGTTAATACCAGAACCAGATACGTAAAAGTAATTTGTAGAACCGTATAAGCTTAAACTTATGGTAGTATTGAACACGTATTCATTATAACTTGCTTGAGGTGTTCCACTTAAACAGTTTGATAGCAAAACATTGTTAGAAAGGATATTTAAAGAGCTTTGACTGAATGTAGCATCCTCTACATTAGCTAATATAGGACTTATATTATAAATTATTCCATCCGAAGATGTAAATGTGGAATTGATAGTACCTACGCTTGCGCCGTAGTTATAACTCAAATTTACAGGGTACGTACTAACAATTGCCATATAAAATATTTAGTAGCAAGTATTAGTTATACTACCTGTTTGTTTTACGTTATTTGCTTGGTGTTGCAGGTGTTATAAGAGGTTCCATAATAGGATCTCCGTTATCATCCGTCCAAGTAGTAGCTTTAATATTATGATCGTTACGGGAACCTATAACCATCCAGCTAATAGTTGCATTAGAAGTAGAGTCTTGACATGTTATAGTCAATATATTACCAGAAATAGAGCCTTTTACAGCTGACCAATCCGTTTCATTAGTTGTAAACACTTGTACGTTCTTTGTAAGAGCTACAAATGTGCCTTCTGTCATCTTTGAATCGGTATCAAGGTTTACAGTAGCTGTACCAGATGCTAATGTTACAGTACCACGATAAATTAAGTCTACTTTTGGTCCTTCAATAAATGAATGTATTAAGTAGTTAGTTGCAGATAAAGAAGGTAATGGATGTACTATCTTAAATGTACCAGAGCCTTTGGATAATGCACCGGTTTTATCTACAGACATTATAGGATTACTTGCACCGTTTTGGTACCAAGTAAAACCGCCACTACCACCGTAACTATATGAAGTAGTATTCCAGAAATTAATTTCTGCTTGACCACTAGAGTAGTTACTACCTATAGCCATACCACCCAAAGACATATTCGGTGTGCTGGTGCCTGTATTATAACCTACGTATGCAAAACCAACATTATCAATGCGAGCCTTTTCTATAGGCGTGCCGCTAGAACCACCACCATTACCTAAGGTATAAAATAATAAATCACCACCGGAACTACCTGTATCATGAGCATAAATTGCTGCCATACCAGCTGTACTGTTATTACTCCAATAACTGTTTCTAAATAAAATACCAGTCAAGCCGGGACTACTTTGAGGACCGCTTATAATAATACTATTACCGTATGAAGTATATAAATGTAACGGAGCTTGTGGAGAATTTGATGGTATACTACCTATTGAAACGCCATTCGTAGTTACAGTGCCTGTTGTACCAGTACTAATACCACCAGTGAATTGGCCAGACCCGGTAAACCCGTCTAAAAGTACAACTTGAGAGGTAGAATCGTTAGTTAGATATAACTCTGCTGCGTACCGCCCTAACCCTGTTTCTGTTTGAAAATACCCTAACGTTGTAGAATTGTATGCACCGGTTAATGATATTACTGGTCTTGAACCATTCAAGCCTAAGAATATTTGTTCAGACGACCCACTTCTACCAACAGTAAATGTAGCATCACTGTTTAACGTTGTAACTGCTGTAATACCACCAGTAGTTTTAGAGTTAGTAATAGAACCACTAGTTATATTCCAATTACCTACATTACCAGCAGATGCTTTTACAGTACCGTTAATAGTTAAAGCTGAAGTACCACCATCCCAAGTAATACCGTTACCACTACTTGAATTGCCTAATGATAATCTACCCGCGCCGCCAGAACCGCCGTTATCAACATAGAAAGATGCTACACCGTAACCACCGGAACCAATTTGCAGGTAGTTTGAACCAATTGAAACTCCACCTACTGAACCACCGGTTAAACCTAAGCTTTTACCTGTGTCTCCGCTTTGTAGAGAAGAATTTGCTTTATTAATGGTACTTGAAGTAAGTTGTGTACCATCGCTTACTTTAATAACACCTTGTATAGTTAATGTACCAGCAGATCCGTTCCATACTAAACTATTACTTGTATTACCAATATTAAAATATGTATTACCACTGTTATCGTTGCCTAAGAAGAAACCAGTATTAGTATTATCATTATAGGCTGTTTTACCGCTTGATATACCAGCACCAGCACCTGGCAATATACTCATACTACCGTTGATAGTAAATCTACTACCATCCCAGAACATATATGAACCGGAGCCACCAGAATTATAACTATAACCACCAGAAGCACTACCAGTAACAGATATTGGACCGCTGTAACCGCCTATAGGGGTTCCTGTACCGCCTGAAGTTGCACCTAAATAGAATACAGGCACTGCACCGGTATAAGAAGTAGTTGGGTATCCTAAGAAAAAGCCGTTACCACCAAATTGATAATAACTGTTACCACTGTCTAAACCAACACCTGGAGGTGGTATACTTGTTAACGGGTTACCATTAACATCTGCACTATAACTACGGATAGCGGTACGAGGGGTATTACCTCCGTTGTAACCACCCATATTTAAGTACTCTAATATAGTAGCATCTTTAGTTAAAAGTAAGTTTGTAGCCACACTATCAAATGTAGCGCCGAAAGTGGTCCAATTAGTATTAGAACCGCCTGGTGTACCCCATGTTGTTCCGTTATTACCGTCTAAGCTAGCGTTGTTTGTTATGTAATAGGTACCACTATATAGTACTATATCTCTTCGTATACCCGGTTTATAGTAGTAATAAGAAGTTGTACTATAATTGCCTTGATAAACTGGACCAGCACCAGTATCACCAGTTGGTCCTTTTAAAGATTTAGCTACAATAAAGTTTTGATAAATTGTTATCGCTGAACCACCCGGTGGGGTGTAGCTTGCTGATAACACAAATTGTACTGTTGTAGTGGAACCAAGCGTGTTTAATGTATAAATGTTTTTTACTGAACCGTCACTAGCACTTGCCGAGAACGTTAACGTCCACCCTGGTGAACCACCATTATTAACAATAGTATATAAACCAGGCGCACTAGAATTGGTTACATCTGTTGTACCATAATATATTGTAAAATTACCGGTAATAGATGAGATATCTCCGGAGTTATAAACAGTACCATCCGAATTACACGTTATGGTAGCGGTCGGAGTACTTAATACCCCCACCAGAGCACTCGTTCCATTAGTACCATTTGTTCCGTTTGTACCATTTGTTCCGTTTGTACCATTTACAAGTAACGCTATAGTTTGTGCATTAGAATAACTTGAACTGTCACCAGTATCTGTACATGTCACCGAAATGATACAAATTACTGCAGTTGAGTGTGCAGCAAACGTAGTGGCACTAATAGTAATTGAAGACGTACCGCCAGAAGTTGATACTGTATAATCTGTACCACCACCAACTAATGTATATACTAAGCTATTAGAAGAGTTATATAGTTTAGCAGTCCACGTTGTAGTGCTACCGCTTGTAATATTATTTTGTGTAGCGGTAGCCGTGACTGTAGTAGGAGCATACGAACTACCGGTAAGTTTTATAATATTACTAGTGGTAGTTAACGACAGACTCTTTGTAGAACTAGAAGCTCCTTGTTTATTAATTTGTACAGGTACAGTAACCTGTGTAGTACCATAACCAGTAGAAACTGAAAATAGTACACTAGCTGGACTAGAAGGTGTACCTGTATAGCTATTAAGAGTGTATGCACCTGTAGAAGGGTTTATAGATACAGTTACATTTGTACCGGTAGCAGAATAAGTTGCGGTACTTATAAGTGTAGTGCCATAGTACGCCTTAATTTGCCCAGAACCAGCCGTATAATCAGTTACAGTACCAGTGCTATCAGCAGGTAAAACTGCTACAGGGTTGGTTGAAATTGCATATAGTGCTGATTGACCTGCAGCACCGTCATTTACTCTAAGAGCTTGACTTACAGCTAGGTAAGTTACACCGCCAGAAGTAAACACTGCTGAAACTGTAGCTGTTTGACAAGCAGCATGACCACTTGTAGCTGATAGAGCTGAACCTGCTAAAGTGTATTGATTGTACCCGGTACCTGTACCATTTGCAGATGCTGAATAAACAAAAGTACCTGTACTATCGTAGAAGTTAATATAAAATGTAACTGGGTTACCACTAGTTGCGGTAAGGTTCTGTAAACCCGCTGTAACTGTTGTAGAGGTAGCACCGTATAAATTACCTGCATTAGTAAAAGTAAAAATGTTAACTGGACTAAATGCAATAGAAAGTCCATATGATATAGACGTACCATTAATACCGTTTGTTCCGTTAGTACCATTTAAGCCAGAAAAACCTGAATAACCCATTGGACCAGAACCACCTAAACCTTGGGTCTGTAACCAAGCTAGGGTCTGTGCAAGAGACATCTTGTAAGTCTTTGGATTCGTTTCAGTTTGTGAAACCGGTATTGTAATGTCGCCGGTTATTGTTCCTGCATCAACTTGTGGTAAATCTGTAATTTTTAGGGACATCGGTATTAATATTTAGTTGTTATCCGTTATAATTTACTAACAAATAGCTCGGGTTATTAGACTCTAACAAATACATTATAGTATTGTTAGATCCCCAGGCTCTTGTCTTTAATAAATGCACCTCACCAAACGTATGCGGTTTAGGAGATACTATACTTGGATTAGTTGTAAAATATGTTGGCAACACTGTTGCAGATAGAGTATATACTGTGGGTGTTGAGAAAGCCGGTCCTATAAACGCTGATACTGTTATTACATATGTGTATGTAGAAGCACCTGAAGAAGGTGGTACTGTATATGTAACATTAGCAAAGTTATTAGTAAAGTCATTAGTTAATGTTACTGTTTTATCCGGAAATGAATAAACAACTTTACTTAAAAATTGGTTAACTGTTAAAGATGCTAGTATATCATTAGTAACAAATACAATAGTGAATGGACCGGTACCAGAAGCAGCGGATGAAGAAGTACTGAATGTAAAATTAGTTTGCGACATGTTATACAGTTAATATTGTGTTGTTTGTATCTGTTACAATCGGTATAATTACTTCATTTGTGAGTATCTTACCTGTTAATGTTTGATTTGTATCATAACATATAACCTTAAAGTTTTGATTTGTATAACCAATGAAACATATAGAGAATGAAGAAACATCCTTATTATATGTTATAACCGGTGCTTCAATATATGTTAAATGTTCTAATTCTGGGTTTAATGCAGAAGCAGCAGCAATATTTTGCCCGTACAAGAAAACGCTATAATCAGTTTGATTAGTTGGGAATATTCTTACCCTACTACCAGGATTGTTAATATCATACTCATATAATACTGGTACAATAAAATCACAAGCTGATAGAGCTGAAACAGCAGCAGTAGTGGTAGCTGACAACGTAGCAGATAGCATTAAACAAGCCGTAATCTTTTTAGTTGCTTCATCATACCAATGCCCACCGTAATAGACATCTGCATATTGACTGACTACAAGGTTACCAGTTAACCCAGCAGCTGAAAGTGATAGTGCTAATGATAGAGAAGATAGTAAACGAGTAGATACCTGTGAACTGTAATTTAATGTAAGGAAGTCTACATCGTAAGGTAAAATCGTGCTAGTTGGGTAATCATATACTACTTTTTCATATATAGTATAACCGCTTAATTCAATTATTAGTGTATCATAAAACACTTCAATGTTCTTAATACTATTTGCAGATAATTGAGCATATATAGCAGGAGTGTTTATATACTTTGCATAAACAGCTGAAAGAGCTGAAGTAGCGGGGCATATAGTACCATCAATTGTTTTTGTCCATAATTGACCATATGCATTTTGCATATTATATATGGTACGCCCACCAGCCGGTACAGTTTTGTACAGAGCGTATTGATTACCATAAACATCTGTTTGCCAAGCAAATAGCTCCTGAGTAGGAGTAATAAGCAGTGTAGCAATACGAGAAGTTAAATCATGGTACTTTAACCAATCTTCTTCTGTAAACTTGTTTGTTGATAGCCAAATATTCTTTTGTTCACCTGTCCAGAATTCAAAATCATCTGTAACGGTAATAACCCCGTTACTATCAATTTTAGTAGTCTCTAGAGCTGATTGATAGGGTATAAACTTTTGAAAACTATCTGAACCTAATATCTGACCATCAAAAGCAGTACCAGTATTGACTGCTTTCATCCAATTTAAATTTTCAATATGAGTAATTACATCATTCTGTTCATTGCCTGTTAAACCTCTACCCTTGTTGTAGTTCTTGGGATCAGCATACTCGTAAATGTTACCAGGTGTAATAGCATTAGAGTTAACTAAAGCAGTTAAGTTTTTAGAGAGATATACAGAAGCACCTACATTGTTAGGTGTGAGGTACCCTAATTCATCTTTAGTAACAATGTTGGTACCGCTTTGTGGTAAAGTTGCAACTGTAGGAAAGTACCTATTAGCTAAATTACCCCAAGGTGCCATAGCAGTAATTTGAGCGCCTACATAACCTGTATTTGTACCAGAAAGTACAAACTTGTTGTTACCCAAGTACTTTTCAGTAAGAGTTACTAACTGCGCACTAATCTGTGCTGCTGTTGTGTTTACATCTACTTGTACTGCTGATAGAGTAGTCATTTACGGTGTTAATACTTAGCTACTGAGTGTTGGCACAGGTATACCTGCAGCTGATAAAAGCCTTATAAAACGATCATTTAATACTGGTGTGTATGTTCTTTCTGGTCCTGGTAACCAACTTTGAGTAGTTTCGTCCCATACTACATTAGTATCTCCTAATGGATATGGTATAGGAGGCATCCAATGGCCGGTTTCAGGGTTAAGAATCCAGCTCGGATAAGGTTGCGGTAATACAAATCCATCAATAGTAGGATCATATGTATGACCTACTTGAGCATGATTTAATCTAAATCCGTCTAACCCGTTTGCAAGACTTATACCCAATTTAGTATGAGGGTCTGTTGATAACCATGTACCTGACAACCCTAAAGTGTTGTTAATATAGTTCTGTCCATCTGCATCTGTTGTAATCTCATCTGGTACATTAGAAATAACCTGTACTACTATGTTATCATTATCAATTTGAGCAAAAGTTTTCATATTTTTTAATGTGCGTGACTACCTATTACTTCTCTAATAACATGATCTGTACCGTCTGGTATATATACATTTAGATTGTAATACGAATTATAATCATCATTTACAGCTATATATGCACCGCGTATAGATGCACTTGTAGCAAGACCACCATCACCGGAATAACCTGCAGTACCGTTACCTGCAAATGTACTTAACGTACTACCGTTCCATGTTAATATTCTATTAGTACCTGTATCAGCTATATAGAGTAAGCTGTTTTGTTTACTCCATCTACAACCAATTGGTGCATTCAATCCGGTTGATACTACATTTGTTTGGGTACCGCTACTATTATATACGTAAAGATTACTACCATTTGCATCAGTTACATATAAATTGTTAGACCCGTCAATCGCAAGACCATATGGTTTGTAGCTTAATGAAATAAATGTACTTGCACTACCACCAGTTAAAGGATTTGCTCCAGAACCAGGCGTACCAGAGTAACCGGAAAATTTCCAGATTTTTTGTCCGTTACGATCTGTATAATACACATTACCAGAGCTGTCTAATGCTATACCACCATTATTACCACTAAAAGCACCTGCTACCATAGTTTGTAATGTTTGATAAATTAAATCGTAATATTGTAATGATGATGTCCAATAATCTGTGATAAATAAACCTAATTTGTTAGAACAGAACGCAATACCTGTAGGTGCCCAGTTACTTTCACTTGAGGTGTATTTACTATAAATTAAGCTCGCATAATACGTTGCAACGTCAATAAGAAAACCGTTACCATAATCAGCCCATACAACCGCACCGTAACCATCTGCATCCATACCAAATATAGTACCAACACCGCCTGTAATTTGAGAGTTTGTTATATATGTGGTAATATCTCCGGCAACTAAAGGCGCAACTGGTGTCACCGAACCAGATGAACTTGAATTAGCGCCATTACCAATACTATTAGTTGCATAAACTGTAAACGTATATGCCGTACCATTTGTTAAACCTGTAACTGTTAATGGCGACGATGAACCTGATGCAGTAAAACCGCCTGGACTTGAAGTCGCGGTGTAACTTGTAATAGGTTTACCACCATCATTAGTAGGTGCAGTAAAGCTTACAGTTGCCTGAGCATTACCAGCACTTGCACTTACCCCTGTTGGTGCGCCAGGTACTGTAGGTGTGAATAAATTAAAAAAGAATGGCTGTAAAACGCTCATTACGTTAATCCTGCACCAGATATAACAAATGTATTAGAACCTACACAAAGTACTGTACATATACCGTATTGAGCTAGTGTACGGTTGCCTGTAGTTGCTGACCCAGCCCATCTTAACGTAACACCAGAGCCTTGTGTAATGGTCTGATTGCTTGAACTATCATTATATATAGTAACAACTTGACCAGCTGAAAATACACTAGAAGGTACTGTTACACCACCACTAGAAATGTCAATATACTTTCCGTTGTCAGAAACCTGTAAAACATAAGCAGAGGATTGAGAGTTTTGCGGAATAGCGTTTGTACCAGAAAACCCAGAGAAACCAGAGATACCAGTAAAGCCACTAAACCCGGAAATACCGGTGAAACCACTAAACCCGGAAATACCAGTAAAGCCTGATATACCTGTGAAACCACTTATACCTGTAAACCCACTAAACCCGGAAATACCAGTAAAACCACTAAAGCCTGAGTAACCACTATAACCAGAGTAACTACTATACCCGGAATAACCTGTATAACCGCTGTAACCGGAGTAGCCAGTTATACCGCTATAACCAGAATAGCCAGAGTAACCAGAATAACCAGATATACCAGTGTAACCAGAATAGCCTGTGTAACCGGAGTAACTTGAATAGCCGGAATAACCAGAATAGCTTGAATAACCGGAATAGCCAGAATAACCTAAACCGCTATAACCACTGTAACCAGAATAACCGGAATAACCGGAAATACCTGATTGACCTACCGCACCTTGATAGATACCAGTTTGTACATTACTGTAATTTTGACTGCCTAGATAAAAGAACCCAACTGTAGCACCAATACCACAAGAATTATTTGCATACACTCTATACACTAACCGGTCTGTAGTACTATTAAGTGCTATAGGTGTGCTTATATTATATGATACTGATTGTAATAAAGGCGAACTAAATGATGTAGGTGTTAAAGCACTACCGGTAGCAGAGAATAATAACGTTTCTATACCACCTGGATACGTTCTATCAAATATAGCATGAGTTAAAGCCGTACCAGAAGTTGCTTGTACACTTGTGCCTGTTAAAGCATAATAACAATTAAATGTCCATGTACCTTGAGATATTGTATATAGATCAGGTTGACCAATTTTAGTTACAACTTGCCCTAGTATAGCGTTGCTTTCATTTGCACTTAATGTATAAGGATAAAAAGTAGAGCTACCTGCAGCTGGCACAGTACTGAACAAACCGTAATAAATGCTAAATTCTGAAGCAGATGAAGTTGGGTAATACGTTACACCTACAGCAGGGGTTCCGGAGAAACCAGAAAAACCACTCACGCCAGTGTAACCGCTAATACCGGTATAACCACTATTGCCACTATAACCGCTATAACCAGAAATACCAGAAGCAGCATACGCACCAGGTATACCTGAGTAACCACTGAAGCCTGAAAAACCGCTTGTACCTGTATAACCGGAAATACCAGTAAAACCACTATAACCTGATATACCAGTATAACCAGAGAAACCAGATATACCTGTATAACCGCTTATACCGGTGTAACCTGAGAAACTACTATACCCTGAAAAACCGCTATAGCTACTAAAACCACTAAACCCGGAATAACTTGAAAAGCCGCTAAAACCTGAAATACCAGTGTAACCAGAGAAACCACTTATACCAGTGTAACCACTGAAGCCAGAATAACCGGAATAGCTATAACCGCTGAAACCAGAGAAACCTGTAAACCCAGAATAGCTACTATAACCAGAGAAACCAGAATAGCTTGAATAACCGCTAAACCCTGAATAGCTACTATAACCACTGAAACCTGTGATGCCTGAGAAACCAGAATAACCGGTATAACCTAAACCACTAAAACCGCTGAAACCGGTAAAGCCACTAAAGCCAGAAAAACCAGTACGACCAGAAATTCCTGAACCACTGAAACCAGAAAACCCAGACCAACCTGAAATACCAGAATACTCTACTGAACCTGGAGTACCTGAAAAACCGGAGAAACCGGAAATACCGAAAGTACCACTAAAACCAGAAAAACCGCTAAACCCGGTAAAACCTGTAAAACCACTAAAGCCTGAGTACCCGGTATAACCAGAAGTACCGCCTGGGTACCCGGACGAACCAGATATACCACTATAGCCTGAGAAACCAGATGTACCAACAACTCCTTGAGCTGCTGGCACCATTGCAATGTCTTTTAATTTGGTTAGTGCCATATTATGTGGTTGGTGCTAAAATAACAATTTCTGAACCTACTGGAGGTACACCAGAGAATACAATGTTTTTGTTCTGTACACTAATGGTATAAGCATAATTTGGTGTCTGTAATAGACCATCTATAGACACTCTATAAAGAGTAGCATCAGAATTGGTTATACCAGCAAGAGAATACGTAGTACTACTACCATCTCCTGTGTATACATAAATGTTATTAGCCGCCATATTATTATTTACACTTGTACCTACAAATCCTGAAACCCCATAACACGGACTAAGTGAGTTAGCTGAGTTTAGAGCCTCTATAATTAAGCTTAACAAATACTCTGCAGGTGCTTCATAAAAAGAGGTTTCATAATCACTTGCACTTGTACCAGCTGCAAATGTGGTATACCTGGATATGTTCACGCTTGGATCTCTATCAAAGTAATTTGCCGTGTCATACAGCTCTTCAATTTCAATTGAAAACGTAGCTGATATGTCACTTAACTGTGGCAGGTACTGCACCAAATCACCATTGGAAATAACAAGACCAAGAATACCGGTATTATCAGGTTTTTGAGTAAAAACACTTAATATATAGTTGTAAAACAAACCCTCAAGATAACCATTAGTACCAATGAGATTGTTTTTTAACTTAGAGTAGACTATAGTGTTGCGTCTTTCTGCGAGATAACGGGATATATCTTTGAGCTTACGAGCATAATAACGAATAGCAGCTTGTAAGTCTAGATCGTCATCAAAATTGACTATAGTGAAGAATTGTTGTTCAGCTGGATTACGTGCTGTTAAACCTAATTGCTTTAAAAAATTAATATAAAGAGTCTTAACATAAGCAAACATATTAGACGGATTGCTTGCTCTGTTCTTGTACCAATTCCTCAAATAATCATTGTATTGGTCAACTGCTGCTCTTGGATCAATGTTGTTGTGATTCTTTAACCATTGCTGATAAGAATACGGATTTCCAGAGTCTTGTTCTGTAGTTAAAGAGGTAGGCTTTGCTAAAGACTGTAGATTAATGCTTGCCATTATGTATACTTACAATGTGAGTTTAACTTTACCATTTCTAGGTACATAAAAAGAGCCAGTATTGCTACTGGCTCAGTTGTTAAATTATTATACTTTATTAGACAGGCATACCAGATACTTCTACCCAGTTTGTTGTAGCTTCATTCCAGCTGTACATCTTACCATCTGTTGGATAAGGTACTGGAGCTGTCCATGTCCAGTTAGATGATAGTGCAATGGTCCAGCTTGGATAAGGCTGTGGTGGGTAGAATACATCGTTAGCACGGTCATATATATAACCAATACCAGCGTAGTTACCTCTTAAAGGTGTACCACCTGATGCGTGCGTGTTAGCACGAGTGTTATAACTTGTTTGAATCCAAGTACCTCCTAGACCTAAGTCATTAGCTAAGAAGTCATGACCACGATGTTGGTCATTATCAGAAACAACAAGTACCTGAGTTACGATATTGTCTGAATTAATTTGAGCGAAATGTGCCATAGTGTTAATACTTATGTTAATACCTTAAAAAACCACGTTTTTTTAATTAAAATGTAATTGATCCAGTAGAGTTAAAAGTGTATATGTTATTACTATTTGCTGTAATTAAGGTAGGTGAACCGGTTGTATTAGCGGCTAAACTATACGTAGACGGGTAAGAAATTATTACAATACCTGAACCACCTGCTCCACCTGCTGACCCAGGCGAACTTCCTCCCCCTCCGCCACCACCGCCTGTATTAGTTGTACCTGCTGTTCCTGCTACACCTGCTGTTCCACCACCACCGCCCCCACCACCGCCCGGGCCTGTTACTGCAAAATAAGCCCCTCCTCCACCCCCACCACTAAACCAATAATTACCAGCGGATAATTGACCAGATGTTGAACCTAGTATAGGGTTAATTCTTCCAGCACCTCCATATCCTCCGACGTCGTTACTTGTTGTAAATGCATTACCACCGGGTGTGCCTGCACCGCCGCCACCACCACCAGCAGAATTAGTTGTTAATATACCGTTACCACCGTAGTATCCTTGTCCAAGTGTACCAGCTGCACCATAAAAACCACTACCACTACTACCCCAACTACCGCCACCGCAACCACCCACAGTAGGTGGTAATGAGCTACTTGATCCACCACCACCGCCACCAGCTGCTGTTAATGCGAGATAAGACGTAGCGGATAAACCAGATGTATTGCCAATACCGCCTGTAGTAGTTGAAGTTGAAGCACTGCCTCCAGAACCGACTGTTACACTATATGTAACCCCTGTAGTTATTTGTGTAATACCAGCCACGAGACCACCACCACCCCCACCCCCACCTTCAGTAGCTCCATATATACCGTACCCGCCACCACCGCCACCAGCTACTACAGGTGGGGGTGGG
>Ga0207959_1000057_pt1 | contig 34015 bp, 54 predicted proteins | sample CryBogCBH20Aug07_FD_184609 | JGI IMG/M metagenome (GOLD analysis project Ga0207959, IMG submission 184609) | Freshwater microbial communities from Crystal Bog, Wisconsin, USA - CBH20Aug07 (SPAdes) (version 2) | ecosystem: Environmental > Aquatic > Freshwater > Lake | place: Crystal Bog... | reverse complement strand
TTGGCAGCCTGACCACAACGGCCACAGCTTCAGCCACAGCACCCACGCCAACCACGGGTGGCTTGACGCTCACTCTTGGCAGCCTGGGTGCATCCGGCACGGCCACAGCAGCAGCACCCACGCCAACCACGGGTGGCTTGACGCTCACTCTTGGCAGCCTGACCACAACGGCCACAGCTTCAGCCACAGCACCCACGCCAACCACGGGTGGCTTGACGCTCACTCTTGGCAGCCTGGGTGCATCCGGCACGGCCACAGCAGCAGCACCCACGCCAACGTCGGGTGGCTTGTCGCTCACACTTGGCAGCCTGGGAGCAGCAGGCACGGCCACAGCAGCAGCACCCACGCCAACGTCGGGTGGCTTGTCGCTCACACTTGGAAGCCTGTCCACATCGGCAACGGCGTCGAGCACCGCACCAGCACCAACAACGGCCAGCCTGACCACCACCCTTGGCGGTGTATCACTGGCTGGGGCTGGCATTGGCAACCATATCAGCTTTGAGCAATCGCTGGTGGCCGAACTGGCGACAATCCCCGCCCTGACCTCGCTGGTAGGCAATCGCATCTATGAGAGCATCTTGCCCCAGAAGTCTGCACTCCCCGCCCTGGTGTATCACACCGGGCAGGAGATTGGGCCAATTTGGCTCACGGGTCAAAGCTCGATCCGAGCGGAAACCGTGACTTTCGACCTCCTGAGCCTGAGCAAGTCCACAACGCGAGCCATCCAAGACGCGATTGAAGACCATTTCGTCATGGCCGATTACCGGGGCAATCTCGGTGGTGGTGTGTACGTCGCGGAAACGATCCTCGACAGCGTGGATACCAGTTACGTGCGTTTAGCCGATGGCACTGACCGAGCGGTCAGACTTGCCACCGTTACCCTTAAAATGCGGTACGCCATCCAGTGACTTTTGAAGAGTCGCTTGTTGCGGAAATCCTCACGATTCAAGACCTGCCCGGCCTCATTGGCAACCGGGTCTACGAGTCCACGCTTCCGCAAAAAGCCAGCATCCCCGCCATTGTCTACCACACCACCACCGAAGACCAGCCGGTTCACCTGGCTGGCCGTGGCAAGGTCCGCACCGAGAGCGTCGGCCTCGATGTGATCACGAACAACAAAGCCACCACCCGCATCATCCTCGACCGCATCCAAGCCCATTTCTTCCGGGCTGATTTTCGAGGCGTTCTCGGCGGCGGTGTGACGGTCCTGGAGACCACGCCCCAAAGCGTTGACTCCCAATACATGCGACTCAATGACGGCTCTGACCGGGCCGTTCGGGTGGCCACGGTTTCTTTCACCATGCGTTACTCCCGACCTTAGAAAGGCTTGCCAATGGCTACGCAGATCCTTCTCGGCAAAGGCGCCACTCTGTCTTACAGCACATCCTCGGGTGGCACGTATAACGTCATTGCCCAGGCTGTCAGCGTCAATGGGCCTGAGATCACTCAGACCATGATTGACCAGCCGTACCTCACGGCCACCATCCACCCCAAGCGCCCCGGTGTTCCTGAATCGCCTACCGCTTCGTTTCAGGTGTATTACGACCCAACCGACACCGGACACATGGCGCTTGATGCAGCCTGCACCGCTGGCACGCTGTTGTACTTCAAACTTGCTCTGCTTGACCCCACCACCGGCTTGGTCAAGACGGGTGCCACGGCCAGCTTTCCCGCTTACATCGAGTCGATCCCGCTCGAGGGCATCGAGCTGGATTCGAACATCACCAAAGAGTACGGCCTTGTACTCAACGCCATTCCTACCTGGGCTTGATCATGAAACGTCTGACGCGGCACGACATCCTTAACGCCAACGACCTCCCACGCGAAGAGGTCGATTGCCCCGAGTGGGGCGGCTCGGTGTTGGTGCGAGGGCTCACTTTGGGTGAACTCTCGCAGCTCACCAGCGGCGGTGGAAGCACGATCGACCTGAACACCACCGCCCTGGTGGCGTGCGTGATCGGTGACGATGGTACGCCAGTCTTCACCAAGGACGATATCGAAGCCCTCAAGGCCAAGAATAGCGTTCCCTTGATGAGGCTGGTGCAGGCCATCAACCGCTTATCTGGCCTCACGCAGGAGGCGAACGACGAGCTAAAAAAACCAACCGAGCCGGAAGCCTGAGACGATTCGCTTTCCGGCTCGCTGGTCATCTGGGTATGACCGTCGGGGAACTCGGTAGTCGCATGTCGTCTGCCGAGTTTTTCGAATGGGTCTGGTTGCAACAGTACGACCCACTCCCCGACCCGTGGCTGGCATCGGGCACAATTGCGGCCACCATCGCCAATGTGAACCGTGGCAAGCACTCGCGGGTGATGAAGCCCACCGACTTCACGCCCGGTAATCCTGATCCCGTGGCAAGCAACCAGGGCGAAGACCAGACCGCAGCGTTTGCGGCATTCAAGGCAGCCTTTGCAGGAGCACGAATATCGCCACGCTCAACATGATCTGGGATGACCAGGCCGTTCGTAAGGCATACGGCGAGCTATCCAACCGGCTGGCCCGCAAGTACCTGAAGAAGGCTGTGAAAGCGTCTGCCCTCGTGACGTTCCCCAGAGCGTTCAACAGTGTACCCGTTCGGTCTGGCGCATTGCTTGGCGCTCTGGCTGTGCGTGAGTCCAGGGTTCGCAAGAAGGCCGTGGCGTCAGCGTTCAGCGTGGGTACGTTCGGTGACGGTGGTGGCATGTTTCAGGGCGATCAGTTTTACGGTGGCTTTCAGGAGTACGGCTGGACTCCCGGCAGCCGAAAAACCCGATTAGGTGCCAAGAACAAAAACGCCGGCGGCAAGGTGCCCGGCAAGCATTTCATGAAAGACGCACTCACCGCCACATCTGCCGACGCACTGGCGACAATGCAAACCGAGCTGGTGCGTGGTCTTGCGATGGCCTGCAATGACATTGTGAAAGGCCAACGTCTGGCCGCATCCAAGGGCAAAGCCTTCAAGCGATCCAGCTACCTGAAGGGGTAACACATGGCTGTAGTAGGATCAGTCAAAGCCCTTTTTTCTGCCGATGTTTCCGGCCTGGAAGCCGGGGCCGAACGGGCTAAGAAAGTGCTTGATGGCCTCGGCAACAAAGCACAGCAGGCAGGCAGCGGATTCACAAACGCGTTCTCTGGCATGAGCGGCCTGGCTGCTGGCCTGGGTATCACTGTTGGCATTGCGGCGGTGATGAAGCTCGGTAGCGCCATCAAGGACGCTGCCGTACAGGCCGACAGGCTGAAAGCATCCGGCCGCACCATCGACGTAATCTTCGGTCAATCGAGCGACAAGGTGAAGGGCACCATTGACGGGCTTGCCAAGGGGCTCGGCATGGCCCGCATTGAGACGGCTCAGGCGGCTGTACAAATCGGTGCCAACCTGACAAACGCTGGCGTGAGTGCCAGCAATGCAGCCGAGAAGACCAGCATTCTTCTCAAGCGGGCCGCCGATATGGCAGCGGCAACCGGCTACGGTGCAGGCGAAGCTGTTGAAGCCATCGCCAGCGCCTTGCGTGGCGAATACGACCCGATCGAGAAGTTTGGCGTAAACGTCAAAGCCGCAGCCGTTGAAGCCGAACTCCTTCGCCAGGGCGTCAAGAAAATCAATGGTGAATTCAGCGTGGAAGCCAAGACGCTTACCACGATTAACCTGTTGCTCCAGCAGACCAACAAATACAACGGGGCAGCAGCGTCTGGAGCTAACACGGCATCAGGTGCATTGGCCAAACTCTCAAGTACGTTTAGCGACTTCTCCACCACAATTGGCGAGGTGTTCGGTCCTGCCGTTGCGTTTGTGGCCAAGTCTCTGTCTGGCTGGGTGATGCTGTTTGACAAGATTGCAAAAGCCGCTAAGTACGTGATGAAAAGCCTGTATGAGATGGATCACGGCAAGGACACCTGGGACGGCCCAAATGTCAAAGGTCCGGCCGAAGTTGACCCACGAGTCAAGCAAGAAAAAGACGTACAAGCGGCAATCGTTGCAGCCCAGCGAAAAGCCCAAGACTTGAAAGAAAAAATCCAGCAGGCTGAAACTGAGAAATTCGTCAAGGCCATGAGTGAGCGGTCAGACATCCTCAAGGGCCTGCAAAAGGAATCCATCGCCAAGCAGTACGGCGCAAGTGACGAGGTGATGCAACTCCTCGAACTTCGCAAGCAACTTGGCAATGGGGCCGTGATGGACCTCGCCAAACAGATGGACGCCGTGAACAAGGCCAAAGACAACCGCATTGAGCCCGAGGCGTTCCGCAATCGGTCTGCCACGATGGCCGAAGCAGGCACACAGCAGTTCTACAAGCTCGCTTTGTCTGCTCAGGGCTACGACCGCACACCCGAGAAGGACACAGCCAAGAACACCAGCAAGATGGCCGAAACGCTCGACAAGATGCTGAAAGCCATTGACGGCGGCAAAGCTACCCCCGAACTAGCGAGTTTCTAAAATGCTTGTGAGTATTGAACAACTCGACAACCGACGTGGTTCGGTTAGCTCGGTCGGTGCGTTTGGCTTCACCAAGTCCTGGCGTGTGCTGGCACCTGGTGATCAGTACCACCAGGGCAGTGTACTGCGTGACTTCATGAGCCTGACCGGAATTCAGCCCGGTTACCAGTGGATCACTGGCACGCAGTTTACTGCAAGTTACGAAAAGCTCAACATCTACCTGACCACGCTGGAAGCGGCCGAGGGCAGCCAGATCACACTCAATGGTGTGCTCTGCCGTGAGTGGATTATCTCGGCTCAGTTTGAACCAACCGACCCCAACTGGGTAGGCCCGGTAGAACAGACCATCCCTGAAGACCCGTCACTGGCACCCATCAAACTGGAACGTGGCCAGTGGGTGGAGCGCTACGTTTACCCATTCGATAACGCGGGCAACATCTACGCCAACACGGCTGGCGAGCCATTCGGCGAGGTGCCCGAGCGAGAACGCCATTACCCGCTGTTCCGCATCATGCGCCGCGAACGTGCGTTTGATGACTTCGGCATGGCCGCTTATTGCGACAGCGTGAACAGCGTAGCCTGGACAGTGGCTGGCGTGACCTACCCGCCACGGTTCGCCAAGTGCGTGACAATTAACCCCGGTCCAATGATGGGGCATCAGGACATTGGCCTGTACTACCAGGTGCAATACGAGTTCGTGATTCGCCCCTGGCCAGCATGGACCGATGTGACAGGCACCACCTACCAGGGCTGGGACGATCTGCTCGCCAACGTGGGATTCAATCAAAAGGTCAGTGGTTCGCTGGTGCCGATCACTGACGCTAAAGGCCAGTACGTGAGCGAGCCCAGGCCGTTGAGTAGCAGCGGATCTGCGATCTCCTACCCTCTCAGTTCAGCCACAGCCCTGCCCACCAAAGGGTTCCGTTTCTATAAAGAGATGGATTTCAATCAACTCGGATTTCCACAGGGGGATCTTGGATGGGGATAAGACTAGGTGAGGGTGCCGTCAACCAGCTTCGCACGGTCGTCAAGGCGTTTGGCAATCAGCCCCGCCCACAGCTTCCCCCCGACGCTGGCAACGCCCGAGGGTTCGCCTGGGTCGCCAAAGCTCAGACCCCAGCGGGGGGCATTGCCGCAGGAACCTCGCAAGGTTGCACCGAAGGTAATTGGACCGGCTCGGCATACACGACCACCACCAACTCGTTTACCGTGTGGAACCCCTCCACCACGCAAGCCGTGAGCGGTAACACCTGGGTAACCATCGCCTGGGTGAGTGGACGGTGGGAAGTGATTCTGGAACCCTGCTGATGGCATTCAGGAAGCGTAATCAACCCGGCTGCCCCTGCTGCACTCCAGCGGTCTGCACCACAGACTTCCACGTCGATGAATGCGGCTCGGCTTCCGCGGGTGCCACCGTCGTGGTAAAGACCGGCAGCGGCACAACCGTGGCCAGCGGTACCACCAACTCGTCTGGCGATGTCTCGTTGAATCTGGCTGGCTATGTAGGCCAGACCCTCTACGTCACAGTCACGCACAACACGACGTACTTTGAAACAGCCAACGGGGTCTTGCTCGGTAACTTCTGCGCGCGGCGGTACGCTTACCAGCTTGCACCCAAGACCTTCACCTATGGCACGGCATGCGGTTCAATCTCGATCACAACGACCAGGTGCGACGGCACCACCCTGCTAGGCTCAAAAGCCTGGACACTCCAGAAGGCCAGCGCTGATGGCTGGTCTACCTACACCACCGGAACCACCGACGCCACTACAGCGAAAAGCACGGTCGCAGGTCTGACGTACGGCGGTGCCTACGATTACTATCGGTTCCTGGTGACCGATGCCACAGGCAGCGTGACCGGCAGCAACATCATACTGACCGCCACCAATTGTGCGGCGTCAGTGATCATGCGAATGGCAACATCAATTAGCTTGCCATGCACCACGCCACAGGATGCGATCACCTACAGCAGTGGCAGCAGTTCAACCTATGTCCGCACATGCTGCACGGTGGCATGCAGCGGGGTGACGATGCCCCCTTTGCTGTATGTGTCCGACCCGTCGATGAACATCGACAAAACTTGCAACGATGCCACGGGCGGGTTCACCCTGACCCCTGTGTCTGGCACGGCTACCCTGATCGGTAATCTATGCTTGTGGACGCAGTTAGATTCATCAGCGTCAAACGGTCGCAGGCCACAATCAAGCTATAACCTTGACCTGTCCAACGGCACGCCAGTCCTGAACCTGCAAGTTTTCTACAATTGCAGCACAACGGCCTGCCAGACATGGTACGGCAGTAACCCGTATTTTTGCGCCTGCCAGCCACCGAGCGGGCCGGGATGCTGTGCGTTTACAGCCCAATATATTACCAACTCATTCGGCAGCTATTGGGCGACGATCTGCTATCTCAACTATGCAATCACCGCCACCAGTTGGACGTGCAACCCATTCTCGGCCACATTCACAACGCCAGCCATCCCTCTCGTAAGGAATGGCACAGTGGTCTATCTGCCAGCTCGCACAATCACAATTACCGAATGAGTGACCCCCTCGCACACCTCCGCACATTGGCAGCAGCCGACCCGGCCAAGTGGGGGGCAGCTTTGCTCGAGCATGAGCGCCAGCTCATCGAGGGGCCACGCCAGCCATCGGCAATTCTCAAGCCCCCTCCACTCTGGCGGCAAGCTGTCACCTTCGCCCGTGCCATGGCTCAGCACATCAAGGCCGGGCTACCGATGGCCCGCAAAAGGCTGGCACGCCAGCGTATGGCGACCTGCAAAGCCTGCCCCCGATACCTGGCAGACTCGGGCCGATGTGGCTCGTGTGGCTGCAACATGGCGATCAAGACAACCTGGCAACTCTCAGCCTGTCCTGAAGGGAAGTGGTGATCTATGGCCGTTGTTTCCGGGTCTGCCAAGGCAAGCAGCATTTTCAAGCAGACCATTGCCTCGGGGTTTTTCGCTGGCTCAACCCGATCGCTGGCCATCTCCAACCAGGCCCAGTTTACCAACGGCACGGCAGCCGATCAGATTGACCTGGTGGGCATTGGCCAATGGACCCTGGCCGCTAGTGGCTCGCAGGTCGTGGACCTCACCACGGACCTTGTGGACGGTTCAGGGGCGTCCGTGAACTTCGCCCGCATCCGACACTGGATGATTTCGGTGGTAACCAATGCCGGCACCGATGGCTCGATTGTGACATTCGCAGCCGATGCCACCAATGGATGCACAAACCTGATCAGCACGGGCGGGATTCCGATTCCTGCCAGCAGTCCCAACAACAACGCCTGGCTGTCGCTGGCTGCCCCCAACACGACCGGCATCGTGGTCAGCAGTACCAACAAGCGGGTCGTCCTGACCACCAACAGCATGGCCAGCGTGACCGTGTATTTGCTGGTTGCCGGGGCGTGAGCTGTCAAGTAATCCTTGACAGCTGGCTTGATCTGACAGAAGGCTAAGCGTACACTATAGCCGTGAAGTACTCAGAGAAAGGCCGGACACCAAGGGCGGGGTGTCCGGCCTTTTTTTATGCGCGTCAGTCTCGGTCAGGTGGCGAATTTAGCCACCTGCGATGGAAATCATCTTTGGCATCGCAGAACCATTCGACCACCGGCAGCACAACCTTGAGCAGGCAGCCAAGCACGGCCAGGGCGAACCAAATCGCAATCAGGGCGCGAATGATACGCTCGGTCATCCGTGGGACCACCAGATCCCAAAGTTTACGACAATGATTCCTATGACCCCAATAACAAGAGCGAGAAGTCCAAGGGCAAGAATGATTCCGCTTTCAAATTGAACGCCAAGGCATTCGATTAAAATTCCAATGATAATCGTTAGCCAGTTAAAGACTTTCCATTTTTTTCAGTATTCGCTGGTTTGCTCAATCGAGATTGCCCACGTTTTCAGCCCTTCAAAAAAATCTGCCGTCCACGTATTGATCAGCCGTCAACCTGTTCTCATACTGTACAGACCACTGAACAAGTAGGCGGCTAGAGCAGGGTCAAACCGATGCGAATCGACATCAAGGCGGGGCATGTCACCGAAGTCAAACCGGCATCAAAGTTTCCGCTTTTTCTTCGGCATGCCAATAACATCACTCTTGCTGGTGGCCGGGTTATCGAGTTGACCCTGGTCTGGACTACCGCCAGTTCGTGGTCCCGCAACGGCACCCACGATGGAACCTGGGGGGTCTTCCGGGTCGCTGGCTTTGTCGTAGCCTATCGGGTTATTGGCTGACGTGTAACCAGTGCCAACCCGGCCGGGCTGCGTGGAACCGCCGAGAAGCGCTACTGCCCCATATGGCCCCTTTTCTTTCATGACCTCGGCAAAGAGGTTGCAAGCTAAAAGGCCAGGGCCGGTTAAGTCATCGGTCATTGAGTCGTCAAATAGCCAGGCAACCTGAATACCTAAAAGATCGCAAAGCGGCTGCAAAATAGCAAATTCGGGTTCGGTTTCGCCCCGAAGCCATTCGTTCGCAGAAGTTGCAGAGTACCCTAGAGCGCGGCCTATCGCTGCGCCCGATAACTTTTTGGCACCGGCGGCCGATTTTAGCTTCTGTGACCAACCCATTACAAAATAATCGCATTGTAAGCCGTTGCAAGTCAACAACATACGACTAATCCTTTAAATCAACGGAAAAAGCGTTGACGAGACGGAAAAAGCGGCTATCCTTGTTCTCAGTGATGCGGACGACATCACCGGGAGATGCGAAGCGATGGAAGTCACGATTAACCCGAAAGACCTGATCGAGTTCCGGTGGTTGATGGAACAGTCCATTTCCTGCCGTGGCCGTGACGCACGTCGGACGATTCGGGCTGGCCTGCTCCGCATCTCTCGCCGCTACCCCAGGGGGCAGCAGCTCATCGCTTATCAGCTCATGGCATTTGGGAGGGTTCATTACACGTGGCCAAACGAGTGATTCCGAAAGATGGCGAGCGACTGCACAGGATCACGATTGGCTTGCCAACACCTGTGTACCAGTCGCTCGTGCAGAAAGCAGACGAGGAAGACCGTTCGCTGAGCTATCTAGTTGTGCGATTTGTCGAGTCCGGTCTTGCCAAGCCAAAGGCGCAGGCTTGCACCAGTTGAATCATAGGACGGGCACCCTGTAACACAAGCTAATGATTACGTTAATTAACACGCGTTTAAGCGTGCCGTAAAAGGTGCGCGCCGAGGGAGCACACGAAGTGAAGGTAACAACCGAACAACTCGTTATTGACCTTTACCATCTATGGCGTGGTGGCAAGGGCACCGTTCGCACGCTCTTGGTTCCCGTACCGGGTTGTGGTTTTGTGCTGCGACTGGAACGCACACAGCGTGAACTGATTGCCACGTTTGAAACGCTTGAACCGCCCCTTGGTTTGGGCTCATTCGATGAATGGCGAGACGATGAGCCTACCCACTGCAACACTTGCGGGGCTGTGATTCCCGCCATCGAGGACGCCACTTGCTACCATTGCTCAACACAGGCGGTGAGCTGATGGAACCACATGATCCCATAGCTTTCGAGCTGATTCCGTTGTTGCTTGGCGTGTTGTTGGTCGCATTAATCGCTATGGCTTACTCGATTTTCTGCGACATCCGCGACGGTGACGACGACGACACGATCACGTACGACCTGGACACACTGCACCCCTTCAGCGGGCGGGAGTGGAAACGCGATGATCTGCCGTGATTGCGTGGGCAGCGGTGAAGATGACGTATACGGCGGTCGCTGCCGTGTGTGTGGTGGCATAGGCGAGATGCGGCTTACCGCGCCGATGCCAAAACCACAGGCGGTGAAACCTAAAACCGAAAATCCCCGTGGACCATTTATCGGCAATCGGATTGTGCGGCAGCACTGGCACTGGTTGGTGCTGCCCGTCTATCAAAACGACCCGATTCCAGCATGGGCAATTGGCGAAAAAATCTACCGCCCCAAGGTTGACCCCCTTCCTTACTGACATCCCGCACGGAGCAAGAGATGAGCCTTGCAACGATTGACCAAACCTATAGTTCTGAGATTCTAAAAGCCATTGGGATTAACGACCGAGACCCCAAGGCACAAGCCGCTGTGTTGGTGTGCCAAAAATACGGTTTCGACCCGCTGTTGAAGCACGTCGTGCTGATCCAGGGCTCGATCTACGTGACCCGCGACGGCCTGCTCTCGGTCGCCCACCGATCCGGCAAGCTCGATGGCATTGTGGTACAGGCGCAAGGCAAAGACGCCACGCACTACACGGCCACGGTGAGCGTGTACCGCAAGGATATGACCCACCCATTTACTTACGTGGGCCGGTATCCAATCGGTGGCAGTAACAAGCTCTATGGCCGGGAAATGGCAGTCAAGTGTGCTGAGGTGATGGCATTGAGGCGAGCGTTTGACGTGAGCCTGTGTGCCCGTGAAGAGATGTGGGACCAGGGCGAAGACATCGAGGTTACGCCCACCACAACCAAGGCAATCGCAGCACCCACACGCCAGCAGAAAAGCATGGAAGCTCGCTACGCCGAATGGCTGGCCAATGCTGCCCACAACCTGGGGCTATCCCCCAGCGACCTGGAATTGGCGTTGGAACTCTGGGCCGCGGAGAACATGGACGCCAGCGAGGCCACGGTTCACGAGCTGGCACTGGCACACCCTGAATTGTGGCAGTCAGCCGAGGGCGGTTTCCGCCTGGCTTGCCGACGCCTCAAGGCTGCTACTGGTGCGGCCTGTGCAGCCTTGAGGCGTCGGCAAGCCAGTAGCACTGCGACCACCGACGAAGACGCCGACCCTGACTTTGAGTGAGAGGTAAAGCCCGTGCAGTGGTTGAGACTCTGGGAAGCCGTTCTGGATTCGCCGAAGGTGCACGGATTGCCCCCAGCTACCTTTCGATCCTGGGTGCTCATCCTTTGCTCGGCCACCCGTTACGACTGCGGGGGCATCTTGCCCCCATTCAAAACCCTTGCTTTCTGGCTCCGCATGACCGAGGTGGAACTTGGCGGCCACATGGTCAACCTGATCTCGGAAAAGCTGGTTGATGACATCGGGAACGGGTACAAGGTCCACGATTGGGAGCATTGGCAACCCAACTCCGACAGTTCAGCCGAGCGGGTCCGCAGGCATCGGACATCCAAGAAGGCAACGAAACAACCATGTAATGTTACGCCACCAGAGGATGTAACGGCATGTAACGTTACTGAAACGTTACCGAAACGTTACGGTAACGGTTTAGATCAGATCAGATCAGATAAAGATCAGATCAGATCAGAAGAGTTCGAGATCCTATCGGATCTCTCACTCTCGGAAAAAGCGAGAGAGACCGACCCCGAAGAAATTCGCCAGCTCTCTCTCTACATCGACCAGGTCACGGGCGGCTCCTGGGGTAGCCAGGCTGCCCAGAGGGTCCGATCAGGCACACACACGGTAGACGCATGGCGGGCGGCCTGGGGGATTGTGGCTGCACTGGATCGGCTGCCGAACAAGCCCTGGAACTACGCGGCCAAGATTATCGAGTCCTGGCCGGGCGGTATTCCACCGGTGGCCAAACCAACCACGCACACCAAGGGAAAAGCACCGCCTCCCACACCCGAGGAGGAGGAAGCAGAGAAAGCACGGCTTGAGGTTATGGAGCGGCAAATTCTCGCACAACTGGGGAGATCGGGATGAGTCTTGTGAAAGAGTGGTTTGCCGTCTGGAAGCGGCGGCACATTGAGGTGGTCCATCGCCATGATTGGCCAGCCTTGGAGTCTGAGTATTGGAACCCATGGTTCCGGTCGCTTATTGCGGCCAAAGCCTCTCAGCCTGCCTGCAACGCTGCCAGCGATCAGATGGCCCTTGAGCGTCATCCGTATCTTGACGGCCAGCTAAAGGCGTTCCTGGCGATCCTGAAGAGCATCCGGCTGGAGACTGGCAACGCCAGCATGCTCAGCCGTGAGGATGTGATTCTGGCCAGCCAGGGGTGCGACTGGTGCAGCGGCTCCGGCCTTGCCGTGGTCGTGAGGCGGGACCGCGAGTCATTCGCAATTGTCACGCCAACCGGCATTCAAATTCAGAAGCCCGAAGCAGTGATGGCTTGCGTCTGCCAGCACGGGCGATGGCTCTTGAGCAAGCACAGCAAGCCACCCTGGTTAGACCTGGCTCTCTACCAGGCCGAAGTAAAGATTCGGCATTCCGAGCTAATCGGGGCACCCGTGGAAGACAGCAAGTGGGGCTCGTTTGCGGCATGGCGTGAGGCCATCGCCAAGCGAAGCAAACTGCCCGTGGAGCATGTGCCACCACGGCCCAAGTTGTTCCGGGCGTTAGCCGACGCCTCCCCGTCAACCAACTGACACGCATTTACACACACGCAACGAGGAACAATGAGAGATGAGCCGCGAAGCACAAGAGTTAGAGACTGAGGATCAGGCTTTTGCAACGCCACAGGAAGAATTGACAGTACTAGAGGAAGAAAAAATCGAGTTAACGCAATGCGTGGCTGAAATTGAACGCCAACTCTCATCCGCCAGAAGCTCTGTTTACCGTGGCGGCCAGTATGCCGACTCTGTGTTGTTTAGGCGTGCAAGTGACGCCAAGGTGCACAATGCAAGTCGTTTGAAATGGATTAACCAGAGGATTCTGCAACTTCAAAGGGAACTGGGCGCTGACAAAAGGGCAAAGCTGGCCGCAAGAGCTGAGACCCGCGAAAGGCGTTTTATTTTGGCCGCGAAGCAACTTCTGCCCGAGTCGCAGTATTACGCCATCTGGCAGAGAGTGAATAGCTTTGACTGAAGATTCCGCATTACAACCACACACACCGAGGCACAACATGCAACTCAGCCTATTTGCACTTGATACACCACCCCACGCCCAACACGGGCGCAACGTGCCCACCACGCACACATCCGATCCTGTTGCCTCGCACCAGGCCGACGAGCACCACCGTGCCAGCGGCAAGCGAGACCGGCACCGGGTGCTGGTGCTGGGCCTGGTAATCAGGCACCCCGCCAAAACCGCGTGTGAACTCTGGTCACTGGCGACACCGGAAGAAAAAGCCCTGCTCGCTGAGATGCAGGAGGTGCGGCGGAGGCTCACCGATCTGTTGCACATGGAAGACGTGAAGCAAACCGCCTCCCGAACTTGCACCGTCAAGGGCACCACGCAAACCACTTGGCGTGTAGCCGATGCCAAGTGACATCTTCGCCCGCCTGGTCAAGCACTGGGGGCCGGGCGACCGCGAAACATTTGAGGAGCGGGCCGCCATCCATGAATTTGATGGTGGCCTGTCACGAGACAAGGCCGAAGCACTGGCCTTCAAAGCTACACTCAACAACATCGAAGCACGCAACACACAGCACGAACGGACACACAATGCTGGTACTGAGCAGACACCCCGGCGAAGAGATCGTAATTAACGAGGACATCGTGATTGAGGTTATCGAGATCGGGCACAACAAGGTACGTCTGGGGATCACGGCACCGGACAGCGTGGGCGTTCACCGCCGCGAGGTGTACGAGGCCATCATCAGGAACACCAAGCGGCTGAACGGGGGTGGGCAATAATGAATCAGGAACGAAACGCGGCCCTGATCGCTTGCTATAAAGCGGGCGATCGGGAATCAGGGAATGAATTGATAACTGCAAATGAAGGCTTAATTCGTGCCATTGCTAAACGAAATGCTGTACGAATGGGTTTAGCTCATCGTGACCCGTTAAACGACGACGTTTTGCAAGAGGCTAGACTGGGCATTTTGCGTGCCCTGCAAACTTACGATCCAACGCAAAGCCAGTTTACCACGTTCGCCACATTTTGGATTATTCGCCAAGTGCGGTCCTTCCTGAGAAGTGAACTGGGAACAATTCGCGTTCCCTACGTTTGCAAAACCAGTACGGACAGTTGGTCACAGGCAAACGCAGTACGAGGGAAACGCGCGGCAGGCGGCACGCTAAATGACATTGACAAGATGTTTGCCGAACCCAACGACATCCTTGAAAACGCGGAAGAAAAAACCAATCAGCTTCGTCAGACCGTCAATGCGATGCAGCACTTGAACAGATCGCAGCAGAAACGCATTCAAGCATTTCTGAACGGAAACGGCAAAGCACCCGCGAGGGTTAGTTACAAGATCTGGAAGAAAGGCATGGCTTGCAGCGTAAAGACAATGCGTGAAGTGCTGGCCGTTAGGGGCGACATGCCAGAGGTGAAGTGGTGAAATTCCCCAAAGCGTGTGCCAGGCCCAAGACTGGCGTGATGAATGCGACCGAGCAGCGTTACCACGACCTGCTAATGCTTCGCAAAGCGGCGGGCGAAGTGATCGGCATCTGGTACGAGCCCTTTAGTCTGCGACTTGCACCCAACACGTATTACCGCCCTGACTTCCTGATACAGCTTGCGGATGGCTCGCTCGAACTGCATGAAGTGAAGGGCTACTGGACTGACGAGGCCAAAGCAAAGACCAAGATTGCGGCGGACTTGTACCCGTGGCCGATTTACTGCGCCACCAGCAAGGGCAAACGGTTTGACGTGGCCCTGATTCACGATCACTGGAGGGCAGCATGAGCAAGCCCAACAATTTGCCCGCTGGCGAGCCGAGTACAAGGCCGCAGTCAAACGCAGGCACGACCCGATTGTTGTGCGTGTTGTCGAGGCGGCCAAAGAGGCTAAGCCACCCCGCAAACCCCTGAACCAACGCCAAGGCTGTTGGCTCGGTACTTCCGTCTAACGTCCGTTTTCCCCTTAGCTTAGAAAGCTAACCATGCGTCGTTCTTTTCGCCCTTCCGTTATCGGCCTTGAACCCCGCGAAATGCTCACCACCGCCATCGCGTTGCCGCACCAACTTTCCCGGAACATGCACACCGGGTCCATCATCGGCGGGCAAGTGACGCTGGAAGCCGTGGGCGCTGCCACCACCAACGGCATCGAGGACACCAGCAACACGTACACCGGCACCGGCTTGGTCAAGATCGGGGGCCAGCAAGTGCAGGCTACGATCACGATCACGATCAGCGATGACCAGTCCTTTACGATGACTATTGACGACGGCCAGGGCAACAGCATCACCGCATCCGGCCTGTCGCTCGCCAACGAAGAGGCGGGAAACTACACGATCGCCAGCACCACCAGCACCACCGGTGCGTGGTCCAAGGTGGCTGGCACCGGCACATGGCGGCTTGATGCCGATGATGATGGCAGTGCTGTGTTCAGCCTCAACCCCCACCAATAACACCAGCAAACGCTGGGGCGGGACGAACGCCCCACAAGGAGCGAGACGATGCGTGAAGGTTGCATCTGCGGTTGTTTACCCCCGCGCGAACCTAACCCCGATTGTGAGCGATGTGATTTTGTGTGTGAGGTGGAACAACTTCGTGCCAAACATGAGCGCACGCGACAATTACAAGGAATACCCGTGAAATGCTGGAAAATCGTTTACCGTTCCAAGTCTGAGGCCAAGCGCGATGCCAAGCGGCTCTTGCTCCGCAAAGTCTCGCCTTTCGTGATGCGTCCATACAAGTGCCCGTTCTGCAAGTGCTGGCATTTAACAAGGCAGAGGGTGGCAGCATGATCGGAAACCTGCTGAGCATCAAGGAAGCGGCTTTTCGTTGTGATTGCTCAAACGCCACGATTCGACGGGCAATTGATAGACATGAGTTGGATGCCAGCAAAATCGCAGGTTGGAAGATTCGGCAAGAAGACCTGGAAGCCTGGGTCGCATCACGAAGAAAACAAAAACCGCAGCCGGTACGCCGTCAGCCAAAACGAACGCAACCGGCCGCGATCATTCCACCGTGGGAAGCCGAGATTCAACGGAAGTACGGCAACCTCTAGCCTTTCTTTCTGGCCTGCCGGATCGCTTTTCGATCTTCGCGCGTGGCGAGGGCTTGCTGCAAAGCTGCATGCAAGTCTTCGTCATGTCGCGTTAAATGGGAATAGTGTTTGGATATCATCTCGGTTGATGTGTGTCCGACCAGGGCGGCAACGTGGGCAATCGGCACCTGGGCACGCAAAGCTTCAGTAACAAATAAATGGCGAAGGGCATACGTGGTCGCCCAGGGCCAGTTCTGGTTTTTGGCCACTTTGCGAATGTGGTAGCTAATCAGGTCACGCGACCACATGCCACCATGAGGCGCCCTAAAGATCGGCCCTTCGGGGTGTCGTTGGGCCAGATCCTTTAGCCTGGGCATCCATTCGGCTGGCAGGTAAAGCACCCTGAGCTTGCCTGTTTTGTTGGTGGTCTTGCTGTGCATGACGGCGACCGATCGATCCCAATCAATCATTGACGCTTCCAGTTTGAACGCCTCCCCAGGCCGGCACCCGACCGCAGCCACAAACCGCAGCACTTCCCGCGCCTCGGCAAACTCAAGCTCTCCAAGCAGCTCATCAAACTGCTCACGGGTGGGGATAGCCTCACGCCGTTTGGCCGGGGCCAGCTTGAGGGCTTCAAAAGGATTGCCGGCGGGAATCTTCACCGAGCTGGCGAATCGCCAAAGGCCGCGAATCACACCAACCGCGAGCCTGCGCGTTGTCGCGTTCCAGGGTGCTTTTTTCCCGCCCTTGTTGAGCCACTCAAGAATGTCTTCGGCTTGAACTTCATTGAACTGCCAATTGCCCAGCACCTTCACGAACCGCTTGACCATGTAGACTGTCGAGTAATAGTGCGACTCGGTAAGCTCGCCATCATTGAGCCGACGCTCCAAGAGATCCAGGTAACGCAAAGCAACAGCCCCGACAACAGGCGGCGTGGCTGCGGCTTTCTCCTGGGCTCTCTTCTCTTCATTCAGCTCCACCATCAACCTATGAAACTCTTCTTGGGCTATCTCGCGATCTTCCGGGCCGCCCTTGTGCAACAAATGCTGAACGCCCCCGATTTCGACCCGCCATTCCCGACGGCTCTTTCTGTACCAAGGTCCAGGTGTACGCGCCATGGTCAAAACCTCATTCCTGCCGAATTCCCTGCCATTGTGCTGTTCATGTCTGAATTGTAGCACACCCAACATTATGCGCGATAATGTCGAGTGACCGCAGAACACCCTGAAAAACAGGCAAAACGCTATTTTCTAAGGGGTTTGAGCTTGTGTATTTTTATGCAGGAATTGACTCTTGTCCAGTTTTTAGCCTGCCAAATTCCCTGCCCGGTGTTTTTCTGAAGCCTGCCAATCCAGGTGGCTAATTTAGCCACCTGAAAACCGACCAAAAATAAAACTTGACATAATATAAGCCGCAAGTCCTTACGCGGTAGTAATATATAGAAACCGCCTTGTCAGATGCCCTTATAGGTAGAAATTCCGCCATGAGGAGAGCATATGAGCTGGTCAGACGCAAGCGGGCAGGCGGTCGAATCACCACGACGCCCGATGGGCCTGTCCAAGAAACGGGCAGCCGATCGGAATAAGACCAAGGATCTGGTCATTCTTGGCCTTCGTCAGCAGGGCTGGACGTGGCGAGAGATTGGCGATTTTGTTCGAATTTCGCATGAATCCGCCCGCAATCGCTATCACAAAATTCCGAGGCGCATTCGTGAATCACTGGTCCGATCGGCATGCAGCTGACTTTCGAGGCGGTGGCAAGGGCACCGTTCTTGTTGCCCCTGACAAAGCCATCTCTCATGGCGTAGTATGCCTGACTGGTGGCCAGCCGTGGAGCAGGCTGGACGTAGACCAGGGCAGGCAATGCGAACACATCCACCCCGCCTATGCTGACTACAACTGGATTTGCCTTGCCTGCAACCAGGGCAACGAGCGGGCCGAACGAATCGCAAGTAAGCACGGGGCAGCGGTCGAGGTTGAAGAAAAGCCAGCCAAGCACAAGCCGATCAAGTTTGTACCAAAAGGCCAAAAGGCACCATAAATCACCCCGCGTACGGGGATTGTGGGGGGCTCTCGGAAAACTGCCGATCCCGCCACAGGATCACCTGAGAGAAGCAACATGAGCGATTCGTATACAGCTTTCCGTGCCTCGTTCCCCGCCTTCGTGCTGGCAGACGCTTTGGCAATCGTGAAGGCTGGCAAGGTCGATAAGGCCCAGGCCGAAACTCTGGCTCACTGTGCGGTCGAGCTTGAACTCTGGGCGCTCGGCTGTTACTTCGGAGCCGGCGCTGGTGGCAATTTGAAGATGTTCGCACCGGCCACCGACGACGAATCGCTTACCGACGACGAAGCCCACGACCTGCTTGAGCAGCTCACAACTTCCGATGGCGATGAAAACGGCACACACGTCATGGTTGCCTGTCCGATCACGCCGGCCCTGGCCCTGAAGCTGGCTGGCTGGCTCTTGAAGGCGGCCGAAATCATTGTGCCGATCCTGCTATGAAAGATATCCTTATTCTTTGCGCAATGGCGTTATTTGCCATTCTTGCAACCGCTTACATAGATCATCTGGAGCAACCCATGACCGTCTCCGAAAAGCTGAACGCACTTCAGCAGTCTGTCGCCAACGTGACCGCCCTCGTGCAGGCCCAAAGTGCTGAGATCGCAAACCTCAAGGCCACGATCCAGGCCGCAGCGTCAGATAAGGCCCAGGCCGACTCTGATGCTGCGGCATTGCAGGCTGAGATCGACAAGCTCAACGCCATCGCACCGCCCTCGGCTCAGTAACACGCTTGGCGCGGTAGCTCAGTAGCGAGAGCAAATGAGACCAGGTAAACCTGGCGCCCCTGTGGTTTTACGAGGGTGCAACTCCCTTCCGCGCCTCTAAACACACATGATCACATCCCTTTTGCTCCTGCTGACGCTTCAGACGCCTATCACGGTGTTAGCGGCTGGCGATCCACGGCCCGTGGTTGTGGTGCTGGACGGCACGGCGTACACGCTCACAACCACGCCTCTCGTTGGCCCTGGTCCTGCTCCACCGGCACCCAAGCCGCCCGAGCCACCCACGCCCACGCCGGTCGAGGGTATACTCTGGGCCTCGTTGATTGTAGACGCCAGCGACCCCAAGCAAGCTGCACTGCGAACGAACGATTCAATTCGATCGTTGGCAAAACCCGGCGCAGTAAATTTGCGCACGTATTCGCACGATGACCCCGCCCTGGCCTCGGTCAAGCTCGCGCCTTACGTGACTCAGCACGGAATGCCCACGCTTGTGATTCAGGACCAGGGCGGCAAAGTCTTGTCGAGCGGCAAGGCGGCCGATGCTGCGGGAATTGTGAGCGAGGTTAAGAAGTACAAGCCGTGAGCGTACTACCCGCATCTACAGTCCGAATCGCTGGCGAGTTTCGCACATTTGGCTGGGAGCCACCAACCCGGCGAGCAACGCTGGTTTGCGGCGGACCACTCGTTCAGGTGCCGAAAGAAGCCTGGTCCGAGTTTGAGTACCGCCCCTCCACAAAGGTGAAGGACCAGGGCAACCGTGGCGCCTGCAATGGGCACGCCGCAGCAAGTACGCTGGAATTGTGCCGATGGATTGGGCTGGGAACGCAGGAAGCCGAAGCCTTGAGCCCCTGGTACATCTACGCTACCTTGTGTAACGGCTGGGACCGTGGATCGAGCATCAGTGACGCGCTGGAATTGTTGCAACGTGAAGGCACCTGCCTGGAATCGCTGGTGCCATACTCAACGATTAACCCGCGACTGATTTCTGACCAAGCACACAAGGACGCAGCGAACCACAAGATCAGCCTGGGCGGTCTGCTTACTGAATGGGATGACATTTGCAACGCGGTGCAGCTGCGGCGGCCCGTCAATCTGAGTGTGCGAGTGGCTAACTCTTGGGGAAATGTTGCTGGCGATGGCACCGCGCCTGTTTGTGTTGGCCAGGGCAATCACGCGGTAGCCGTGGGCTGGGGAATGCGACGCGGCAAAGACGGCGATTGGCAGATCAAGATGCAAAATAGCTGGTCCACAAAATGGGGCATTGATGGATATTGCTGGCTGACTCGCAAACATTGGGAGAGCCAGGGCAGCCGTGAAGCGTATTATGTCGAGGCGGCAACGTGGGCAATCGGCACTGAACCCCCGACGGTGACTGTATGAGCGCTCTTTATCTCCGCACATTGTTCGCTCTGCCAGGATCTGGCGAGACGGGGAGGGAGGTGATCACGGCCGAGGCCAGGGGTTGCAAGACCGTCCTTTTCGTTGGCCCAAGCGGCTGCGGCAAAGACTTCGCATGCACATATTTGGCCGGTCGAACTGGCTTGAAATTCTGGGGCAGCACATCGCAGGTGATCGCCCTTGAGATCAGCCGACAAACCGGGGCACCGCTTGAAGTGGTGTTGGGATCTCGGCACGGCAACCGAGAGCGATGGCGAGAGATTGGCGACGAATTGCGAGCGGACGACCCCGCACATCTGCTGAAGGTTTGTTTGAGTCATGGCGCCAAGCTGCTGAATGGCACCAGGGCGCTACCCGAACTGAAAGCGGCTCGGCAAATCATTGACCACATCATCTGGATTGATCGGCCGGGAATTCCTACAGACCCGATGCTGGAATTCGGGCCTTACGATGTGGATATGCACATTGGCAACTATGGCGACAGAGCCAACTTCTGCCGAGCCCTCGACACTCTTGCAAAGGCCCTCAATCTCAAGGCCGCATGAGCGACGAAGTCGACGAAACCATTGAAGACGCCGATGACCAGTATCAGCTTGGCTATTCCGACGCGACCGCATCGGTTGACGCCGACCTGGAACGGGCCAAGGTGACTCATTGGCTGGCATCGTCGTGGCGTCTAATCTCGCGTTCGCCTGAACGCGATGACGGCGTGGTAAAAACCCTGGAAAGACTGGAAGCAGCAATCGTGCGAATTTCCGATCAGGTAGGCCAGCCCTAAGTGCAGTCCAATGTATTTTGGTTCCCCGCAAAACATGGCGAATCCGGCAAGATTATCATTCAGCACTGACCCCGATCCAGGTGGCTAATTTAGCCACCTGAAAACCATAACATGCCTGAATTTATTCTGACCTCCGCAAAGATCATGGCCGATGGTCGCACGGTTCGCCTGCAGTTCGAGGCGGGTGTAGCCGTGGGCCAGCCTGCGATTGATCGCCTGCGTGATGTGGGCTTTATGGACTACATGCCAGCCCAACGGCGTGGCGCAGTAGTCACGGTCAGCGGCCTGGCCGCGGAAGTGATCGGCGTGCAAGCTGAAGACTGGAACATGCCATTGCCGTGGATTGACCCGCCACAGAGTGGTGGCCAGTTCGAGGCGGGTGAGTATTTTTTCCTGGTTACGCTGACTGATAAAGACGGCAACGAGATCAAAACCAGCCCGCCGATCTTTGGCAACTCGGACAACAGCGGGGAACGTGGCCATCAGATTGGCGATGGACAGCTAATCAACCTCCATTGGCGAGACACACCTCCACAGGGTGGCGTGGCTCGCGTCTACGCGGCCCAGCAAAAGCCGCTTTTGGATAACCTCACGCAGTTAATCGCGGGAACGTCGACCACCACAAGCACGATTCTGGCCAGTGGCCAGCCAAACGCCAACGCCCGTAAGTTTGTGCGTCAATCCGTGACCCTCACCGTAACATGCCTGCTGCCAACGCCAGCCCCTTGGCATGACTGCCCCGTGGTGGTGCCTGCTGGCTTGTGTGCTGACAATCGCGGCAATTCTACGGCGGCGGCTACGATCACGGCCGACAACGAAAGCGTGGTTAATGCCGATGGCAAGCTGACTGTTGAGCACATGACATTTGCCGATGAAGTGCATGCGAGCAGCAGCAAGGGCAGCGACACGACCGGCGATGGCTCGCAGGATAAGCCTTTCAAGACGATTGCCAAGGCACTGGAATCGCTGAAAACACACGATAACGTCCACGTCAAACTCCTACGTGGCGACACGTTCCCATTTGAGCCGTGGCTAATCCAGACGCCCGGTGATTGCATCAGTGAGCCCACGGTTTACGAAAGCTACTGGAACCCCCTTTATGGTCCTGACCCCGGCACCAAGCCTATCTTGCTCGGCGACACCAGCACAACACCCGATCCGAACGGCGAGCGAATCTGGTTTCGTCAGTACGACCCTGCGACTGGGCAAGTCGGGGAAGCTCCCTATCAGTTCTTCAGCGGACTGCAATTTCTGGGTGATCCGACTCGTGGGGCGTTGCCCCCAATCTGGCCTGTCGGGAGCCCACAAGATCACATAATTCTGATCGACTGTGACTTTTCAAACTGCCAGCTTCAGCCTTCGTACGGATCTGCCCAGCAGCGGGCCCCCATCGGTTGTGCCCTGATCAATTGCACGGTGAAGGACGTTCACGCCAACGTAGCAAGCCCAGCCCACGTCCAGGGGATGTTCATCGCTCACTGCGGGGATTTCCTGATCAGTGGCAGCACATTCGACCGCAACGGCTGGCGATATGATGGCGATACGCCTAAGCCAGATGCGAATGATATTTTTTGTCACAATATCTACTGCGCCAGTATGGCCCGACAAGTGATCGTGGTGGATAGCGAGTTCCGGGACGGTGGCCAAAGCGGCTTACAGATGCGCGGCGGTGGCGTGTGTGCTCATTCAGGATTCGAGGGCAACGTCTCTGGCTTTTCAGCGATGGACACGCACAGCCTTTACCGATGCACTTTTTCTGGCAATGGCCTTTACAACCACATCGTGAGCCAGGCCCCAAGCTGGAACCCAGAGGTCGTTCACGACTTCAACGAGGTGCACAATCAGATTGGCTTTGATCAGACCCGTACGACCACCTGCAACTATGACGGCATTAACTCGTTCCACCATGATTCAGGCGGCACCTATGTAGCCTCTCGCATCGTGGTACGCCACGAAACCAGCGACAACGGTGGAGCGATTAGCCTTGGCAACATGCTGCCTACGCATCACCTGATTGTGTCGCATAGCCTGCTCCAGAATACGGGTAAGGACTACCAGGGCAACCCGCTTCGCAATGTGTGCCTGAAGCCGGGGAATAAGAATCAGCCTTTGCTTGAGTGGGATTACAACTGTTATACGGCGACATCATGCCGCGATGCTTACGTTTGGGGTACAGAATCATTTCAGACTTTCAGCGATTGGCAGTTTCACCGGCAACCAATTATGGAAACGCACAGCATCGAACTTCCAGCCCCTGCCACGCCTCCGCCAATCGCAGACGACGGCGGTTACTACGGTGCAACCGACTACCGCACACCAGCACCAACGCCCACACCTGAGCCGGTACCGCCAACGCCACAGCCCTTGCCCCCAATTGCGTTTGAACCGTTGGTAAGGTACGCACGGGCGCAGATTGCAGCAGCCGAACAACTCCTAGCCGACCTGGGGGCGAAGTAATGAACGACCACACAGACAACACGCTGGCCGGTGCAGGTATCGCCCTTGCCTCGCTGGGTGGCCTGTTCGCGCAAGCCACGCCCGGTACGCTGGGAATCGCTGGATCTGTGATCGTGCTTGCCACGCTCGTTGTGCGTGCAGGCCAGGAACTTGGGCGGCAGTGGATCGCATTGCAAGGCGAGAAGCTACAGCACGACGACCTGGCCGCGAAGATCACGCAGTTAGAAATGGAAGCCGCTAACCTCCGCAAGATGGCCAGCATTGGATACTGCCCACTCGACCCCAACGGTAATGGCCAGCCCGCTTGCCTACGTCCCGCATCCAGCACCGGAGTCCAGCCGGTCCCCCCTGCATGACGCCCTGCTGCTGGCTGTGTGGTGAGAGGTTTCGCAAAGTACCGCGTTCATTCTTTCGCCTGCCAGGATCGGCCACGCTCAAGCCCATGCACACGGCCTGCGCCATGATCGTATATAGCATTCACCAGTCACCGGCTATCGAGCGTGAGAGAAATGCGGTCATGACGGGGCCAAGGTACTGTTACGACTGGCGAACGAACGTGTGGTATTGAGCATGGCAGAACGCATACCCACCTATCGGCCACCATCGCCTATCCCTGGCCTGCCACGCTACCAACCACATCGACCCAGGCGAGAACATGACCAGATCGGTGGTTCGCCATTCGCGTCTAGCCGACTGTGGCGCAAGTTCAGAAAGTCTTTCCTAGCAGAGCACCCCCTGTGTGCTGACTGCAAGCGGCATGGCATGGTGACGGCAGCCGAGCAAGTTCACCACATCGTGAAGCGTGCGGACGATATGAGCCTTGCCTTTGATGCAGACAACTGCATGGCGCTCTGTGCATCGTGCCATAGCAAGCGGACCAGCCGAGGCGAGTAACCAGTTTCGCCCACATATGGCGCCGTCCCTATATGGCGTTTTATGGAAGTTTCGCTTCGTGAAACAAGGAAACTCACCCAGGGGGGAGGGGGGCATGTCCCCTATCAACCTGGCGGTGTTATCCGAGCGGTGGGCCTTGCACAAAAATAAATGCAAATTCGTAGGGGGTCACCTGTGCCAAAGGGACCAAAGCCGAAGACAAGCCGGAACACCAAGGCGAAGCCGGTAAAAGCCCAAGCCGAATACCAAGTGCCAGCCTCGCTGGACGCTGTTGGCAAGCAGGAATTCAAGCGGCTGATGGGGCTGCTGACAGCTCGGGGCACGTTCGAGCAAACCGACCTCCGCATGATCGAAGAGGTGGCAGCAGCGGTAAGCGAGTTGGTCTTGATGAGGGCTGCCATTGCCGAGCAAGGCATGACGATCGAGGCAGCCAATGGAACGCTGATCCCTCACCCGCTGCTAGGCATGGTCAACCGATCTTCTTCGCGTTTGCGTGGCCTCCTGAACGACCTGGGCATGAGCCCGAAGCATTCTCGGCACGGTGGCCAGACGGCTGGCACCTCCAGCACATCAGACCCCTGGGACGGACTACTAGGCGTTGTCGGCTAAAGCCAAACAGATTGATCGAGGTGAACTGGCGATCAAGTTCGTCAGTAAGCTGAAACTCGTGGGAGACTTCGCTGGCCAGCCGTTTGACCCCCGGCCCTGGCAGCAAGACATCCTCCGCAAGCTATTCGGCAAACTCCGCACCAATGGGCGGCGACAATACAAGCGGATGTTCCTGGCGCTGCCCCGTAAGCAGGCCAAGACCACACTAACGGCAGCCATCGCTGGTTACCTGCTTGTGGGCGAGTGTCAAGGTAAAGAGCAGCAGCAGATTTACTCGGCTTCAGGCGACCGGGCGCAAGCGTCACTGATCTTTAAAACGCTGGCCAGCATGATCCGGTCAGACCCGATCCTGTCTGAACGGTGCCTGATTTACGACTCTTACAAGCGGATTGAGTATGGCCCCCTCGGCAACACTTTTGAGGCTCTTAGCCGAGAGGCTGGATACAAGCACGGGCTCAGTCCCTCGGCCGTGCTGTTCGATGAAGTCCACGTGTTGCCAGACCGGGAACTCCACGACGTTCTCACCACCGGCTACGGTGCCCGTCTTGAACCCCTCACCATCTACATCACCACCGCTGGGTGGGATCGACAGTCAATCTGCTGGGAGTTGTGGGAGTACGCCAGGCGAGTAAGGGACGGCCTGGTCGAAGATCCCGACTTCCTGCCGATTTTGTACGAGGCCGCACCGGATGCTGACTGGCGAGCCGAGTCTACTTGGCGTGCGTGCATGCCAGCCCTCGACGACTTTTGCAGTCTCGACTACATCCGCGAAGAGTGCAACCGAGCCCAGAAGCTACCAGCGTACGAAAACACCTTTCGGCAGTTGTTCCTCAACCAGTGGACCGAGCAAGCAAACCGCTGGATCTCGCTGGAGACCTGGGACAACTGCAAGGCCGATTTCACCCCTGAAGATTTCGCTGGCCGTGAGTGTGTGGCGGGCCTTGACCTCTCCAGTACCAAGGACCTCACCGCCCTGGTGCTGATGTTCCCGAACGAGTTGGGTGGGTACGACATCCTCCCTTGGTTCTGGTTGCCCGGTGAGACAGCGATTGAACGCGAGAAGGCCGACCGCACCCCGTACACCGTCTGGACTCGGGACGGGTTCCTGGAACAGACAGGTGGCAAGCGGATCGACTACGAGTACATCAAGGCCAAGCTCCTTGACCTCGCCAAAGAGTACCAGTTTCGCTCGATCGGTTTCGACCCGCAGTTTGCCCAGATGCTGGCCAGCCAGCTCTACCAAGATGGCGATGGGCTGCCGATGGTCGAGGTGCGAAACACCTTCACTGTGCTGAACGCACCCACCCGCGAATTCGAGCGGCTGGTTGTGGAAGGCAAGATCCGACACAACGGCCACCCCGTGATGCGTATGTGTGTCGCCAACGCCAGCCTCAAAGAACGTACCGGCCTGGTACTGCCAAGCAAATCCAACAGTTCTGGCCGCATTGACGGTGTGGCGGCAGCCGTGATGGGTGTGGCTGTTGGCATGGGTGGCCCGCAATCTGATTCCTGTTACGAACATCAGGACCTGTTGATCTTATGAGCCTCAGGCTATCCATCGTCGCTGCGGAAGACGGGCCAGCCATCGCTGTGGAAGCTGATGACAGCCCCGTGCCACCAGAGATCGCTCTGGCCTTTGGCCGTGCCCTCGTTGCTGCGTCTGAGGTCTTGATTGGCCTGCATTCGCTGGCCAGCAATGAACCGGACGATACCCCGCAACCTGATCTGCCAGTCTACCCACGCCAGCAAACCAGGACTCTTTAATGCTTGCACTGCGCCAGCGATGGGGACTAGAGAGACGCGCAGCACAACCGGCAAACGCCGGCCTGGGCATGCCTCTGTCTCTCACCAACCCGGTACTCTCTGGCATCCTGGTCACGCCCAATACGGCGATGCAGTTCACGGCCGTTTTTGCGGCCATTAACGTGATTGCAACCGATACGGCATGCTTGCCCCTGTGCGTGTACCGATACCGCAAGAGCGGTGGCCGAGATCGTATCTATGACCACCCGGTTCACGGCCTGCTAAACGTCTCGCCAGACGCCGAAACAACGGCCGTGCGATACCGACAGGCGCTAATGGGCCATGTGTTGGGCTGGGGTAACGGGTACAGGGAAATCGTGTTTGACGGTGCAGGCCGCCCCGATGCTCTCAAGCTCATGGCACCAACCACCAGGCCGTGGCGGTCTGACGCTGGCCGACTGTGGTACGAGCCAGCCCCTAGCCAGGATTCATTGCCACCTCGTCGGGTGCTGCACCTGGCTGGCCTGGGGTATGACGGCCTGGTTGGCTACTCGCCTGTTTCGATGGCTCGCCAAGCGATTGGCTTGGGCATCGCTGCCGAAGAGTTTGGCGCGGCATTGTTTGGTAACGGCAGCCAGCCACGGGGCTACCTGAAGACCCCGAAGAAGCTCTCCGCGGAAGCGGCACAGCGACTCCGTGAGCGGTTTGAGAACATCCACCAGGGCACCAAGAACGCTCACCGCTTGGCTGTTCTTGAAGAGGGCTTGGAATGGCAGAACTCCACGATCAACCCGGATGACGCCCAGTTCTTGGCTACTCGTCAGTTTCAGGTGATCGAAATCTGCCGGATGTTCCGGCTGCCCCCGCACAAGATCGCAGACCTGACCAACGCCCACCTCTCGAACATCGAAGAAAGCAACATCGACTACCTGACCACAACGCTCATGCCGTGGCTTGAACAGATTGAGCAGGAAGTCAATCTCAAGCTCTTCACTGAGAAGGAACGGGCACAGGGCTACTTCGTCAAACACGATATGTCCGCATTCTTGCGTGGCGACATGAAGAGCCGAGCTGAATGGCTCAAGACGCTCGCTGGCTTGGGTGTGTTGTCTATTAACCAGATGTGCGAGATCGAAGGACTCAACCCCGTTCCTGCTGACCAGGGCGGTGACAAGCGTCTTGTGCCCCTCAACATGACCACGCTGGAAGAGGCTGGCGAGCCCCAAGACGTTCCCGAATCACAAGAGCCGAACGAACCGCCAGACCCCACTAACGAAGGGGAGGAAGACGCTGATGAACAGTATTGAGCGGCGGTTTATCCCGCTGGAATTCAGGGTACTGGACGATGGCGACGGTAACGACACGCCGGTTATCCGTGGTTACGCCAGCGTCTTTAATAGCTGGTCGCAAGACTTGGGCGGCTTCCGGGAGATGATCATGCCCGGCGCCTTTGCTCGATCGCTCGCCAACGGTGATGACGTGGTGGCCCTGTACAACCACGACCCATCCATGCTGCTTGGCAGGCGATCCAGTAATACGCTGACAGCCTCGGAAGACACCACCGGGCTACTGGTGGAGATCAAGCCACCCAACACCACCGTCGGCCGTGACGTGATGGAACTTGTGAAGCGGGGCGATCTCAAAGGTATGTCTTTCGCCTTCACCTTGCCCAACCCCAAGACAGATCAAAAGTGGATGCGAGGCGAAACCGGCGACCTCCGCGAAATCTACCGCGCCAACCTCCATGACGTTTCTGTTGTGACAGAACCCGCCTATCCAGACACCTCCGTTGGCATGCGATCTCTCAACGAGTGGCACGCCAGTCAATCGAAGGAACACCGAGCCAGGCGGTTGAACCTGGCAGCCGCGCGGATTCGGCTATCAGAATCCCTCCTCAGGAGTCTTGTAAATTGAAGAAGCCCCAAGAGTTGAGGGCCGAGGCAGCCGCGCAGCAGGCAGCCGCAAAGGCCATTTACGAAGCCGTGAAGAACGACGCCAGCGGGCGTGACTTCACCGAGGATGAACTGCGGACTTATGACGCAGCCCTCGACAAGGCGAACAAGCTGTTCGATGAGGCCGGGACCATCGAAGCACGAGAAAAGCTGTGGGCAGCCGTTGACGCCAAGCGCTCCAGCGCTCCCGCCCAACTGCCCCACAACGACCCTGCCAACACCGCCAACGGACGCCACCAGTACAGCATCATGCGGGCCATCCGGTCCCGCCTGCCCGGCGCTCCTGCCCTTGATGGCATTGAGCTGGAAGTCCACCAGGAACTTGCCAAGCGTAAGGCTGCGTCGGGTGGTGCTGCTCAGGGCATCATGATCCCCTGGGACGTTTCAATCCGCAGCGGAACGGAACAGCGGGCACTCGATACCACCGCTGGTACTGGCTCGATCCCGACCATCCTTGATGGCACGCTGATCGACCTGCTCCGCGCTCGACTCTCGGTCGTGGCGATGGGCGCTACAGTGATGACCGACATGCAGGGCTTGTTTGCCATTCCCCGCCAAAACCTGTCCGGCACGTCGTACTGGGTGGCTGAAGGCTCCGCGCCAACAGCGTCTAACCAGACGATTGACCAGGTGCCGTTCTCGCCCAAAACCGTGGGTGCTTACACCGACTACACCCGTCGGTTCATGGAGCAGACCAACCAGGACGCCGAGGCTTTCGTCAAGCGAGACCTCACCGCCATCCTGGCCCGTGCCATTGAAACCGCAGCCATCAACGGCAGCGGTTCCAGCAACCAGCCAAAAGGCATCATGGCCCGAACGGGCGACACGCCAGCCGTTGGCCTGGTCTCGCTCGGCACCAACGGTGCTAACCCCGCCTGGGCCAACATCGTTGCCCTGGAAGCGATAGTAGCCACGGCGAACGCCGACTTCGGGAACCTGGGCTACCTGACCAACGCACCGATGAGGGGCTACCTCAAGAGTACGACCAAGGTGCCCAACTTCCCCAGCTACATCTGGAACCCAGACGCGCCCCAGACCCCGCTGAACGGCTACCAGTGCGGCGTCACCAACCTGGTGCCTGCCAACCTGACCAAGGGAACCGGCACCGCTCTTTCGGCAATCCTGTTCGGCAACTGGGCAGACCTGGTGATCCCGATGTGGAGCGGTATCGACCTGTTGGTTGACCCCTACACCGGATCTTCCATCGGCTCGATCCGAATCGTGGCGTTGCAGGATCTGGACATCAACCTGCGTCACCCTGAGTCCTTCGCGGTGATCGTGGACGGCAAGACGAGCTGATCATGATCGTTCAGTTTCTTCGCCCCTGTTTTGTTGGTACGCATTCTTACGCGATCGACGAAACAGCGGACATCCCCACCGAAACCACCCGTGCACTGCTCCAATCTGGGGCAGTGTGCGAGGCACCCCCAACAACACCCAAACAAGCGGCCTCTCCCAAAGTGCGAGAGGTTACAACCAAAGCCCGCAAGGTAGAAACCCGAGGGTAACCTGTGGCCCAGCGCACCGAGATCGTCACACCGCCATCTGTTGAGCCAGTGTCCCTGGATGAAGCCAAGCTCCATCTCCGAGTTTCAATCTCAGACGATGACGCTTTGATCTCCAGCCTGATCACGGCCGCCCGTTCCGTGTGTGAGACTCGGTTGCGGCGGGCCATCTGCACACAGACCATCGACTGCTACTTCGATAATTTTCCCTGGGGTGGCGGCTACTACAACAGCATGATTCGCCAGATGGGTCCGTCTCCTTACTGGCTGCCTACCTCGACCGGACTCCTCGATCTGCCCAGACCACCTGTGCAAAGCATCACGGGCGTTTATTACCTCGATTACAACGGCACCTATCAGACTATCGACCCCTCGCTCTACACCTACAGCGTTGGCACACCGGGCAGGATTCAGCCTGTTTATGGCAAAGTCTGGCCGATCGCTCGCCCCACGATTGATGCTGTTCGCGTGCGTCTTGTGGTTGGCTATGGCGATGCGTCGGCCGTGCCCGAAACCATCAAAGTGGCCATGAAGTTAATGGTTGGCAACTGGTACGAGAACCGTGAAGAGGTGATTGTTGGCTCGACCATCACCGAGGTTCCGAACTCGGTAGACGCCTTGCTATCCACTGAAGACTGGGGAGGCTACTCATGAGAGCCGGCCTCATGCGAAAACGGGTCACCGTGCTTCGCTCGGTAGACACAGTGGACAGCTTTGGCCAGGTGATCAGCGGGGGCGGTTCAAACATCACACTTGGCCCGTACTGGTGCGAGTTGAAACCGCTGCGGGGCAAGTCGCTGGAGATCGCTCGCCAGTTACGCGAAGACATTTCTCACCAGATCACCATGCGTTACTTCGGGGCCATCTACCCCTCCGATAACTTGCAGATCGACGGCCGAACCTTCCAGGTAGCCGAAGCGTTGAACCTCGACGAACGCAACCGAACTTATCAATTGCTCTGTACCGAGGTGCCCTCTCAAGGCGCACCAGGCAGCCAACTCTAAGAGGGGCCAATGCAGCTTTCGACCACACAACGCACCGCCCGCATCACCACGCTAACCACCAACATCGGCAGCACGGCCAAACTCAAGATCTACACGGGCAGCGCTCCGGGCGTTGCCAACGCGGCAACCGGCACGCTCTTAAGCACCATCTCGCTCCCCTCCACGGCCTGGACGGTGGCAAGCGGCGTGGCTACACTCAGTGGCACATGGCAAGACACATCGGCAGCAGCATCGGGAACACCGGGCTACTGGCGAATCACCGACAGCACGGGTGCCACAATCTATGCCGAGGGGACCGCAGGCGTGAGCGGTGGCGAGCTCAGCTTCACCACCACCGTCAGCTTGGGCGGCACCGTATCTGTCACGCAATTTACCTTGACCGAAGGGAACGTCTAAGCATGGCCGACGCAACTTTGCCAACAGGACCGATCCAGATTGTGGGCTCTGCCGAGTGCGTGGCACGCCCTGGTTCGATCTCGCTTGACGCTTACCCGTTGCTCACATTCGCACCCGAGCAGCACGGCAAGGGCATCAGGATCGAAGACAACGGCACCACCGTGGCAGCGATTGCCGAAGCGTTTGCTCTCCAGCCTGACGCGGTGGCAGTGGCCAGCAAGTTTGCCACGACTGCCGAGCATGTTCGCCAAGCTATTGATTACGCCCTCGCCGTCACCCTCGCACAAGCCACACCAACCCAAGAGGCAAAATAGAATGGCAACGCTCTACTCAAATCCTCAGGTCGCTCGGTTCTGCAATGAGGCTCTTCGCCCGCTTGCCGATGATATCGTTCGGCTCTCGTTGGCCGTTCAGCATGTGCTGGCTACAAGCACTGGGCAAGGCATCTTGGCAATTCTTCAAGCCGTCACCGATCAGACACAGGTCATTGACGACGGGTCAAGCGTCGATGGACGCCCACCCATCAACGTGGGGCAGGTCGTTGTCTTCCTTACCGAATGCCAGGCCGCAAACGTGGCACTCGCAACAACCACCGCCGTTCAGCAGGCTAACGCCATTCAGGTTAACGGATATCCTCAGTAATGGCTCTCCTTGATCTGTACATGCAGACGACCGGATCGGACCTCAACGCGGGGACGGATACCACCACTCCGTCTTCGTCGATCTCAGGGACAATCAGCCTGAATACGACGACCGGGGTGTTCACCTTCACGGCGGGCACCACGGGCGCGTTTTCAGGTACGTCGGTCGGTGCATGGGTAGCGTTCAGCAACACGGGCGACACAGCCGCCCGCATGACAGGCACCGTAGCGACCGTAGACGGTACGAGCTCGATCATCACGGTATCGTGCAGTACCACCCCACCTTACTACAGTACAACCGGCCTAGGCTCGCCATCGTCGCTGACGGGAACCGTGAACTGCCGAATCGGTGGTGCTTGGGGCTCATCGTTCGCCATCACGAACAGCGGCTATGCGATGAACGGGACGACGCCATCGCTCTCAGGTGCGATGACGGGTTCCACGTACACCGGCCTCCGCGTCAATATCCTTGCCGGTACGTATGCGATCTCTGCCGCAACCATCACGCTGCCCGTGGGCCTGGTAGCAAAACCGATTTGGTGGCGTGGCTACTACAGCACCATCACCAGCGGCGTGGCTGATATCGACAATTGCGCCAACGTGGGCGGCACGCTGATCAACACCAGCGGAACGACGGTCACAGGCTCAAGACCTCAGATCACCACCACAAGCAGTACTCAGTTCGTCCTGTCCAACTATACGACACTCTCGAATCTGGAATTTACTGGTCCGGGCACCGGCCCGGCGAACACTCAGGCAGCCGTGGTTTTCAGCGGAGCGGGAACAGTCCAGGCGTACCGATGCAGGTTCACCAGCACATTACGCGTTGCGATTGCTTCAACATCGTCCGGCACGCTTGAGGTCATCGGGTGCGGATTCTTCGGCGTTTCATCAGGCGCTGGTTTACAGATTTCCGGTACGCTCGTCATGGAAGGTTGCACCTATCGAGGTGCAAGCAATCTGATCTTTTATGGCGGCACAATTCAAAACAGCGTCTTCGACTCAACGGCCGGCGTTTCGCTGTCAATGCAAAACACAAATGCCTTTGTCACAATCGTGAACAACACGATTTACAACTCATCGTCCGATGGCATCTGGCTACGATACGGCACAACAGGCGGCATCATCGCCAACAATCTGTTCGTGAATTGCAGCGGCTACGGCATCAACGGCAACGGCGCAACTCATACCGTGGCCTTGCTGAACAATGCTTTCGCAAACTGCACATCGGGCCAAACCAATAGCTTCTCGGCTCAGCAGATTTTCGGCAGCACGATTGCCGAAGTCTCATCACCGTTCACGGCAGCGGCATCGCACGATTTCAGCCTGACGACCACCGCACTCTCACGGCAGGCTGGCTTCCCCGGCCAGTTTGAGGTCTAATTGGCGAGTCAAGGCTACCTTTCGATTGGTGCGGTTAAGCCGGGCACGTCCCCGGGCACCAGCCTGAGCTTTGTGTCCATCGGTGCGGTGCAGCCACAGGCCACACCCACCAGCACGGCAAGGCTCACCGTCACCTTGGGCCCGGTGTCGCTCACTGGCACCGCCGCCAGCGCAGCACCCACGCCAACCACGGGTGGCTTGACGCTCACTCTTGGCAGCCTGACCACAACGGCCACAGCTTCAGCCACAGCACCCACGCCAACCACGGGTGGCTTGACGCTCACTCTTGGCAGCCTGACCACAACGGCCACAGCTTCAG
>Ga0207959_1000054_pt1 | contig 34530 bp, 52 predicted proteins | sample CryBogCBH20Aug07_FD_184609 | JGI IMG/M metagenome (GOLD analysis project Ga0207959, IMG submission 184609) | Freshwater microbial communities from Crystal Bog, Wisconsin, USA - CBH20Aug07 (SPAdes) (version 2) | ecosystem: Environmental > Aquatic > Freshwater > Lake | place: Crystal Bog... | reverse complement strand
TGGTAAGCGGGTCGCTGGCGGGGTTGCAGGGACGCTTGCAGGGGTTAAACAGGCCACTAACACGCCAGCACCTTGCTATGGTCAGCCCATGATGCAAATGGGTATGCCACAGCAAAGCCAAGCATTTGGTGCTATGCCCACGTTTGTGAATCCTGTGTTTGATGAGGAGTGGAGAGCGCCGCCGCCTCCTACTACACAGCCAGACCATTTACACCCAGAGCGAGAAGAAATAGCGGCTGAACGTGCTGCTGCAAAGGATGCAGAATGACCTGGTTTCTAACATTCTTTAGCGACTTGTTTTACATCCTTGCTTTGCTGGCGCTGGTCTCTGGCGTGGGTTTATATGGTCTGAGCTACTTTGCTAAGTTGCTGCCTTTTATCGCTACCTACGCCCTTTTAATGCAGATTGGCGGGGTTGTTTTGGCCTTGGGCGGTGGGTATTACGTTGCTGACCATAAGGGCTATGAGCGCCGTGTGGCAGAGGACAAAGCCGAAATTGAGCGGTTAAACGCCGAAGCAAGGGCTAAAGAGGAAGAACTTGCCCAGACGCTAAAAGACAAGACAGCAGCACTTAGAAAGGCATCCAATGCTATTAAGCAAAAACAGATTAGTATTGTTCAGCGCATTGACTCTGGCGAGTTGCGCTTTCCCTCCTCCTGTGGTTTACAAGCCAGTTCAGATGCCGGAACTGCCGGAGGAAATCCAAAAGATGGAGCCGAATCTGAGCGACAGGCTCTTAAAGATATTGCAGCCATTGCCGCAGACGGAGACCTCGCAGTCACCCGCCTCAACGCCTGTATCGACCAATATCAAACAGTAAAGGATAAGGTCAATGTTAAACAGTAGTCAACTCGAAAAGCTAGGGATTAGCGCCGCTTGGGTTGATGGGCTGAACAAAACCTTTGAGCGCTTTAAGATTGATACTCCTAGACAGCAAGCCATGTTCATTGGTCAATGTGGGCATGAGTGTGCTAACTTTAAGATTTTGGAAGAAAACCTAAACTACAAAGCGGCTACGCTGATGCGGTTGTGGCCTAAACGCTTTCCAACACAAGAAATTGCTAACCAGTATGCCGGAAACCCCAAAAAAATTGCCAACATGGTATATGCGAACCGAATGGGGAACCGTGAGGAAACTTCTGGAGATGGGTATCGATTTAGGGGCAGAGGGTGTGTTCAGCTTACCGGACACGCAAATTATTATCACGCCGGACAAGCCCTTGGATTCGACTTTGTCATGCAACCAGAGCTAGTAGCAACCCCAGAATACGCCGCTTTGACTGCTGGCTGGTTCTGGGATACGCATAAGCTAAACGCACCTGCCGATGCTTGGGACTTTGTTAAATGCACCAAGATTATCAATGGCGGGACTATTGGGTTAGAAGAACGCAGAAAACACGCTGAACAGGCACTTGTTGTTTTAAGTGCTTAATGGGAAAATTAAACTTTTAAAGGACTAATCATGGCTTACACAATTACTGGCAAAGGCAAAGAATCTCCCAAGGGTCACTACGTTGTGGAGAAAAGCCATCAGCACCCATTGGAACAAAAGGTTGCTCGTTTGGAACAAAAGCTGGACAAGCATATGCACTTGCCAATGGAAAAAGCGCATCACCCTGGTACTGACCAGAGCCAAGCGCCTTTGCCTAATATGCGCCGCTATTAAGCCGTTCTATCGTTACGTTTAGGGCATCCAGCTCGTTCATTTTGCGAATGAGCCAAGCCCTTTTTTGCCCATGCCAGCCCATCATTGACCCACGGTGGCAGTCTGGGCATAGAGCGATACAAGTGTATTGAAGCCCTTGCTTTATGTGATGGGCTTCACTTGGCCCAGGCTGGTCACAGATGCTGCACTCTAATTCCTTGACTCTTGCTAAATACGCTCGTTCCAGCTTGTTGAGTTTGTTGTTCATTGGTTTTCTTTAGTTTTGCAGTAACATCTTCAACGCCTTCAATGGTGTAGACCCGTCCAGCTATCTTGTCTAAAAAGTCTGGGTCATCTTTTTTGACCAGCACCTTTAGTTTGATTGTTAATTCTTTCACGCTAACTCCCACTCTCGTTCTTCACGATTTGATTTTGATTTGACAGTTCGACCTGTCAGCCTGACCAGTCCAAGCTGCATCATTTCCTTAAGACGCCTAGCAACTTGGTTTGGGTCAAGCATTGAACGGTCTGCTATACCGTCCTTGCCTTGTGGCCCATTAAGAATCAAGACCGCTATTATTTGGTCATAGTGCTTGGCTTTGAAGTCTACTTTGTCCGCAGCCAGTTTGCTGGTTATGGGGTCATTGTTTCGGTACATCTTTTTCCCTTAATTTAGCCTCAAGAAGGCGCACAAATTCTTTGACTGATGCGTAGGGTGCTGACAAGCCCGAATCACGCATTAAACGGGCTATATCACGCTTTGTCATTCTTTTCTTTTAGCTTGGCTTCAGCGGTTTTTACCCATTTGTAAGAAATAGGCCCACGAACTTTTATTTCTATCAAGTCTTTTTCGTTCAGGCCAATCCAACGTTTGGGTGTTTTTTTAGGCACAAATTCAAGTCTGCACTCTTTGCACATCCATAGAACAGGCGTTCCTCTTTCATTTAGCCAAGAATCAACGGTTTCATGATTGCAATCCATAGTTATTTCCAGTATTCATACACGACAAAGTAAATACCCATCCAAAACAGGACAGCCCAAAAGATGCTGATAAGTGTTTTCAAAACGGTGCATCCTCATGGTTTTCTGGGTTGAACTTAGGCTCTCCAGGCTTGTTAGGCGGCAATTTGGTTGGGAAGGGCCAGTTATTCATCATCATCCTCCAGCTCTGGATAGTCAGGGTCTTGTGGGTTAGGGTGGCGAATAAGCTGGTTGTAGTAGCGCTTTTCAGCAGCTACTTCTTGGCGCAGTTCTTCTATGTCGAAGTCGTAGTCGTCAGTCATACAAGTGCTACCGCTAAAAACCAAGCCAACAGACAAGCAATGACAACAGCCAATGCGTAATCCAAGAATGTTTCAAAATGGGAGTTCATCATTTGCCTTTGTTGATTGGTTCAGCGAGGAGCCATTTGCTACCAAGGAATCGTACAGAAGCGACCCAAGACCGAATGTTGTGTCGAACAATATGACGTTCGATATACGGTCTATCAAAGTGTCCTCGAACCCTTTTGAGTAAAGTAGTTGGCATAGTTGATCTAGCTCCATTTGCTTAGTTGATATGTCTTGCATTTCTGCTCCTTAGACCCCGAACTGTTCAGGGCATGGGTGCATTGTATGTTGAGTTTGCTCTACTGTCTAGGTATTTCAACAAATTATTTTCTAGGGGATTTCCCTAATGCTAAAATGTTGAAAAAGCTCAACAATCTATTTATGACCAAAGAAGAAGCAATCAAATTAGCAGGTAGCCAAGCCAAGTTAGCCAAGCTCTTAGGCGTGACAAGGGGCGCTATCTATCATTGGAAAGACATCCCTGCTTTACGAATTTATCAGCTTAAAGAATTGAAACCTGATTGGTTTGGGTTATAGTAGTTTGAAACACGGCTAGGTCTGAAGTCATGAGCAGATCGAAAAGCGAACCGCACCCCGCCTGCCGCAGTTTCATTTCAGGGTGCAATTTGAGTGCGGAAAATTCAATGCATTATTACCAATTTAACATTGGTGACTACGTTAGTCACACACGTCATTTATCGCCTATTGAAGACATTGCTTACAGACGTTTGCTTGATGCTTACTATTTAAGTGAACGCCCGTTGAACATCGGTGTAACGTCTGTTGCACGTCAGATAGGTATGCGAGAGTTTGAACAAGAAGTTCGATTGGTTCTTGAGGAATTCTTTTTGCTGTCTGATGATGGTTGGACAAACCAAAGAGCAGACAAAGAAATTGCTCACTTTCATTCAAAAATTGAACAAGCGTCAAGAGCTGGTAAAGCGTCCGCTGAACGCAGGTCTAACGCCCGTTTAACGGACGTTCAACCAACCAATAACCATAAACCAATAACCAATAACCAAGAACCAATAGATATAGAACCTAAAGGTTCTTTGTCCGAAGCGGGGCTTCCGACTTGCCCTCAACAAGATATTTTGATTCTTTGGAAGAAAAACTTACCGCACCTTACGCAGCCAAGAACATGGGAAGGTTCTCGCAAAACCAACCTACGCCAACGCTGGATGCAAGCTGCAAAGCCATCAGACTATTCGCCAGAGGGTTACAAAACTCAAGACGAAGGTTTGAAGTGGTGGGATGGGTTTTTTGCTTACATAGCCAAAGACACCTCGCTTGCTAAAGGCTTTGAAACTAAAGGCCGCACTTGGTTGCCTGACCTTGAGTGGGTGGTAAACGCTACAAATTTTCAAAAAATCATTGATGGGAAGTACGACAAATGAGTTTTCAAAAAGCTACACAGACGCCAGAAGTTCAACAAGACACCATGTGCCAAGCACATGAATGTCCTAATCGGTGGACTGTTGACAATGGCAAACGACTTTGTTCAGCACACGCATGGTCGCCATTTAGAGAATGGGAAAACATTACTAAACGTGAATGGGCAGCTTATCGCAATCGTGGTGACCGCAACAACTACGAAGCTATGTCGGTCAACATTAAAGTTCCAGCTCGCAAAGTTTCTGAAGAAGAAAAACGTCAAATTATTAACAATTTGCGTAATTTGATGCGGGAGAAGCGCAATGCGTAACCACTACAACCATGAAGAACTTGAAGCAGCACGAATCCTTGACTTGGTACGCATGGGTGACGATTCTGTGCCTTGGACAGCAATAACTTGGGCCTTATGGGTTTTAGGCGATGCAATTGGATTGAGTTAAAATTCTTATGCGGCTACCTTTAGCGGGGGAAAAGACGATTCATCACCGTCCTGCTGCAATTTTTTTAGTGATGGCTTCCACCAATGATGAGGTGCGACATGATTACTCAAGCATATCTGCAAGAAAGATACAAATACTTAGATGGTAATTTGTATTTTGCAAAAGAAGGTTTTGGAATAATTAAAGGTTCTAAAGCTGGTTGTGTTAAAAAAAATGGATATGTAAATATCCGAATCAAACAAAAAATGCTCAAATTACATAGAGTAATTTTTTTGTTTCATCATGGATATATGCCTGAATACATAGATCACATTGATGGCAATCCAAGCAATAACAAAATTGAAAATTTGAGAGCAGCAAATGCTTCACAAAACGCTTGGAATGCTCAACTAAGAAAAGACAATGTTACTGGAATCAAAGGCGTAGGGTTTAATAAAAGGTCTGGCAAATTTAGAGCAAGAATTGCAGTCAACAAAAAAACAATTCATTTAGGACATTTTATTGATATAAAAGATGCAGAAGCAGCCGTAAAAAATGCAAGACAAAAATACCATAAAGAGTTCAGTTGTGATGACAGCAGATCAAATTGAATTTATGAAAGATTGCGAAAGTAGAGAATGGGTGGAACGCTATCGCAAGAAAGCTAAAGAGCTTGGCTATGGCGAAGCTAATGCTTGGTGGGCAGACACCATCGAGGCTATTGAAAAAAAGCGTGGCAAGAAAGAAGCTGAAAACTTACGCCATCGCATGAACAGAATCAAGGGCAACAAATGACATTCATAATTACTTTTCGTGTTGAAGGGCCGCCTCAAGGCAAAGGCAGACCCAGGTTCTCAACCCGTGGCGGCTTTGTCAAAACATACACACCAAAACAGACATCCGACTACGAAACAATGATTAAAGCATCTGCAATGCTGGCAATGGGGGCTTCAGAGCCATTAGAAACGCCTGTAGCCGTGTTTTTGCACGTCACTAAGGCCATACCAGCGTCATACCCTAAAAAACGCATAGAAGCCTGTTTAATCGGTTCTGAGCGTCCAACCAAGAAACCAGACATCGATAACATCTTAAAATGCTTTCTGGATGCCATGAACGACATTGTTTACAAAGACGATAAACAAGTCGTAACTATCCATGCCACGCAGGTTTACGGCACGTTTCCCGTTGTTGAAGTGCTGGTCAAGGAGGAACTGCAATGAACCCGTTTGAAATTCTTGAGCCGACCTGCATTAGTTTTTCTGGTGGTAGGACTTCAGCTTATATGCTTTGGCGGGTCTTACAAGCTCACGATATGAGCCTCCCAAGTAATGCAATTGTTTGTTTTGCAAATACAGGGAAAGAGGATGAAGCGACTTTAAAGTTTGTTAACGATTGTTCTGTCAATTGGAATGTGCCAATTGTTTGGCTTGAGTACCAGGATGCAGAAGAATCCAAAGATCGTTGGAAGCAAGTTTCTTATGAAACAGCCAGCCGCAATGGTGAGCCTTTTGAAGCGGTAATTCGCAAGAAAAACTATTTGCCAAATCCAGTTACAAGGTTTTGCACAATAGAAATGAAAATAAGAACAATAGCTAACTATTTGTTTTCAATAGGTTTATGCGAAACAAGAAGCAAAGGCGAACACATGAGTTGGGTTGGTATTCGTGCTGATGAGCAAAGACGTGCAGCAAAAATACCTCGGGATAGAACGCCTTTAGTAGCTGCTGGTGTGACTAAAGAAATGGTCGGTGAGTTTTGGCGCAATCAATCGTTTGACCTTGAGTTACCAAACATTAGCGGTGTTACCTACCACGGCAATTGCGATTTGTGTTTTTTAAAAGGCATGAGCCAAACAATGAGTTTGATAAAAGAAAAGCCAGAGCGTGCAGTTTGGTGGGCCAAAATGGAGGCGCTGGCTCTGGCAAGCAAGCCTGATGGTGCGCGTTTTCGCAAAGATCGACCTGGTTACGCTGAAATGGTGCAATACACGACCGACCAGACAACCATGTTTGATGATGAATCAATAGCTTGTTTTTGCGGGGACTGACATGAGCGAAGCGCCGCACAGAGCTGTTGAATTTATCCTTAAAACTGCCCCATTGTTTGCCAAGGCCAAGTCTGATCGGGTTTACATTGAGGAATACCGCAAGAGCAAGAAAGCATTGTTGATGCAGCAAGCCAGCTTAAGAGGCACTCAAACGCTAGCCGCCCAAGAGCGAGATGCTTATGCCGATGAGGAATACCAATCATTGCTAAAGGGCTTGGCTGCTGCTGTCGAGCAAGAAGAAACTCTCAAATGGCAATTGACCGCTGCACAGCTAAAAATTGAAGTTTGGCGAAGCGAAAACGCTAACAATCGATTTGTTGATAGGGTTAATACTTAGATAATTGTTGATAAAACTCGACTAGAATACATCCATGCCCCAAATTTCTTGGGGTCTTTTTAGGAGCTAGTATGAGCATTACAGTAGAGCAGCACTCAACAGTCATCAAGGTTGACCAAAGTGACAAGTTAATGATTGATAAGTTTGACGATGGGGCGCATCTATCTATCTTTTTCACAGGCGGGTATTCTTCAGTCGCATTGACCCATGAAGAAACCGAAGCATTGATTAAAGCCCTTCAGTTGGCATTGGAGGCAGCATGAAAAACATTGCAACAGCTTTGGTCAAAGCACAAAAAGCATTTGGCCCTGCCCTCAAAACATCCACTAACCCACATTTCCGCAGTCGCTATGCTGATTTGTCGGCTTGTGTGGAAGCAGTCATTGATGCCCTTAATAACAACGGCATTGCCTTGATTCAGCGCAATTATGAGGACAGCACGGGTGTTACTGTGGAAACCTTGTTTTTGCATGAATCCGGAGAAATCTTAGAGTGCGGCAAGCTCCACGTCCCTGCCAGCAAGCAAGACCCACAGGGTTACGGCTCGGCTCTGACCTACGCTAGACGCTACTCATTGATGGCAGCTTGCGGTATAGCCCCAGAGGATGATGACGGTAACGCTGCTAGTCGCAAAGCCCCTGCTTATGACGCTGGTCGCCTGGCTGATTGGTTGGCAGAGATTAGCCAAGCCCCCAATGCTGACAGCCTCAAATCGGTTTACACCGAGGCATTTAAAGATACGCAGTCAGACCCAGAAGCACAAAAGAAAATTATTGCAGCCAAAAACGCAAGAAAGGCGGCACTTTAAATGGAACAAAGAACAGATGATTGGTTTGCCGCAAGAATTGGAAAAGTCACAGCCAGCCGAGTTGCCGATGTGGTTGCAAAGACAAAATCGGGCTACTCAGCGAGTCGTGATAACTACATGGCGCAATTGGTCTGCGAACGGCTTACTGGCAAGCCAGCCGAGTCATTTAGCAACGCAGCTATGCAATGGGGTACAGAAACAGAACCACTAGCAAGGGCAGCGTATGAAGCAAAAATGGACGTTTTGGTTGATGAAGTTGGATTCATTGATCACCCAAGTATTGTCAATAGCGGCGCTTCTCCTGATGGACTTGTGGGTATTGACGGACTTATTGAAATAAAGTGTCCCAACACAGCAACGCACATTGATACGTTACTTAGCCAAACAGTACCTAAAAAGTATGCAGATCAAATTTTCTGGCAGATGGCTTGCACTAATCGTGATTGGTGTGACTTTGTATCTTACGACCCACGCCTCCCTCCAGACTTACAGTTATTTATTAAGCGTATTCCTAGAGACGATAAATACATTCAGCTCTTGGAAGCCGAAGTAATAGAATTTTTGACCGAAACGGCGCATAAAGTAGCCCAATTACTTAACTTGAAAGCATGAAATGAGCAGAACCATCAAAGAAATTACGATTGTTAGCGGCAAATACACCAACAAAGAAGGTCAAGAAAAGTCACGCTATCAGCGTATTGGCTCTATGATTGAGACTAAAAATGGCCCAATGCTCAAAATTGACAGCATCCCAGTAGTTGAGGGCGGCTGGTCTGGTTGGGCTTACTTGAACGACCCTAAACCGCAAGATGGTTTTAAACAATCAAACAAATCATTTGACGAAGACGTACCCTTCTGATAAGATGTTTGAACCATTAACCTAAAGGATATGAAAATGGGATACTACGGTAAAGAAAAAGCACCCAAGGGTGTTACCGCTTCTGATCGCTCTGGCGAGAAGATGGGTAGTGAAAAAGGCCCAAACAGCACCAAGTTCATGGCTGGCGCTTCTGGCGAGAAAATTCCCGCTGGCGCTACTGCCTCTGACATGACTGGTGAGCGCAAAGCTAAACTGGTTGGCGGCGTTGCTATGGGCAAGGCTGACAGCATGGGTGACCGTGTTGATGGTCACATGGGTCACAATGATGGTCGTTTGGGCGAGTTCAAGGGTGGTAGCCGTGAACACGTTGCGTATGAACACAAGCGCATCGACCACGTTCAAGATACAATGTAAAAAGCGATAACCCCCAAGGTGTAGTGACCAAGGGGGCTATCTAACCAATAACAAAGGTGGTTGTTATGGCTAAGACAGATTCTAAAGAAGTTTGCGTAAACTGCAAATTTTGGGAATACACAGGTCACGCTGGTGAGTGCCATCGTTACCCTACCGCAATCGTGAAGTACCAATCACATTGGTGCGGTGAATTCAGTATCTCCTTGTCGGATTGCACCGACTTATCCCCTGCTCCGGCGGGGGACTTTTTATCTCTGCCCGTTGTTGACGTTATGACACCAGAAAAGAAAAAGCCTGGGCGTCCTAAGAGGGTACAACAATGAAGCTTCAGCCTTTAAAAGACAAGATCGTTGTCAAGCCAGAACCCCGCATCCAATCAACATTGTGGATAAAAACAGCCGAGGCTGATACTATCGGCACAGTAGTGGCGGTTGGCCCAGGTCGCTGGCTGGATGATGGCACGTTCGAGGAAAACCCGCTAAAGGGTGGTGAGCGTGTTACTTTTGGCACATTGGCTAAAGACTACAAAGACGAATACTTGAAGTTCCAAGAATGGGTGGAAGATGGTGAACGCTATCTTTTAATGTCGTGGCAAGATGTTTGTGGAGTAATGGATGCTGAAGAAATCAACTAGCCAAAAGGCTTTTAAAGAAAACATCAAAACGGAAGTAAAGGCAGGAAAACCTGTCAAGCAAGCCGTGGCGATTGCATATTCGGAAAAACGTGAGGCTGAGAAGGCCAAGAAAGGAAAGAAGTAATGTTTAATTTTTCACACACCGAGCATGAAATGCGTGACATCATCCAAGCTCTGGAGGCTCGCATTGCATCGTTGCAGCAACACCTGCAAAAGCTGTTGGCAGAAGCTAACGCCCAAGCCGTGGCTATGGCTACGCCTAAAGTGGAAGCACAAACAGACGAAACCGCTGTAAACTGAACCAGTAAGAACTGTTAAGCCAGCATTTGAGGATGGTGACGCACAGAATTTTTTGGCTTTCTTCTGTGCCATGTTGAAGCCCAAATCAAGGTTCTTACATAAATTCATGAAGCACATCTATGGCAACGAAACACGACAAACCAATCCCGCATAAAACAACGGGAAAAGGCAAGACATACAACCCCACAGAAAAAGGGGCTGGTATGACTGCGAAAGGTCGTGCGGAATACAACGCCAAAAATGGGTCTAATCTGAAGCCGCCAGCACCAAATCCAAAGACGAAGAAAGACGAAGGCCGCAAGGCTAGTTTTTGCGCTCGCATGGAAGGCGTAGTAAAGAACGCTAAAGGGCCAGCGGAACGTGCTAAAGCATCTTTAAAGAACTGGAACTGCTGATGGCTACTAAACCTGGGCTGTATGCCAACATCCACGCTAAACAGGAACGTATCGCCCGTGAAAAGGCAGAGGGAAAACCTGTGGAAAAGATGCGTAAGCCTGGCGCTAAAGGCGCACCTACTGCTAAAGCATTTAAGGAATCGGCTAAGACCGCTAAGAAATGACCGAAACGAAACGACCTGTTGGTAGACCTAGCCTCTATGACCCTGCTTACTGTGAGCAAGTCATTGAGTTGGGTAAGCTCGGCAAGTCGACTGAATCTATCGGTGCGATATTAGGTGTTGGTACAGCCACAATATACCGTTGGCGTGATGAAAATGCAGAATTTCGAGAAGCCTTGGAGATTGCTAAGGATTTTGAGCTTCATTGGTGGGAAGAACAAGCCGCAGCCTATATGGTTGAGAATAAAGATGGCCCAAAATTAAACTCTAGTATCTGGTCACGTTCTATGGCTGCACGATTCCCTAAGAAATATCGTGAGCAAACTAAGACAGAAATTACTGGTGCTGATGGCGCACCGCTGTTAGCTGGTATTCAAGTTACTTTCGTAAAGCCTGATGACGCCGATAATTCAGAACGCTGAATTTCCTGTCAAGCTGCAATGCTTGTTCGTGCCGGAATATGCACGTTATCGTGTTTTATATGGTGGTCGTGGCGGCGGTAAGTCTCACTCAATAGCAAAAGCCCTGCTAATCAAAGCGGCTAAAGAGCCACATCGAGTATTGTGCGCCCGTGAATATATGACTTCCATGAAGGATTCGGTGCATAAACTGCTATGCGACCAGATCGAGTTACTGAATCTGCATGGGTTCTACGAAATCACCCAATCACAGATTAGAGGCAAGAACGGCTCTGAGTTCAACTTTGTGGGCCTCAAGAACAATGTCGCCAACGTAAAGAGTAACGAAGGCTCAACAATCTGTTGGGTAGAGGAAGCCAACACGGTTTCTAAATTTAGTTGGGATGTGCTGATTCCTACCATTCGTAAGGAAAAGTCTGAAATCTGGATTAGCTTCAACCCTGAGCTAGAGTCAGACGAGACTTACCAGCGGTTTGTGCTTAACCCTCCGGCTGGCTCTGTTGTTCAAAAGATTAACTGGTCTGATAACCCTTGGTTTCCCGAAACGCTGGTCTTGGAGAAGGATTCCCTCAAGGCTAGGGATATAGAGGCGTATAACACGGTCTGGGAGGGTTTATGCCGCCAAACTGTGGACGGTGCTATCTTTGCCCGTGAGATGCAGATGGCAGATCTAGAAGGCCGAATCACAAAGGTTGGATATGACCCAAATAAACCAGTTCATGCTGTCTTTGATTTGGGTTGGTCTGACGCTACTGCTATTTGGTTTGTGCAGTTTATTGGCATGGAGACTAGGCTTATCAGATATGTGGAGGATAGCCAAAAGACTATTTCTGAGTATCTGGCAAAGATGCAGACGTTTGGCTATGTGTATGACACGCTATGGTTGCCACATGACGCTGAGAACCGAACGCTTGCAGCTAATGGACGGTCAATTGAGCAGATTGTGCGTGCGGCTGGATATAAAACCAAAATCATCCCGAAAACCCCGATAGTTGACAGCATTAACGCAGCCCGTACACTATTCAGGAACTGCTGGTTTGATAGGGAAAATTGCTACGATGGGCTACAATGCTTACGGCATTACCGCTACGAAGTTGACCCAGATACCAAAGCATTTAGCAAAACGCCTGTTCACGACCAATACAGCCACGGGGCTGATGCGTTTCGGATGCTTGGTTTGATGGTGAATGAGCCTCGGCAGCGCAAACCAGTTAGAACGCAGCCACAGGGCTACGGTCAACCTTTAGGATGGATGAACTAATGGCACAAGATATTCCTTACGGCGGTCAAGAACCCGAAATCATTACTGAGGCTAAACAGTTCCTCAAGTGGTGCAATGACTCTGACACCATGAACCGTCAGGAAGCCTTGGAAGACCTAAAGTTTGTCTCCGGCGGTGACCAATGGCCCGTAGATTTACAAAACTCCCGCAATCTTGAATCCCGCCCTGTTCTTACCATCAATAAACTGGATGGTTTTTGCCGCCAAGTCACTAATCAACAGCGCCAGCAACGCCCAAGAGCTAAAGTTCACGCTTGCAACTCTGAAGCAGACTTTAAGACCGCACAAGTCGTAGAAGGCATCATTCGCCACATTGAGACGCAATCTAATGCTGACAATGCCTATGACACCGCCTTTGACCACGCTGTGCGTATGGGTTGGGGCTTCTGGCGTCTGATTACCAAATACTGCAAAGATGATAGCTTTGACCAAGAAATCTATATTGATGCGATTCCTAACCCGTTCACGGTCTACTTTGACCCTAACTCTGAGCGCATTGATGGGTCTGACGCTGAAAAAGTGCTGATTACAAGCATGATGAGCAAGGAAAAGTTCAGGGATATGTACCCTGATTTGGACGATGGCTCTAGCTTTACGCAACGTGGCACAGGCGATACGCAGTCAGAATGGATTACAAAAGAGGATATTCGGATTGCCGAGTATTTCTACGTTGAGCGCAAGCCAGCGACTTTGTATCTCTTGAGCGATGGCTCTAGCCGCTTTGATGATGGCGACAAGTTCTTTGAGCGCATTGAGGCTATGGGCTTGGAAGTGGTCAAAGAGCGTAAGACCATGAAAAAGCAGATCAAGTGGGTCAAGCTGACCGCTTACGACATTATTGAAGAACAAGATATTGCAGGGGAATACATCCCTGTCGTTCCCGTTTATGGTCGCCACGTTGTTATTGGTGACAAGCGCAAGAAGTTTGGCATGGTTCGCCACGCAAAAGACGCACAGCGTATGTATAACTTCTGGCAGACTACCCTGACAGAATCGGTGGCGCTGGCTCCAAAGGCCAAATGGCTGCTTGCTGAAGGCCAAGACGAAGGTCACGAAGGTGAATGGGCAGCGGCTAACATCAAGTCGTTCCCGTTGTTGCGCTACAAGCAAACCGACATTGACGGCAACCCTGCACCGCCTCCGCAGCGTCTGCAACCTGAGCCGCCTCCAACTGGCGTTATGACCGCTTTGGGCGCTATCAATCAAGATATTACAACCCTAATGGGCATTTTTGACCCTTCACAGCAACTCCCAGGCAATATGTCTGGCAAAGCTCTGAATGGTCAGCAGCAACAGGTTGATCTAACTAACTTTGACTTTTACGACAACCTTACAAAGTCAATTGCTCATACCGCCAAGATTATTCTGGGCATGATTCCAAGCATTTATGATACACATCGAGTTATGCGTATTATTGGGGATGATGGCAAGCCTGATTTGGTTGCTATTAACCAGCCCACAAGTGATGAAGCTGGCGTTTATCGTGTTTTGCATGATATGACTGTTGGGCAATATGACGTGGTAATGGATACTGGCCCAGGCTATAACTCCAAACGTCAAGAAGCTGTCGATGCAATGCTGCCGCTGTTGGGTGGTAATGAACAGTTGTTTAACGTCATTGGTGATTTGGTGTTCCGAAATATGGACTTCCCTGGCGCTGACACAATTGCTGACCGCTTGGCTGCATCTAATCCAATGGCGCAAATTAACGAAAAATCAGACGTGCCGCCGCAAGTGCAAATGCAGCTTAAAGCCTCGCAAGCGCAGATTCAGCAGCTCTCACAGCAGTTGCAACAAGCTCAGATGATGATTAAACAGCGTCAAGATATTGAGCAGGTCAAGCAAGATGCTGAAACCAAGCGTGTGCTGATTAAAGAAACTAACAAAGCGCACGATATTGAACTGCGTGATGCTCAAATCAATAAAGATATTGAGATGAAGGTGCACACCACGGCACAAGATACTGTGCTGAAAACTCAGACACAAATGGAGATTGAGCAACTTAAAGCTCAATTGGCCTTATATCTGGCGCATTTAGACAGACAAGCAGAGCATGAAGCCTCTGTAAATGCGTTGGATAGAGCAATTTAGTGGTATAACCACAAAACCTTGCCCATTAGGTTAATGGGAGACAATTGGAGCTTGAGAAATCATGGCCGAAGAAAAGCAAGCGGGTAATGTTATTACCAGCGAGAACGCAGCCGAGTTTTATAGCCAGAAAATGGGTTTAGCTGACCAAGCACCCTCCGAGGCTGAAGTTGAGAATCCTCCTTCAGAGCCGGAACAGGTAGCAGAGCAGAGTGAACCAGAGGCAAAAGACGAAGCGAAACCAGTAGAGGAGCGCAAGCAGAATCCTAAACTTGAGAAGCGGTTTTCTGAGATTACTAAGCAGCGTGAGCAAGCCCGTCAAGAAGCGGCGCAAGCAAAGGCTGAAAAGGAAGCTCTGGAAGCTGAATTAAGGGCTTTAAAGCAACAAGCGCAGCCAGCACCACAGCCAGCCGCACCTGTTGACGCAAAGCCTCAGCCGAGTCAGTTTCGTGACGCTTTTGAATATGCAGAAGCATTAGCGGAATGGTCGTCTGAGCAAGCATTGATTAAAAGAGATAGGGAAGAAGCAGAACGCAGGGCCGACCAAGAGCGCCAAAAAGTCATTTCGACTTGGGCAAACAAGGTGGCAGCAGCGAAAAGCGAGATTCCAGATTTTGACGATATGGTGGCATCTAGTGATGTGGTCGTTCCTGACCATATTCGTGATGCGATGCTAGAGAGCGACGTTGGCCCTCGAATTCTTTATGCTTTGGCAGAAGATGCAGATTTGGCTAAAAAGCTCACTTCCATGTCGGTCGCTGCTTCCTTGCGAGAGATTGGGAAACTTGAGGCAAAGTTTGAGAAGCAACCTGAGACTAAGCCGAGCAATACTGTTGGTAGATCAAAAGCACCCCCGCCAATCAACCCGATTAAAGCTGGCACTAGCACCGAAGTTCAATTAACTGCTGATGGAAAGTTTCATGGAACTTATGCAGAGTGGAAAGCAAGTCGCAAGGCTGGCAAAATTAGATAATCATTATCTGTATTAACTTTTTATTATTTATTTATTAAAGAAAGGATGAAATCATGAGCAATAATTTATTGACGATTTCAAAAATTACTAATGAGGCCTTAATGGTTCTCGAAAATGAGTTGACATTTACTTCAGAAGTTGACCGCAATTATGACGACCAGTTCGCCGTAGTTGGTGGCAAAATCGGTAATACAGTCAATGTGAGGAAACCAGGTAGGTTCATCGGGACTACTGGCCCTGCTCTTAATGTTGAAGATTTTAATGAAACTTCTGTTCCAGTAACATTATCAACACAGTTCCACGTTGACACCCAATTTACTACACAAGATTTGGCTCTGTCTTTGGATATGTTCTCTGACCGTGTGTTGAAACCCGCCGTGGCTGCGATTGCCAATAAGATTGACCGTGACGGTTTGCAAACCGCTGCTCTCAATACTTACAACATCGTTGGTACTGCTGGTACGCCTCCCACAGGTCTGATTACATACCTGACAGGCGCTGCTTACCTTGACAGCGAAGGCGCACCCCGTGACGGCCGCCGCTCGATGATTGTTGAGCCTTTCACCTCTGCAACTATCGTTGATAGCTTGAAGGGTCTGTTTGTGCCTCAAGAAGCCATTGGCGAGCAATATCGCAAGGGTTTGATGGGCCGTGACTCTGGCGGCATGAACTGGAAACTTGACCAAAACGTTGTGTCGCAAACCTTCGGTTCTTGGTCTGCTAACACCATTGCTATCACTTTGGCCTCTACTAGCTCTGCTGGTGTGTTGACTTCTGGTTGGGCTTCTAGCTCTAACGTGACGTTGACCGCTTCCACAGCTTCTACGCTGAACGTTGGCGATGTGTTCACCATCCCTGGTGTGTACGCAGTCAACCCCCAAAACCGTCAGTCTTATGGCAAGCTCCGCAACTTTGTTGTGAACAGCACCACGACTGTGGCTACTACTGGCACTACCGTGAACATCAGCCCCGCCATCATCGTGTCGGGTCAGTTCCAAAACGTGCAAGTGACCAGCTACAACAGCCCCAACATTACGGCCTTCAACAATACTGGCGTGACTTCACCCCAGAACATCATGATGCACCGCAATGCTTATACCTTGGCTGTGGCTGACTTGGAATTGCCTGATGGCGTCCATTTCGCTGGTCGTGCTTCCGATAAGGAAGTTGGTTTGTCGATGCGTGTAGTCCGTTAATGTTGGCGGCTTTTAGATTTTGATCTAATAGAAAATTTCTTCTGATTGACTTGGAACTCCGGCAGCGGACAACAAGGGGCAAGTTTAAATACAGCCTGAACGACTAAGTGAAGAAACCCTTACGAGGGATGCGATAGTCTGAACTAGGGTATAACAAAAGAAGCCTTAGAGTGCGACCTGAAGCGGAAGCACCACTATCAGAAATGCTAGGAGTAACAAAATGCAATACACGATTAACAACGATTCAATTCCAACCCGTTTGGATGTTTTGTATGGCTGGGCTCCTCTGTATCCAGAGTTGGCTTGCCGTGTCGCAGCTTAATTAAGAAAGGATATTCAAAATGGCTAATCCAGGACCATCAACCACAGTATCGGCACACCCACAAAACGTGTTGACTAACCAAGCCCTGCGTTTGGTTGCAACTCTGACTAACGTGAGTGCTAATACTTCTGCTAACTATGCAGTTCCCGTCATCAATACTGGCGTGTTCTTGCCCCAATCCCTGATTGTTACCAACATGAACGCCAATGGCGCTGCTGTCGGTACTACAACTGGTTTGGCTGTGGGTGTCTCGACCACTTCTGGCGGCTCTAGCTTGTACGGTTCTGTCACTATCGCTAACTTGACTTCTGTCAACGGCGTGTCTGTGACTTCACCTTCCGCACAAACAACTGCTTTGACCACACAAACGCTGTATGTCAACGTGACTGCTTTGACCACTCCCGTGGCTGGCGCTACCTTTGACGTCTACGTTTACTGCTACGATTTCAGCACTCCCTTGCTGTAATCTGAAGTGAAGTAAGGAAAAGCCATCCCTAAAAAAGATGGCTTTTTCTGCTTTTAAAGCTACAATTAACAAACCTTTTGCAAAGGACACGAAATGTCATCTACGACAATCACCCGTGGCAATTCCCACGAAACTTTCTACATTCAGCCTACTCTGGCTCCCGTTGCTGTTGCTGCTAACACTACCGCTGCTCAAACCTTCTCTGTGCCTGGTCTGCAAACGACTGACATCGTTGTGGTCTTGGGTCTGAACGGTACGCAAATTGCTGGTATCGTGATTGCTGAAGCTGATTGCTTGACTGCTGGTGTTTTGACCATCCAGTTTGCTAACGTGACTGCTGCTTCTGTTACTCCCTATACTGGCACTTACACCATCCAAGTTACCCGCTTGGAAGGCCCTGCACCAGTAACGGCTGTCTAACATGGCAAATACGTCTGCTTTCAGACTTGGTGGGCTTACCCTCGGCTTGTCCGTTGGTACTAGCGCCCATTCTGCTGTTGCGCTGACCTCAAATACGTCTGATTTGATTAACTTTGTGGCTTGCACCAATACTGGTACAGCTACTGTGGCAATTAAATTCAGCACTATTTCAAGTGATGCCGCAAAACTTCCCACAGACGGTACATTTGGTGATTTCGTATTGCCAGCGGGAATGACAACGCCGATTTTGATCGCTGTCCCTGCTGTTAATATGCAATATCCTGTTTATGTGACCGCAATTGCCTCTTCTGGCACTAACTTGGTCTATGTAACTCCAACGGTTGACCAATCGTAAGGAAGAAAATGGCTGGCCCAAATAAGACCGTTGACCAAAACATCTTGCCCGTACAAGCTCTGTTTAATTTGGATAATTCGTTCAATACGTTTATCGGTCAGGGTCAGCCCTTTTACGCAACCGTCAACCCCATCCAATCGGGTCTGACAATCACAAATTCAACCATTGATAGCTCAGTTATCGGTGGTTCTGTCCCTGCTGCGGCTACTTTTACCTCGATGGCTACGACCTCGGGAACGGTGGCTAATACTGCGGCAAACCCAACAGATTTAACGAACAAAGCCTATGTGGACATGGTTGTCCAAGGCTACGCAATCAAAGCTGAAGCCCAATGCGCTACAACGGGCAATATCACGCTTTCTGGCCTTCAAACAATTGATGGGTATACGACTCTAGCTGGCGACCGAGTTCTAGTTAAAAACCAATCTAATCAGGCTAATAACGGCATTTACGCAGCTTCTAGTGGCGCATGGTCACGCACTAGCGATGCCAATACTTACGCCTCGCTGATTTCGGCGTTTATCTTTATTCAGAACGGCTCAACTCAGCAAAACAGCGGATGGGTCTGCACGATTCCCGCTTCTGGAACGCTTGGCACGACTCCAATTACTTGGTCGCAGCTTGCCAGCGCAGCATCTTATTTTGCTGGCACAGGGTTAACCCTTAGTTCTTACACGTTTAGCATTACAAACACAGGCGTGTCGGCTGGCTCTTACGGCTCTGCATCTAGTGTTGGCACTTTTACCGTAAACGCACAGGGTCAGCTAACATCGGCTGGTTCTACCTCGATTAGTATTGCACCGAGCCAAATCAATGCAGCGATACCCAATAGTTCCTTGGCGAACTCTAGCGTTACGTTCAATGGTGTTAGCGTTTCTCTGGGTGGCAGCGGATCGATTACTGCCCAAACTCCCAACGCCCTTACTATTGGTACTGGACTATCTGGCGGCTCATTTAACGGGTCAGCCGCAGTAACAATTGCCAATACTGGCGTTCTTAGTTTCTCGGCTGGCACGACAGGACTTACGCCTAATACCGCTACAACTGGCGCTGTAACGCTTGGCGGCACACTTAATGTGTCTAATGGCGGCACAGGCGCTACTACGCTGACAGGCTATGTTTATGGCAATGGCACAGGGGCTTTTACGGCCTCCACAACCATTCCTAACACGTCAATAACTGGCTTGGGTACTATGTCTACCCAAAATGCCAGCTCTGTGGCTATTACAGGCGGCACTTTGAGCGGTGTGACCAGCACAGGCGAAACGCTAAATAACCCATCGATCAGCAATTACGCCACGTTTACGGCTGTTTCAGCGCCAACTTACACCGCAGGTCGGTTGTGGTATGACACCAATCAAAATGCGCTGGCTTACTATAACGATGTAACAAACAACACGCTGCACATTGGTGAGGAAATCCAGTTAAAGGTTTATAACAATACTGGCAGCACTATCAATATTGGACAGCCTGTTTATGTAACGTCAACCAGCAGCGGGTATACATACCCCAATGTTGCCCTTGCTATTGCTAACAGCCTGACAACTGGCAACGTGATTGGCTTGGCCAACCAAAATATCCCAACTGGAACGGCTGGCTATGTAACGACCATTGGTCTTGTTCAGGGCCTTAATACTGGTAGCTACACCGTTGGCGATACTTTATATTTGTCGCCTTATTCTGCTGGCTATTTCCAAAACACAATCCCGCCGACAGGTTACGCAATCAAGTTGGGAACTGTTGCTTATGTAAATTCGTCAACTGGCGCAATTTACGTTAATAAAAGCATCTTGTCAGTTCAAGCCGGAAACATTGTTGGGCAAGTTGGTCTATCAAACGGCGGCACAAACGCTAACTTAACCGCTGTTGCTGGTGGCATCGTCTATTCTGGCGCTTCTGCTTTGGCTATTTCGGCGGCAGGAACGACAGGCCAAGTGCTGACCTCTAACGGCTCTGGCGCACCAACTTGGTCAACGCCTACCGCTTACGCTACGGTCACAGACGACACAACCACAAACGCAACACGCTACCCATTGTTTGCGGCTGCTACTAGCGGCAATCTGACAACCGAATACACCAGTTCTACTAAGTATCAGTTCAATCCATCTACTGGAACGCTTACGGCAACGGTTTTTAGCGGCTCTGGGGCATCTTTAACCAGCATCCCTAACTCAGCCCTTAATAACTCCTCAATCACCGTAGGAACGACTGCTATCGCCCTTGGTGCGAGTTCCACAACATTGGCAGGGCTGACCAGCGTTACATCAACTTCTTTTGTGGGTGCTTTGACGGGTAATGCGAGTTCGGCAACGACAGCGACCACGGCAACTAATGCCACGAATACAGCGATTACAGACAATACAACGTCAAATGCGACTTGGTATCCGACAATTGTTTCTAGCACCAGCGGTAATTTGCCTCAAACAACCAGTTCGACCAAATTACAGTTCAACCCCTCGACAGGCGCTTTGACTGTCAACAATATCATTTACATTGCACCTTAAAGGACAATCATGGGTCAATTAGTATTCCAAGCAAACAGCGGCGGTCAGACTAACCTTGTTGGGCAAAACACCGCATCCACGTTCAATCTGAACATCCCTCTTGCTAATGGCACTTTGGTGTCAACTGGCGATACTGGGACTGTCACCAACACCATGTTGGCTGGCTCTATTACCAACGCAAAATTGGTAAATAGCAGCGTGACGATTGGCTCAACAAGTGTTGCATTAGGTGCTACGTCTACTACTTTGGATGGCGTGAATATCGGTGCTACAACGCCTGGAACTGGCGCTTTTACCACTTTCTCGGCAAGTTCTACAACTACGTTGTCAGGCGGCACAGCCAACGGTGTAGCCTATTTGAACGGCTCTAAGGTGCTGACTACGGGGTCTGCGCTGACGTTTGATGGAAGCACTTTGACGCAAACTGCCAACAGTTCTGCGTTGCTTTTGGCTGGCGGTTCTTCTGCGGCGCAAGGTGGCTATTTAGGCATATCCCGTGGCGGCACAAATAAGATTTACATTGGAACCGCAAGCAATGTGATTGGCGGCGGCAGCAATACAAGCGATGATTTGGCTTTGTTTGCCACGGCAGATACAAGGTTTTACTCTACAAGCTCCGAACAAATGCGCCTGACCAGCACAGGTCTGGGTATTGGGACAAGTAGTCCTTCTTATAAGTTGGATGTTACTTCATCTAATGGATATTTGGCAAGATTTAAAGCTACAGGCAACTATAGTGGTGTTCTTGCTGATACTGGAACAACTACAGGTGGTGGTTATTTTGGAGCGGCACAAAACGGAACACGATACGCAAGTTTTGGAACTAGTGGTGCTTTTCTTGGAGATAGTTCAATTGATGCTTCTATTTCATCAGAATCTTCAGGTGGAAATATTAGGTTTTATACTAACGGGTCAAGCATAGAAAAGATGCGCCTAGACTCCTCCGGCAACCTAGGTATTGGGACAACTGCTAACGCTTCTGCCATTCTTGATGCTCAAAGTACCACTAAAGGCGTTCGCTTCCCTAACATGACAACAACTCAAAAGAACGCAATTAGTAGCCCTGCTGCTGGTCTCGTTGTGTTTGATACTACTTTGTCAAAACTTTGTGTTTATAGCGGGTCTGCATGGCAGACAATTACTTCAATTTAACTGAAAGGCTAATCATGTCAGCTACTATTACTTGGAAAATCCCCGTCACTGACTACCTCACATCTGATGGGTTTATCACCACCGCACATTGGACTGCTACGGCAACCGATGGTGAATATTCGGCATCTGCTTACTCAACTTGCAGCTTTGCTCCTGCTACGCCTTCAATCCCTTACAACAGCGTGACTGAACAAGAAGTGCTGAACTGGTGTTGGGCTAACGGTGTTGACAAAGACGCAACAGAAGCATCGCTGGCTCAACAAATTGAGCTGCAAAAGCATCCAGTGCAAGCTGCTGGTGTGCCTTGGGCGGCCTAATGCAATACGTTTGGAAAATTGAAGAACTGTCAGCGGAAGATGGCTTGATTACCCATGCCAAGTATCGCTGCACAGTATTTGAAGATAACCAATCGGTAGAGACTGAGGGCAACTGGTGGTTTAATGAGCCTAAGTTGCGTGTGCCATTCGATCAAGTGACTGAGGAAATGGTCGCACAATGGATTGAAAACGAGGCTACCAAAGACGGGGTAAATGTTATAAAATCTCGGCTAGAGGAACAATTGGCGCTTCTTGAGAAGTCGAAATCTGTTGTGCCTCCGTGGAAACCTCAAGTGTTTACGCCGGAGCTATAACAAATGGTAATGCCGATTGACATCATTTCTAGGGCGCTAAAAGACATTGGCGCTTTGGAAGCTGGCGAAACTCCTACGCCAGAAGCCGCTCAAGATGCGTTTGATATGCTGAACGACATGATTGACCAATGGTCAAATGAGTCGATGATGGTGTATTACAAAAACGAAATCATTTTCCCAATCGTTCCAGGCCAGACGCAATACACAATCGGCCCAACTGGTGAAATTGGCGCAGGGTTTACAGGCTATATCAGCGGTAACATCCTTACAGTCGCTAACACCAACGTCAACAACTTTGCTGGCACAGGCTCAATCAATAGCTCAACGCTAACCATTACATCGGTTTCTAGCGGTGCTTTGCAGGTTGGTAGCATCATTACTGGCGCATCTATTCCTAGCGGCACGTCTATTCTGTCGTTCGGCACAGGTAACGGCGGTGTAGGAACTTACACAATCAGCCAATCGTTGTTTATTAACAATGAGTCAATCACAGCTAACGCACCGATCATTACATCGGGCGCTATCAGCAATGGGCAGTATCTGACCACGACTTACGGCGTAAACATGGGATTGACCCAAGGAACGCAGATTGTGGCGTTTAACACGGGCGCTGGTGGCAACATTAACGAAGCAGGGACATACACCCTTAACAACTATGTTTCTACACCTAGCCCAGCGTTTACTGGCTCTATTAGCGGCACTACCCTTACTGTTAGTTCTATTTCTGCTGGTTACTTGGGTGTTGGCTGCGTGGTTAGCGGCAGCGGTGTTACGGGCGGTACTACAATTACTGCGGTATTGACAGGCTCTGGTGGTGTCGGAACTTACACGGTTTCGGTGTCTCAATCAGTCGGCAGCACCTCAATGGGTGGAACGGTCACGCCATTCCCTATAACAGCTTACTATCAGCGTCCATTGACAATTTCTAGCTGTTTTGTGCGTATCAACACAAATAGCAACGGTATTCCAGTTCAAAACGGCGGCTTGGACTATCCAGTAGCTGTGCTGTCGCTGGAAGAATACGAAATGATTGGTCTGAAAACGCTGAACGGCCCTTGGCCCAAGGCGCTTTACTATCAGCCAACAGAGTTGCTCGGTAACATTTATGTGTGGCCCAACCCTTCTCAGGGTGAAATGCATATGTTTACCGATAACATTTTCAGCCGCTACTCAAGCGTAAACGACACTATTCAGCTTCCACAAGGCTACACAAATGCTTTGCGCTGGAACTTGGCTTATTTCTTGATGCCGATGTATGGAAAGGCGTCTCCTACGCAGATTGCCATGATTACCAAAAACGCCAACGATGCCAAGGCTACTGTTAAGCGCACCAATATGAAGCCGCCTCAAGTGGCTCGGTATGCGGATGCGCTGTTGGTGGGTCGGCAAAAAGATGCTGGTTGGATACTTAGCGGGGGTTTCTTCCGTTGATTTATTAGGATTGACAGGTTTCTTAGAATTGGCTATGATGAATTTTTTAACAAGGAGTTCATCATGGACATTGAACAGAAGCGTAAGAGGAATCGTGAATATCAACGGGCTTACTACGAAAGACAAAAAAATGGAGAAGGCCCACGACCTCCAGGGCGACCAGCGAATACGCCGGAAGTTTTGTGGTCAAAGGTGGATGTAAAAGGTGAAGATGAATGTTGGCCTTGGAAAGGAACTTTGAAAGATGATGGATATGGGCGAGTTCAAATCAATGATTGGAACTACTATGCCCATAGAGTCATTTTTAATCTTGCTAATCCAAGCGTGATTGAACTCAAAGCACCAAAATCTTATGATGAAACGGGTTTTTTACTTCATAGCTGCGACAATCCATCATGCTGCAACCCAAAGCATATGCGTGTTGGAACCCATGCTGAAAACATGGCTGACAAAGTTGCGAGAAATAGGCAAAAAACTTATCCGACTGACACAGGGCCACGTTGCAAATTAACAATGGAACAAGCAAGAGAAGCAAGAAAATTAAAACAATCTGGAAAGTCAACCCGTGAGTTGGCTGTCCAGTTTGGAATTAGCTTGCCTTCTATGAAAACATTGCTGCGTGGCGATTCCTATAAGGAGTCATCAAATGGCTGATTTCGGTTTCGTGGGCCCGAGTTACGATTCTCCAAGCATCTATCAAGAGAGCCAAGAGTGCATTAACTGGCGTCCTGAAATTGACCCTTTAAAGCAAGCTGGCAATCGTGGGGTGATTGCGCTTTATCCAACGCCTGGGCTTACCACTCAGGCTATTTTGAATTCCGCTGAAGTTCGTGGGATGCACACGGTTTCTGGCGGCAATCAGCTTATTGTTGTCTGCGGCGCTTACGTTTATGCGCTGACGTCCAACTTAGTGCCTAATGTTATTGGCATCTTGAACACGGCTGCTGGTCAGGTTCAAATCACAGATAATGGCGTTAACGTTTACATAGTTGATGGCGCTAAACGCTATGTTTGGTATATTTCCAGCCCTGCGAACGCTGTATTTACTGGCTCGGTTAGCGGGACAACTTTAACAGTTACAAACGTTAGCTCTGGCACGATTGGCATCAATCAGTCTTTGAACGGCCTTGCTGTGCTTGCCAACACGGTTATAACGGCTTTGGGGACGGGAACAGGCGGTGTTGGTACATACACCATTAACCAGACTCAAACTGTGCCTTCTAGCAATTTGGGTTCTTCTACTGTTGGCGCTGTCGTTACGGGGTCTATTACCAGCAATACGCTGACAGTATCGGCTGTTACCAATGGAACTTTGCACTTAGGGCAAACAATTATTGGTGCTGGTATTACTTCTAACGTGGTGATTACTGCGCTTGGAACTGGTAGCGGTGGAACTGGAACGTACACGGTTAGCGGCACGTCTACTGTTGGCTCTGAAACGCTTTACGCAATCCAATTTACAACTTTGCCCTCTACTGATGGTGCGTTTTCCGGCGGTTCGTCTGTGGACATTGTGGATAACTACTTTGTTTACAACAACCCAGGAACTCAGCAATGGGGTTCTTCTAACCTGTTGTCGCCGATTTCTAGCTCAACATCGTATGCTTTTGCTGATGCTGCGCCGGATAACTTAGTTGCTTTGATTGCTGACCATCGAGAAGTTTACTTGATGGGTGAAATTTCCTCAGAAGTGTGGACAGACGTTGGCGCTGTTCCTTTCCCTTTCCAGCGCATCCCTGGCACTTCTACGCAACACGGTATTGCAGCGCCTCAGTCTTTATACCGCTTGGGTAATTCGTTTGCTTATGTGTCACGCAACAGCCGTGGGCAAGCTCAGATCATGCAGATGAATGGGTATATCCCAACTCGCATATCTACGCACGCTGTTGAGAATACGCTGGTCAATGAATACATTTCTGACGCTGTTGCTTACACTTATCAGATTGAAGGCCACGAAGTTTATGTGGTCACGTTTCCGAGCGTGGGGGCTAATGGGCTAACTTGGTGCTATGACGCCACGACCCAAATGTGGCATAAATGGTTGTATTGGGACGGTAGCGAATACACACGGCATCGGTCTAATTGCGCTGCGCTGTTCCAAGGATTGGTGCTTGTTGGCGACTATGCTAACGGCAAGATTTATGAGTTAGACCCTCAGAATTACACAGATGATGGTCAAACTATCCGCAGATTGCGTAGAACGCCGCATCTTACGACTGACTTGCAACGTCAATACTTTGATGAAATGCAGATTCAGTTCCAGCCAGGAACAGGAACAACAGGGCTGTTTACTCAGATTGGTAACACTTTCTTTACTAGCCCTTTGACGATTTCGCCTAATCAGACGTTGTCTATTCCTTACGGTCTGACTTATGTGATTAACGATGGAAATATCGCCAACAATACGAACACGACCACTAACCCGCAAGCAATGCTGCGTTGGTCTAATGACGGTGGCTCTACATGGTCACGGGAGTATTGGGTATCTATTGGACAGCTTGGTCGGTACAAGAATCGTGCGATCTGGCGGCGTTTGGGATGGTCACGGGACAGGGTATTTGAAGTGGTCTTTAGCGACCCTGTAAACAGCGTGATTGTCTCGGCTAACTTGAAGTCTAGCGTGGGAGAAAACTAATGGCTAACGGCGTATCGACTACACAGCAGCTAAATCCATATCCGCAATCGGTTTTTTTGGATGGAAACACGCAAAGACCAACAAGAAGTTGGCAACAATTCTTCCTTAATTTGTTAAACTTCAGTAGTGCAACCACAGCGACTGCTGGTTCTGCAACTTTGCCTAGCAATCCTGTGGGATTTATCAACGTGACGGTGAACGGTCAGCCCTTCAAAGTACCATATTACAGCCCATGATAACTTTTCAAAAAGAGCCATTGTTTCCATTTGTTGATGAAGCATTGGCCCTTTTTAAAGAGCATTATGAAGAAATTGCAGAACGAACTGATGTTATAGAGCTTGACCCCGACTTAGACCGTTATCAGACGCTTGAAAACGCCAAGATTTTGGAAGTTCACACAGCGAGAGATGATGGCAAATTGGTTGGTTATAGTGTTTGGATGGTGGTAAACCACTTGCACTATAAAAAAAGCGTCACGGCTAGCTCAGACATTCTCTATATTCACCCTGATTACAGAAAAGGGTTGCTTGGATATAGGTTTCTAAAGTGGACGACTGAAGAAATTAAAAAGCGGTTACCACAGAGAATCTTATTCCACATGAAGCCTTTTCTTGATTATGGGCATTTGGTTGAGAGATTGGGTGGTCATTATTTTGAAAAGACTTATTCAATAGTTTTGGGGTAACTTATGGGCATTTCTGCTGTTATTGACGCTGTTCTAACTGGGGCTGGTGAAGCTGCTGCGGCTGATGTTGCTGGTGGCGTTTTGGCTGATTCTGCGGCTGCTGGTTTTTTAGGCTCTGATGCTGCTGCGGCGGCTGTTGGTGCAGCAACAGATGCCTCCGCTCTTGGAACGGCTGCGGATGTTTTGGCTTCTGGTGCGGCGGTTACCCCAGGCGCTGTTTTGGCTGATGGTTCAACAGTTCTTGCCGATGGTTCAATTCTTGGCGCTGATGGAAGTGTAGTTGCTGCCCCTGGCTCTGCTGCGGTAACACAAGCTGCTGATGCTACAAGTTTGGCTAATGCTGCGGCTGCTACGCCTACTGCTATAACAGCGCCAACAACTACATCATTGAGTGATCTTGCTGCAACTAACACAGCAAACCCTGCAACAGTTGGTCAAAATTACGGTGCTGGCTCATTTGTTGATACAACTACAGGAAACATTTACGCTGCTAATGGTTCTGTTTATGGGCCTGATGGCAGTTTACTTAGTTCTGGTACAGCCCCTAATGCGGCGCAAGGTATCCAAGCCCCTGCTAATTTTGGAACATCTGCTTACGCTAACCAAGCCGGAACAAGTTTGGCTGACATGGGTGGCGCTCAAGGTCTTAGCTCGGCGGCTACTGCTCCAGGCTTGGCAGGTATGGGTGGCGCTCAAGGTATTGTCGTTCCAGCATCAACAGCTTTGGGTGACGCAACATCTTTTATCAATACGGCTGGTTTAGGTGCTGCTGGAAGCACAGGGCTTGTTAGTGCTGCTGGTGTTACCCCCGCTGGATTGGCTACATTAGGTGATGCAAGTAATTTGGCTAATCTTGGAACTGCTGCTACCGTTGGAGCCGCTGGTGCTGGTGCTGGCGCTGGTGGAGTAGCGAGCGCATTAAGCCCCGCTGTTGCTGCGGGGACTGCTGGAGCCGCTGGCGCAGGTGTTTTAGGCACAGGCTTAACTGCTGGTCAATTGGCTGCACTTGGAAGCGGTGTTGGTAGTCTTGCTAGCGGCGCTATTAACAGCAATGCTATTAGTTCAGCGCAAGCTCAACAACAAGCGGCAGCAGGTCAAGCTCAAGGCACTTTGGCTGGTATCTATTCTGGATTGCAGAATCAACTTGCACCCTATCAAGCAGCAGGTCAGCAAGGCTTAACTGGTTTGCAGAACAATCTTGGTTACTTCCAAAACCAGTTTAACAACCAAGACCTTAACGCTCAGTTAGCGCCTAACTATCAGTTCATGTTGAACCAAGGCCAAATGGCTAATCAACGTGCGGCTAACGTAGGCGGCGGTGCTTTGTCTGGCAATACGTTGCAGGGCTTGCAGCAATATACGCAAGATTACGCTGGCAATGCGTATCAAAACGCCTTTAACAACTATCAGTCGCAGCGCAACAACATTTATAACAGCTTGGCGGGTATTGCTGGTTTAGGCACTTCTGCTAATCAACAAGCTGTTGCTGCTGGCTCACAATACGGCAATCAAGCGACCAATTTGGCTACTGGTTTGGCTGCGGCTAATGCTGGTGCTACGGTGGGTCAAGCGCAGAACACATCAAACACGATTAGCAACCTTGCTAATACTGCTACGTTGGCTACTTTGTTGGGTCAAAAAGGAAGTTAAGGATTAAAGATGGCTGAATTTTTTACAAATTACGCTCAACCACAGCAACGTACATCGTTGGCTGATATGGTTAACGCCGCTTCTGGAATTCAAAACTTTCAACAAGCGCAGCAGTTACAGCCTTTGCAGTTGCAAGAAGCTCAATTAAGGCTGCAACAAGCACAGCAAATGAACCCTTTGCAGTTGCAAGAAGCTCAAGCAAAATTGCAAACTGCTCAACAAGGCGCACAAAAAGGCGGTATTGAATTATCCCAAGCAGAGCAAGCCAACAAAGAACGTTTGGCTATGCAAGCGTTTATGGCTAATCCTGAGAACTTTCAGACTGATGGCGAAGTAGATCAAGAAAAAATCAACAAAGCCATTCCTGGCCTTGCCCCAATGACGGGAACAAAATACATTGAAGATTTGAGCAAGTTGGCTAAGTCTCAGACTGATGCGGCATCAGCAAAAAACCAATTGACCACTCAAGAACGTGGTATTTTTGGTGCAACATTCTTGGAAAAAGCTAATAGCAAAGTTACTGACCCAGAAGAATATAAAAAGTCGCTTGACGATATTGCAGAGCAATACGACTCAAAACACGTTAAGCGCCTTGCTGAAACTTATAAAAAGTCAATTGATCTGATTAAAGACCCTGCTATGTTGCCTCAGATTGCTGGCAAGATTGGTTTGGGGATGATGACGCCAACAGGCGCACAAGAAATTGCTGCTCCTAAAATTCAAGTAACACCTTCTGGTCAAACTGTTACTACGCAGAATATGCCAGGTCAAGCACCTACGGCTACCGTTGGTGTTGCTCAAGGTTTCCAACAACCTCAACAGCCTCAAGGTGTGCAAGGCGCTCAAATGGGCGCAGCGTTTGACCATAACGCACCTACACCATTGCCGCATCCGGTTCGCTCTGCTGGACAGCCTTATATCCCTAATCCAACAGAAGCTGATGACACGGCTAAAGGCACTACATATCGTCAAGGTTTGTTAGGGGCGCAATCCAATTTGGTTACTGCTAAACGCAACAATCAAGAAACATTGCAAACCGTTGATGAAATTGAAAATGCACTTGGTTCAAAAGCAACTGGTTGGACAGGTGAAGTGGCTCGTAAATTTAGTAAATTTGCTGGTACTGAATTGGGTCAAAGATATATTCAATTGTCTAAAGACATTGCCAATCAACAATTGTCGGCAATGAACGATGCTCAGTTAAAAACTGATGCTGGAAAGCATTTGGCGGCTTTGGCTTCTGGTGATGAAACTTATCCCCCAAGTGTGTTGCGTAACATTGTTCGCCGCAATGATGCCCAATTGACGGGTACTGATATGCAAGCTACTGCGGCACAAAACTTTTATCGCAAATTTGGCGATAACAACATGGCTGCTTTCCAACAAAACTGGAGCAAAAATGCAGACAGCCGATTGTTTGAAGCTGCAAGCATTGTCAACAGCATCCAAAACCCCGCACAACAAAAAGCAGAGTTGGATAAGATCATGCCAAGCGACCCCGCACAGCGTAAAATCTTCCTTGAAAAATGGCGCAACATTAAAAAGTTGACTTCAACAGGGGAACTCTGATGGATGCTCTTGAGCAGTATTTAAGCAGCGGAACGGCTGAATCCCCTATTTCTGAGGCTTTGCTTGATCGTTTAAAGCAAACCGAAAGCAGCGGCAACCCAAATGCTGTAAACAAAACTAGCGGGGCTAGAGGCGCTTATCAGTTCATGCCTAGCACAGTTGAAATGCTTGCTAAAAAAGGCATAAATTTTGACCCAATGAATGAAAAGCAAGCTCGTGAAGCTGCTCGTCAATACCTAACTCAGCTTTACAACCAAACTGGTAGCTTGGACAAAGCATTGGCTGCTTACGGTGGGTTTAAGACCGCTGACCCTACTAAATATGTTCAGTCTGTCAAAGGCTCTAGCGACCCTTTAGAGGATTATTTAAGCGCACCAGCTACCAAAGCAGCTACAACAGAAGCAGCGCCAGCCCCTGCACCTGCAACGGCAACTACTGCCATGCAAAAGGCATTTCAAGCTAAACAAGAAATTCCACAGAGAGTGCTTGGTGCAGCTGATACTTTGATAAATGCAATTCCACAAGCTATTGGTGGCGGTACTCAGTTTATTGAACGTGCGTTTGGCATTGAAGGGCCAAAGGAAGCCGAGCAACGTGGTCAAGCAATCACGCAAGCTCTTTCTAACCCATTGGGTCGGATAACTGGCATCACAGGAAAAGAAGCCTATCAAAAACCGTTAGGCGGTGCTACTGAGCCTTTGGCGCAACAGTTAAACCATTACTTTAATGTTATGGGCATCACGCCAGAGCAACTTGCTGAAAAAAATGGCAAACCTGTTGAGGACATTCGTAACATTGGCAATATGCTGCCTTTCCTTGCGCCAGAAGTTGCTGGTGCGTTAAAGACAGGCGCTAAAGCTGCTGGTGGTGCTATTAGCAAGGCTTTGCCGGAAATTGAGTATGTAACGCCATCAGGACAACCAAAAGCAGGTTTTGGCGCACAAAGCATTGGGGCAGCGCAACTAACCCCAGAGTCACAAATTAAAGCAACATTAGCGCAAGCATCACCAGAAACGCAAGCTGCATTGCGTAATGCTCCAGTAAGAGACATCAATTTAGAGGCATTAAACCGTAGCAATGAAGGCGAATCTTTGCCTATTCCAGTTCGTTTGACAAAAGGACAAGCCTCTCAAGATGTAAACATCTTGTCAAATGAAATGAATTCAAGGGGAAAAAACCCTGAGTTAGCGCAACGCTACAACGAACAAAACGGTCAATTGATTGACAACATCAATGCAATTCGTGACCAAGTAGCGCCTGACGTTCATGCTACTCACCACATTGAAAATGCAGAAAACATTATCAATGCTTACAAAGATTTAGATACAGCTAGAAACACAGACATTAGCAATAAGTTTCAAGCATTGCGTGACGCTGCTGGTGGTGAATTGCCTGTTGATGCAAAGACTTTACTTGATAACATTGATAAAAAGATGAAAAGCGAACTTTTGTCAACAGATGCACAGAAGGTTTCGCAATATCAAGAACTTAAAAAGTTGGCAGAGAACGGCACAATGTCGTTTGACAATTATCTTAATATGCGCCGAAACATGAGCAAAATATCGGCACAAGATGCTGATGCTTCAGTTCGCACCGCAGCTAAAATGATGGTTCAAGAGTTGGATAAATTGCCTTTATCTAACGAAACGGCTGGTTTAAAACCTTTGGCTGATGTTGCTCGTAGCGCAGCCCGTGAACGCTTCCAATTGCTTGAAAAAGACCCTGCTTATCAAGCTGCTGTTAATGATGTTGCACCTGATAAATTTGTTAACAAATACGTTATTAATGCTAATAAACGTGATTTGGATGCAATGCTTCAACAGCTTGGCGCTGATTCGGAAGCGGGACAACACGTTAAAGCGGCAACAATCAATTATTTAAAAGAAAAAGCTGGAATCGTTAACGACAACGGCAATTTCTCGCAATCGGGTTTTAACAAAGCATTGATGCAACTTGACCCTAAATTGCAATATTTGGTTGGTGAAGCCACGCCTCAGTTGAAAACATTGGGTAATGTTGCTCGATATACCCAAGCGCAGCCTAGAGGCTCATTTGTTAATAACTCTAATACTTTGGTTGGCGCAATAGCGCAAAACCTTGCAAAATCTGTTGGTTTTGCTGCCGAAAAAGGCATAAACGCTGTTGTTCCTGGCGCTCAATTAGGCACAGCAATTATGGAAAGACGTGCTGCTAACGCTGCTAAACAAGCCACAAAAGAATCTTTGAAGCCTGGTGCTGGTACTCGGCTATCTGACATTGGTAAACCTAAGAAAGATTAACAATGAGTTATCTATTAGCCCCCATCGGTAACGGCGCTCAGTTCTTTACCACTACTGGCTTGCCTTTGGCTGGCGGGTATCTTTACACTTATTTGGCTGGTACTAGCACCGCTGCGGCGACTTACACCACATCGTCCGGCAACATCAATAACACCAACCCTATCCAGCTTGGAACAGATGGTCGGCCTCCGCAAGAAATCTGGTTGCCTTCTGGCACTAACTACAAGTTTGTTCTTGCTGATAGCACAGGCTCGGTGATTCAAACATACGACAATTTGTATGGAATTCCAACGACTTTGACCAGCAGCAACCAAGTGCCTAGCGGCTGTATCTTGATGTGGTCGGGTTCTATCGCTTCAATTCCTTCTGGCTACTATTTGTGTAATGGTCAGAACGGTACGCCTAACTTGCAAGATTCGTTCGTTGTTGGTGCTGGTAACACATACGGCGTGGGCAACAACGGTGGTTTCACTTCCAGCGTGACTAGCGGCACAGGAACTAACTTGCCTCTCTATTACGCTCTTGCTTACATTCAAAAATCATGAGCGATATTGATCTGGTTAAGTATGGTCAGCTTTGGCAGAAAGTCGAAGATTTGACACAAAAGGTGGATAAGCTAGAAGATGGCATGGAGCAATTGCTGGAACTGGCTAACAAGTCAAAAGGCGGCTTTTGGGTTGGTATGTCCATTGTTTCAGCTATTAGCTCTATCGTTGGTTATTTAACTCATAACTTCATGAACGTAAAATGATTGACCCAATAAGCATCGGCCTTGCCCTTTCGGGCATCCAAAAAGCAGTCAAGATGGTCAAACAGGCCAGCCAAACTGTGGACGATGTTGCGTCTCTTGGGCCGGTACTGGGCAATCTCTTTTCTGCAAAAGAGAAGGCCATTCAATCCGTTGATGCGGCTAAGAAGTCTGGCAACGCCAGCAATATGAGTATTGCTATCCAAGTCGAAATGGCTCTGGAGCAAACTCGTGAGCTTGAATCAGAAATGCAGATGCTGTTCATGCAAGCTGGCAAGGTGGATGTTTGGAACAAGATCAAAGCCCGCGCAGGTGAGATGGATAAAGCCGACAAGTTTGCCGAGCAAGCTGCTGCTGACCGAGCCAAAGCCAAGAAAAAAGAGCAAGAAGAATTTATGCTGGCTGCTTTAATTGCAGTCTTAGTGGTTGTTCTTGGCTACGTTGGCTATCTGTTTGTTCAAGAATCTGTTGATTATGCTAAGAAAAATAGCCATTCTGTGCATCATCGTTCTTAGTGGTTGCTCTGATAGGTATCGATATACCTGCCAGGATTTTGACCACTTTCAAGACCCTGAATGTCAGCGTCCAAGGTGTTTGTTTACGCAGACCTGCCCTGACTATTTAGTAGCCCCTGTTTTGGAGAAACAAGTTGAATCTACTCAGCAACAACCCAGAACACAAACTAACCGCTGAAGAAATTGAAGTTCGTATCTGGGCGATAGTGGTGCTTGCCATCACGGGCATTTTGTTCTTTATTGTTATTTGCTTGTTGTATTCGGTCACGTTTGTTGTCCAGCCTATCAAGGCGATGGCTCCAATTGATCAGGCTTACACCAAGATGCTGAATGACATTGTTTTGTTGTTGGTGGGTGGTATTGGTGGCATTGTTGGTAAGCGGGTCGCTGGCGGGGTTGCAGGGACGCTTGCAGGGGTTAAACAGGCCACTAACACGCCAGCACCTTGCTATGGTCAGCCCATGATGCAAATGGGTATGCCACAGCAAAGCCAAGCATTAGTGGCCTG
>Ga0207959_1000053_pt1 | contig 34653 bp, 58 predicted proteins | sample CryBogCBH20Aug07_FD_184609 | JGI IMG/M metagenome (GOLD analysis project Ga0207959, IMG submission 184609) | Freshwater microbial communities from Crystal Bog, Wisconsin, USA - CBH20Aug07 (SPAdes) (version 2) | ecosystem: Environmental > Aquatic > Freshwater > Lake | place: Crystal Bog... | reverse complement strand
GCCCGTAAAACAGACCCACAAACGTCAAAGGAGGCAGCAAAGACAGTAGATGTTAACAAGATGGAACAACTCGTCCTAGACGTGATTAAGAGCTTCCCTAACGGGTGTATTAGCCAAGACGTAGAGTCTGCTTTGGCGCAGTACCGGGCAAGTTCAATTACTCCTCGCTATCGTCCTTTGATGAAGAAAGGATTGATTGTTGACACAGGAGAGAAGCGCCCGGGTTTCTCAGGTCGTAACCAACGAGTGATGAGGGCTGTATGACTAAAGAAGCAATGCAACAAGCGCTAGAGGTATTGGAAATAAATTTAGTCTTTCTGAGAAACGTAAAGCCATTTAAAGGTCAAGAAAATTTAGCATCAGATTGCGTTGCAATGACAGAAGAAATTATTTTCACTTTAGAAGAAGCACTAAAGCAAGAGCAGGATGAGCCTGTGGCATATATTAATGTTGAACAACGTAAACTTGAGTGGGCTAAATACACATCTTGGGAAACTCCAACAGTAGCTAATTTGCCAAAAATACCTCTTTACATCAAGCCACAACCAAAGCAAGAGCAAGATGATCCTGTGGCTTACGTTTACGGAAATGGTGACAATGACCCTATTTTGAGTTGGAGTCGTTGGGATAAGTCAGGTCGTGAAGGATGGCATGAAACGCCTCTTTACACCACACCACAAACTAAAGAATGGGTAGAGTTGACTAATGAGCAAATTGTTGATTTGGTAATAAAAAACGCAGGTTTTCCAACTAAATTAGCAAAAGCAATAGAAAATAAATTGAAGGAGCTAAATAAATGAATATCACAGAAGAATGGAAAATTGACGAGAAAAACAAAGTAAAAGCCGTTTGGAATAAAGACAAGACCAAACTAATTAGCGTAGAAGTCATGGCTGAGGAGAAAAAAGACTTTGCCGTCAGCGCTTGTGTAAAGTTTAAACTTGGCGTTCAGGGTGATTATTTAGAGTTTTCTAAGATAGGAAACCACAACGTAGAGTTTGTCTTTGACGGCACAACTCAGAAGCTCAAGGCTTTGAGGAGAATCAAAGAATGAGATATTTACTGCTTATTGCCCTGTTAGCTGGGTGCGCTCAGACCCGGGTAGAGCCTTTAGGCGTGCCAATTGTGCCTGTGAGGGTTGAGCCACAAGCGCAGCAAATGAGTCGCTCTGAGGTCGTTTCTGCCACTATTCAATGCGAACAAGACGGGCTGAGAGCCGTCCCGGTCATGTCTAAGCGCATTATTAGTGGGATGTACAGCGATATTGTGATAGATATTCAATGCTTACCTAAGAGGCAGTCGTACTTCCAATGAACATCTTACTCATTTACTTTTTGTTGGTTTTGGGGGCAAGCGTGGCTTTTTTGGGATTTTCCTTGGTCATTCTGTTTAAAATATTTGTTGAAAATAAAGAATAATCAGATAAAATGACTGTGCTCGAAAGAGCTTTTCTTGCAAGAAAACTTATTTTTAAGGATTATTATGTATTCAACTCGTGCAGAATCAGGGGAAAAACTCCCAAAGCGTGCAACTTCTAGCGACATGACTGGCGAAAAGAAAGTTCGTGTTTCCAAAGTTGACAAAGAGTACGGTGGCGTTCCATCTACAACAGGCGCAAAATCTCCTAAAGGCGCAACATCTAGCGACACCAGCGGAGAGCGTAAAGCCCCGATCATGGGTGGAGTCGGTATGGGTAAGGCTGACGGAATGGGTATGCGCCCAGCTGCTCACGCTGGTCACCATGACGGCCGTATGGGCGAAATGAACGATGGTTCTAAAGAAAGAGAATGTTATTCTCACGTTCGTGTAGGTCACGCCCAAGAAATGTAAAGCGTAGAGAACCCGTGGGAGCACACGGGCCTCTACTAACCAAAACAACTATCAAGGAGTTGATGTGGCTAATAGTAATTGTAGATTATGTAGACATTTTGATCTACAGCCGAATCAGGATTTAGGCCAATGTAGGCGTTATCCAACGTATCAGAACCGTCACGCTACGGAGTGGTGCGGAGAATTTGCAGTTGTTGAAAAGACAACTTTGACCGTGGGTAATCTGCCTACGGTCTTTTCTGATCTACCCGATACGATAGAGAATTTGGTCTCAGAAGCAGAGAAAAGAGAGGGTTTGGACATTGCCAAGCCTGTGGACATACAGGCCAAAAGAAAGCCCGGAAGACCTAAACTTAGTGGGAGACAAATCCCATGAAACCCATAAAAGACAAAATAATAGTCAAACCCGTACCTAGAATTCAATCAGTCCTTTACATTCAGACGGCTGAGGTGGATACTTGTGGTTATGTAACCGCAGTTGGGGACGAGGCTGCTGAGGAGGGTTTAAAAGTCGGGGATAAAGTCTGGTTTGGTACTTTAGCCAAGGACTATAAAGACGAATATTTGAAATATCACAATTTTAAGGACGGGGACGAGAAATTCCTCGTTATGTCTTGGCAAGATGTCTGTTTTGTGGAGGAACAAGATGCCTAAAAACGGTTTATACGCTAATATTCATGCCAAACAGGAACGGATTGCCAAAGAAAAGGCAGAAGGTAAGCCTGTTGAAAAGATGAGAAAGCCAGGTTCTAAGGGTGCTCCGACCGCAAAAGCATTTAAAGAGTCTGCTAAGACCGCAAAGAAATGAAAAAGCACGACAAACCCATTGAGCACAAAACAACGGGAAAGGGTAAAACCTACAATCCTACCGAAAAAGGCGCTGGAATGACGGCTAAAGGTCGTGCTGAGTACAACGCAAAGAACGGATCAAACTTGAAACCGCCTGCTCCCAACCCCAAAACAAAGAAAGACGAAGGCCGAAAGGCATCTTTCTGTGCGAGGATGGAAGGAGTTGTAAAGAACGCCAAAGGCCCAGCGGAGAGAGCCAAGGCATCACTTAAGAACTGGAAATGCTAATGCCACTCAAGAAATCAACATCACCCAAAGCGTTTAAAGAGAACATCAAAGCCGAAGTTAAAGCAGGAAAGCCTGTTAAACAAGCCGTGGCAATAGCCTATTCCGAAAAACGTGAGGCTGAAAAGGCCAAAAAGAAGAAATGAGCACTTTAGCCGTACATTTATTAATCGCTATGGGCGTGGATGAGCATTTATTCATGAAATGGCGATCAGGAAAGAACTTTCACTCAACCAAAAAAGGCCCGGGCCGTAGACACAAACAAGGAAAGAAATGATTAAGATTGATTTATCACACACAGTAGAAGAACTAGACCTGATCCTAGCTGGACTCAGAAAACTACCATTTGAGCTTGTTGCAGATTTACATCACAGACTCAACGTAGAAGGAAAAGATCAGTTTGACGCTCATCCTGAGAACCCAGCAAACCAAAAGCCCGAAACAGATGCAAATCCAGCAGCTTAAAGTTGAAGACTTAATCCCTTACGTCAACAACTCTAGGAAGCACTCAGACGAGCAAGTGGCTCAAATTGCTGCTTCTATCAAAGAGTTTGGGTGGACAAACCCCATCTTAATTGATGGGGAAAAAGGGATTATTGCTGGACACGGGCGCTTGATGGCAGCTCGTAAGCTAGAAATGTCAGAAGTTCCCGTTATTGAGCTCAATCATTTAACGCATACACAAAAGAAAGCATTAATCATTGCAGACAATAAATTGGCATTAAATGCTGATTGGGAGCAAGAATTACTAAAAATTGAGATTCAAGCGTTATCTGACGATGATTTTGATATTACTTTGCTAGGGTTTGACGAAATCGAGCTTGGTAAGATGTTTGACGAAATGAACGAAGAAGACAATATAAAATCTCAAAATTACAACGAAGTATTTAATATTATTGTTGAATGTGAAGACGAGGCAGAGCAAGAGAAGATATTTAATCGACTCAATACTGAGGGTTATAAATGCCGAGTGCAAAGTTTGTAATTGAGTCTAAAACCTCAGATTCATTTAAAGCAAACAAAGTCAAATCAATGTTTGACTGTGAAATGAACGTTGTTTCTAAAACTTTTGATGTAAATATTCCAATTGAAGATATTAAATGGAATATAGGATTGATTGTCGGAGCGTCAGGAACTGGAAAAACTACAATTGCCAAGCAAATATTCAAGAATTATGAGTTTTTTGAGGGTTTTGAATGGGTTGGGCAGTCAATTATTGATGATTTTGGAGATCATTCAGCTAAAGACATCACAGAAATACTGTCAAAAGTTGGGTTTGCATCTCCCCCTGACTGGTTAAAGCCCTTTTCTGTGCTTTCAAACGGTCAGAAAATGAGAGCTGAGTTGGCCAGATTGATTTTAAACTGCAAAGAGCCATTCATTTATGACGAGTTCACCTCAGTCGTTGACAGACAAGTAGCGTGTATAGGGTCAGCTGCTATTCAAAAGTTCATTAGGAAGCAGAATAAGCAGTTTATAGCGCTTTCCTGTCACTATGACATAGAAGAATGGTTAGAGCCAGATTGGGTATTTGACTGTAATACGATGCAATTTTCTCGGAGGTCACTTTGTCGACCACTCATTGAATGTAAGATCAGAGAAGCAAGTCAGTCAGAATGGGGTCAATTCATGGACTTTCACTATTTGAGTCATGAACACAACAAAGCAGCCCATAAATATATTTGTGAAATTAAGAATCATCCAGTTGCTTGGTGTTCAGTATTGCATTTTCCGCACCCTTCTGTTAAAAATATGAAAAAGATTCACAGAATCGTGGTGAAGCCAGATTATCAAGGAATTGGGCTCGGTACGATGTTTATGAGCGAGATCGCAAAGAAGTACAAAAGACAGAAAATGCGTATTTCCCTTGTGACAAGCTCTCCAGCGTTTATTCACGGTCTGAAACACAGTAAAAATTGGGTAATGACACGAAAACCTAGCAGAGTTCCACAATCCAACAATGGTCTAGCTATCAGCAAATCACATTCAGTAGATAGACTAACGGCAACATTTGAGTACAAAACATAATAAAATAGTCCTAAACATTTACCCCCTATAAAAATATGCTTGAACATGAACCAAACGATGAACTAAGAAAAACGGCAAAAAGAGCTGCTGGTCTGGGTCTTCCGCACGAGCAGATCGGGGCGCTCATTGGCATTAGTGATAAGACTTTACGCAAGTATTACGCTCCCGAACTGGCTTTGGGTAAAGCGCAAGCATCGGCTCGTATTGCTCAGACGCTGTTTAACAAAGCTGAGAAGGGCGACACCACCGCCATGATTTGGTGGACTAAAGCGCAGATGGGTTGGGGAGAAACCAACACGACTAAGATAGCAAACCCAGATGGCTCTGCAATTGAAGGTTTCCAAATAGTGTTTAAAAATGCAGAACCTAGCGGAAGTTGAATTTCCTCAAAAGCTGCAATGCTTGTTCCATCCTGATTATTCAAGGTATCGAATCTTGTACGGTGGAAGGGGAGGAGCGAAGTCTTGGGGCGTGGCCAGAGCTCTATTAATCAAAGGCGCTCAGAAAACTCTCAGAATATTATGCGCCCGGGAATATATGATTTCCATGAAAGACTCGGTTCATAAGCTGCTTTGCGATCAAATCTTAGCGCTTGGGCTAGACGGTTTCTATGAGATCACACAAAACTCTATTCGTGGCAAAAACGGCACAGAATTTTCGTTTGTCGGCTTAAAGAACAATGTTGCCAACGTAAAGTCGCACGAAGGCGCTGATGTCTGCTGGGTAGAGGAAAGTCAAACGGTGAGCCGAATGAGTTGGGACGTATTAATCCCAACCATCCGAAAAGAAAAGTCTGAGATATGGATTACGTTTAACCCTGAGCTCGAGACGGACGAGACTTATGTGCGCTTTGTGTTAAATCCACCACAAAACTCTATTGTTCAAAAAATAAACTGGTCCGATAACCCATGGTTTCCGCAGACTCTAAAAGAGGAAAAAGATCAGCTCAGGGCTAGAGACATAGAAGCCTACAACACAGTCTGGGAAGGTTTATGCCGTAAGACCGTGGACGGTGCGATCTTCCAGAAAGAGATCAACATGGCAGAGCTTGAGGAAAGAATTACCCGAGTTCCTTACGATGCTACGAAGCCCGTACACATGATCTTCGATCTTGGCTGGTCAGACATGACGGCAGTTTGGTTTCTCCAGTTTGTCGGCATGGAAAACAGGCTAATTCGTTACTTTGAGGTCAATCAAACCAAAATGACGGATATTCTCGCTAAGTGCCAGACCTTTGGATACGTCTTTGACACGCTTTGGCTGCCTCATGACGCTGAGAATAAGACTCTCGCAGGGAACGGGCGCTCGATTGAGGAGATTGTGCGTAACGCAGGATTCAAGACTCGAATCATCCCTAAAGTGCCAATCGTGGACTCGATCAACGCTGCCCGGACAATATTTTCTAATTGTTATTTTGACCGGGAAAATTGTCACCAAGGGTTGCAATGTCTCAGGCACTATCGTTACGAGGTCGATCCAGACACCAAGCAATTCTCTAAAAACCCTTTGCACGATATCTGGTCGCACGGGGCTGATGCTTTCAGGTATATCGGGCTAATGATCCAAGAACCGAAAAAGATAGTGAAAAAACAAATACAGTTGCCAGTTTCTAACTGGATGGGATAGAATCGGGCGAAGCGAGGTAATATGGCTGAAGATACTCAGAGCGCAGATTTTGACTCACGCATTGAACAGGCTAAGAAATTCTTACGGCTTGCAAATGAGGCTGACACTACAAATCGCTCTGAAGCCTTAGAAGACTTACGTTTTGGCGCAGGAGATCAATGGCCAGTCGAGATTCAAAACAGTCGTACCCTAGAAGCTCGTCCTTGCCTGACTATTAATAAGATTGACCCGTCTGTACGCCAGATCACAAATCAAATCCGTCAGCAGCGCCCGAGAATGAAATGTCACGGGATGAACTCTCAGAGCGACAAAAAACTCGCTGAGATAATTACTGGGATATTTAGGCATATCGAAGTTCAATCGGACGCAGACCAAGCCTACGATAACGCTAATGACTTCCAAGTTCGCATGGGCTGGGGCTATTGGAGAGTTACGACAGACTATATTTCTGACGATTCTTTCGATCAAGAAATCTTTATCAAGCAGATTACAAACCCTTTCACCGTATATTTTGATCCCAACTCTGTTATGCCTGATGGCTCAGATGCTGAAGAATGTATGGTGACCGAGGTTATCCCGAAAGCTCAGTTTAGAGTGATGTATCCCGGTGCTGATGACGGTGGAAACTTCACACTCAGAGGAACTGGCGATTCTGATGCGATGTGGGTGATGAAAGAGGATGTTCGGATTGCCGAATACTTCTACACCGTTCGCAGTCAGACAACTCTTTATTTGCTCTCAGACGGGTCTAAAGTCTTCAAGGAAGATTACGACAAAGATTCAGGTCTGACAATCATGGAAGAACGTGAGACTGTCCGAAAAGATATTCATTGGTGCAAGCTCACCGCTATGGAAATCTTAGAAGAAGGCGTTTGGGCTGGTAAATATATCCCAATTGTTCCTGTTTACGGACAGCAATTAATTGTTGACTCTAAGCGTAAGCGTTTTGGTTTGATTCGTCAGGCCAAAGACCCTCAAAGAATGTACAACTACTGGTCTACGTCAATGACCGAGTCTATCGCTCTAGCTCCAAAGGCTAAGTGGTTGATTGCAGAGGGTCAAGACGAAGGACACGAGCAGGAATGGGCACAGGCCAACACAAAGGCTTTCCCTGTCTTACGCTATAAACAGAAAGATATCGAGGGAATCCCTGCGCCAGTACCGTCTAGGATTCAGCCTGAGCCTCCTCCAGCTGGGGTTATGGGTGCGATGGGCGTTATTGACCAAGATTTGAAGTCTGTGCTTGGTGTCTTTGATCCAAATCAAATACCGACCGGAAATATCTCAGGTAAAGCATTAAACGGTCAGCAACAACAGATTGACCTGACTAACTATCACTATTACGACAACTTTACCCGCTCCCTGCGCTGGACTGGAAAGATCATTCTCGATCTGATTCCGAAGGTTTACGACACGCAAAGAACGCTCAGGATTATCGGAGATGACGGAAAACCTGATCTAGTGACTCTGAACGAGCGCAAGATCAACGAAATGGGCGTTGAGGAAGTCTTAAACAACGTCACAGTCGGTGAATACGATGTGGTCATGGATACAGGCCCGGGCTACAACTCCAAGCGTCAGGAAGCCGTAGATTCCATGATGACTTTACTGAGTGCAGACCCCGGACTGATGCAAACCGCTGGGGATTTGATTTTTAGGAATATGGATTTCCCCGGTTCAGACGTTATTGCCGACAGAATGGCTGCTGCGAACCCCTTGGCTCAGGTCAACGATAAGTCTGACGTACCGCCCCAAGTTCAGATGCAATTGGCGCAGTCTCAGCAAGTTATTAAACAGCTTCAACAACAAATCCAGCAAATGCAACTTGAGCAGAAGTACGGAATGTCTGTCAAGCAAATGCAGGAAACAGAAGAAACCAAGCGTGAACTCATGCGTCAAACTGCCAAAGCGCACGACATTGAGATGCGAGACTCTGAGCGTAAGTACGTTGCAGAGCTCAATGTTCACGGAAAAGCACAAGATGCGGACTTGAAATCTCAGACTCAGTTGGAAGTCGAGCACATTAAAGCTCAGGTGGCTTTATTGTTGGCTCAGGTGGACAAAATGAGCGAGAAGGCTTCAACGCAACAGACAATCGAGAGAGCAATTTAGGGCAAAAGCCCAAAACCTTACCCGTCAGGTAGACGGGGAAAATCCTTGAGGTAACTCATGAGCGACAAAGAAGCAAGTAACGTAGTTACAAGCGAAAATTCAGCGGATTTCTATTCGCAAAAACTTGGTTTAACTAATGAAACGCCTGTTGAGGCTGTGGTCGAGGAAACTCCTGCAGAGCCGACAGAAGAAGTAGTTGAGGACGAGCCTAGTGCGGAAGAAGAAGCGAAAACGACAGGCAAGAAAAAGGGTATTGACAAGCGATTCAAAGAACTTACTTCAGAGCGTGAATTGGCCCGTCAGGAAGCTGATAGGGAGCGTCAGGCAAGGATTGAGTTAGAGAACCAGCTTAAAGAAATTCAAACTCGTACTGAGCAGTCTAAAAAGGGTGCAGAAGTCGATCCAGAGCCTCAACCCTCACAATTTGGCGATATGGTTGAATACTATAAAGCCTTGAGTGAGTGGAATACCGACAAAGCGATGCGAGAGCGTGACCAGCGAGAATTACAGGCAAGAATGGATGCTGAGAAAGCCAGAGTTATGAGCTCTTGGAATGAAAAGCAAAACAAGTTCAAGTCTGAAAATCCTGATTACGAAGAAAAAGTTAAGCAGTTGCAGTTCCCGGCTTCGCAAGAAGTACAGGATGCAATTCTTACAAGTGATTTCGGAGCGGAAGTTTTGTATCACTTGGGCAAGAATCCTGATCTAGCAAAAAAGATCGTGGAAATGCCACTTACTAAAGCATTGAAAGAACTCGGTAAGATTGAGGCGCAGTTTGAATCCAAGCCCGAAGAAAAGCCTGTCGTTACAAAGAGTAATGCACCGAAGCCGATTTCTCCGCTTAAAGCGACTTCATCCGCTGCTGATACACCGATTGGATCTGATGGACAGTTTCACGGTACTTATCAACAATGGAAAGAAGCACGCAAAGCAGGAAAGATCAGATAAATTTTTAACTTTAAGGAAATATCATGTCGAATAATCTTTTGACGATATCGAAAATCACCAACGAAGCGTTGATGGTTCTAGAGAACGAACTCACATTTACGAGCGAGGTGGATCGCAATTATGATGACCAGTTTGCGGTCATTGGTGCGAAGATAGGAAATACTGTGAACGTCCGCAGACCCGGTAGGTTCATCGGTACTACAGGCCCAGCTTTGAACGTTGAAGACTTCAACGAATCAAGTGTGCCAGTAACTCTAAGCACGCAGTTCCATGTCGACACACAATTTACTACCCAAGACTTAGCATTAAGCCTTGATATGTTCTCTGACCGTGTGTTGAAACCCGCTGTTGCAGCAATCGCTAACAAGATTGATCGTGATGGTTTGAACATGGCTGCTCTGCAAACTGCTAACATCGTTGGCGTTGCTGGTACACCTCCAACAGGACTAATCACTTTCTTAACAGCTGGTGCTTATCTTGATTCTGAAGGCGCACCAAGAGACGGCCGTCGTTCATGTATCGTTGAGCCTTTTACAACTGCAACAATCGTTGACTCTTTGAAAGGACTTTTTGTTCCTCAAGAAGCCATCGGTGAGCAGTATCGCAAAGGTCTGATGGGCCGGGATTCCGCTGGGGTAAATTGGCGTTTGGATCAAAACGTTGTGAGCCAAACATTTGGTTCATACTCTGGTGTAACTTTGCAAGCTAACACAACAGCTGCTGTTGGTTACTTGACAAGCGGTTGGGCACAATATTCAACGATCCAATTGAATACCGCATCTAGCACAGCTACGCTGAACGCTGGTGACGTTATTCAGATCGCTGGTTTGTACGCAACTAACCCACAAAACCGCCAGGCTTATGGTTCAGGCAAACTCCGTAACTTTGTTGTTCAAGCTACTACTACAGTAACTACAGGCGCAACAAACATCCAAGTTTCTCCTGCAATCATCACAGGCGGTCAGTTCCAAAACACAATCGTGATTGGTGCTACATCCACAACTGCAACAGTAACTCCTTTCAACAACACTGGTACTTTGTCTCCACAAAATATCATGATGCACAGGAACGCTTTTACCTTAGCCGTTGCGGATTTGGAGCTGCCAGAGGGAGTCCATTTTGCCGGTCGTGCAAGCGACAAAGAAATCGGTCTTTCCATGCGTGTTGTGAGGCAGTACACCATTAACAACGATTCAATCCCGACTCGTCTAGATGTGTTGTATGGCTGGGCTCCGCTATATCCTGAACTCGCTTGCCGTATCGCAGCTTAATCATTTAAAGGAAACAAAAAATGAGTAATCCCGGACCAGCAACCACAGTATCGGCACACCCAAGTAACGTCACCACAAATCAAGCTCTCCGCTTGATCGCTGTGGCTAAAGGCGTAAACTTAAATGCCGTTGCTTTCACTCCTGTGCAAGTTAACAACTCCACAGCTTATTTACCTAAAGAATTGATTGTTACCAACGTGAATAACGCTGGTTCAGTTGTATCTCTGTCTACAACGACAGCTTTAGGTATCACAACCACAAACGCTGGATCACCATCTAGCTTGTTTGGTGCGTTGACAACTGCTCAAATCGCAGCTTTGTCAACATCAACTTTAGGCACAGCTTACTTGGACTCTAGTTCAACAAGCCTGTCTTTAGCTAACCAAACTCTGTACGTTGACGTTACAGTCGCTTCTGGCGCTACTGGAACTGGTGACGTATACGTTTATGGCTACGATTTCAGCTAATCGCAGTTAAAACCGGGGAAAGTCACCTCCAAAAGGGGTGGCTTTTTCTGTTTTTATCGCTACAATTAATTCAAAGGAAACATTATGCCCTCTACCACAATCGCTCGTGGCAATGCTCACGAAACCTTTTACATTGCGCCCAACATAACTCCCGCTGCGCTAACAACATCAGCAACTCAGTCTTTACAAACATTTGCAATCCCGGGTTTGCAGACAACTGACATCGTTTCTTTACAACAATACCAAGGAAATCAAACTTCCAACGTAATCGTAAGTAACGTTGATGTTGCAACTGCCAATGTTTTAACAGTTCAGTTCCAGAACACTTCAGGCGCTGCTACTGCTATCACTCCGGCTGCTGGTGTTTATCAGTTCCAAGTGGTACGCATTGAAGGCGCTCCACAGTCTACGAACGCAGCATAATGGCTAATACAAGCGTCTTTAGGCCAGTTGGCCCGTCCTACGCTATATCGGTGTCTACAACCGCATCAAGCGCTTTGACCGTAACCCCAACGGGTAACGATCAAATCAACTTTTGTGGTTTTTTGAACACTTCTACAAATCCTGTGGCTATTACGATTTCCGAAGCTAACGCTTTGAATACCGTAACCACAGCAACTCCAGTTATGCCTGTTTCGGGTACGCCCCAACAAGTCGTAATGCTTGGAGTTTCCATGTCTAGTCCTATGGTTATTGCCGTACCCCCTAACGGGTTTGCGGTAAGCGCTATTTGTGGGGCTAACACAGCAACTGTTTATGTAACACCTATGGCAGATCAATCATGACCAACCAAGTTGCATACACAAGCACTCCCAACACGACTCCTGTTAACACTTTCGCTGCTCAACCAATTATTGCTAGTGGATTCGGTACTGCACCCAAAATCGTGGGCGCAACACCAAACGCTTTTGCAATAACTATTGGAAGCGGTGGATCTAATAACGGAGTCTTGACATTACCATCAGCACCAAATGGATGGATTGCTTTTGCTAATGATTTAAATACCTCAACCGGTGTTTATATTCTGCAAACAGCATCTTCAACAACATCTATTACTGTTACAAGTTACTCAAATACAAGCGGTTCAGTTGCCCCAATGACAGCTGGAGACGTAGTATTGTTTAACTGTATTCCCTACTAATGACTAATCAAACTGCAAAAACCGTAACGACAAATATTGTCCCAGTTCAGGCGATATTTGATGTCAATGGCGTTTGCGTTGGTTTAGTAGGCCCGGGGGGAGAGTTTTTCTCTCCTCCTCTTTCTTCAGATATTATTAATTTTGCTACGATCACAAATAGCACGATTGATAGTTCTCCAATTGGTGCGACAACGCCCTCAACGGGTGCGTTTACCAGTTTGTCTAGTTCGAATGTAAACATTACGGGCGGATCAATTTCGGGCGTTAGCATAGCGATTACTGCGCTAAATAACACCCCTGTGGGCAATATAACGCCCTCTACAGGCGCTTTCACTACTCTAGGTGCTACGAGTGCATCATTCACGAATTTAAGCGTTACAAACACGATTACAGGCTCGATTTCGGGTAACGCTGCGACTGCCACAACGGCTACAACTGCGACTACCGCAACGACTGCGACTACGGCTACAACGGCTACAAACTTGGGCGGTGGGTCTGCTGGGGCAGTTCCCTATCAAACTGGCTCAGGTGCGACGTCTTTTGCGACAGGAACAGGGGTTTTTGTCGGTGGATCGACTCCTAGCTTTACGACAACTCCTACATTTGTAGGAACAAACATTTCTGGCACAGCTTCTGCTTTAAGTATCGGTGGAAACGCTGCGACTGCTACTACATCTACCAATCTTGCTGGAGGCTCTGCTTATGCAATACCGTACCAAACGGGCTCTGGCACGACTTCGTTCGTTAGCTCGGGCACTTCAGGACAACTCTTTCAAACGCTGGGTTCAGGGTCTGCGCCACAATGGGTAAGTCAGTCTTCACTTTCGGTCGGGTCTGCTTCTAATATAGTCGGTGGCGCTGCTGGGCAAATTCCTTACCAGACTGCTATTGGTGCAACTAGCTTTACCGCTGCCGGAACAACTGGTCAACTGCTTCAATCTAACGGCACAAGCGCCCCAACTTGGGTCAATGCAAACTCTTTGAGCGTGGCGAGTGCGAATAATTTACTGGGCGGTGCGACTGGATCGCTTCCCTATCAATCCGCAACAAACGCAACGACTTTTCTAGGAATTGGCTCAAACGGGCAAGTTTTGGGGATTTCGGGTGGGGCGCTGACTTGGACTACCCCGACTGCCTACGCAACGGTGACTGATGACACGACCACCAACGCAACTCGTTACCCGTTATTTGCAAATCAGACAAGCGGAAATCTAAGCACAGAGTACACGAGCTCGACTAATTTAAAGTACAACCCAAGCACAGGCTCTTTTAGTGCCTTACAGTTTGCGGTCGGGACTTTAAGTTACACCCCGGCTAATGCTTTGGCTTATCTGCAAAACTCGGTTAGCACTTATAACCAGTTTATTATTCAGAATACAAACACAGGGGCAACGGCTTCCTCTGATGTAATCGTCAACAATAATCTTTCTACCGACTCCACCTATTACGGTGATTTCGGTATGAACAGCTCTAATTTCAGCGGTTCAGGGTCATTTAATGCGCCTAATATGGTGTATTTAACGGCTACGACTGCTGATTTAGCGATTGGAACGACCACAGGAAACGCTGTTCACTTTGTTACAAGTGGAACAACAACCGATAACGCAACGATTGCCTCAACAGGGATTTGGACGTTTAATAATGCTATAAATCTAGCGACTGGGACAACAACCCTAGCGCCCTTGACGTTTACTTCAGGCACAAACCTGACAACCCCGGTTCAGGGAGCTCATGAGTTTGACGGGTCATCGCTTTACATTACTGGAAATACAAGCACAGGCTCTGGCAGACAGATAATTAACGCCTCTCAAGTGGCTCAGTTAGCGACTAGCGCAAGTGTGGCGTCAGGCGGACAATTCTTTACTTCTACCGTCAGACCTGAGTTGATTTCAGGGCATTTGTATAAATTTCAGTACAAATTGATCTTCACAAAGTCAACTGCCGGGACAGTTACAGTATCGTTTTCTAACTCTGCTACGTCCAATTTCACCGTATTTGACGCAAATATGCAGCTTATACAGGTAAATAATGGCACTACAGCGAACTATAACGCCTACGCAGCAGCTGCGACAACCGCAACATTCCAAGCCTCATTCTCGCTTTTGGATGCGACAACTTATGTGGCCAATATTGAGGGTGACATCATTCCATCGGCAAACATGAGACTTCAGCTTTTAGTGACGGATTCCGCAGGGACTGTGACTTCATTACTTGGGTCTAATTTTGTATTTACAGACTTTGGCACGACAAATATAGGGAATATCGGATGACCTATACATGGAAAATTAAAGACATGGAAGTGGAAAATGACGTTATTTTGGGCGCTCATTATTCCTGTATTCTTTCTGATGACACAAATTCTGTAGAAACTGAGGGCTGGTGGCCTTTAAAGCCTAGAGTTCCAATGCCCGTATTTAAAGATATTACGGAAGAACAAGTTTGCGCTTGGGTCGAAGAAGATAGTACACAAGACGGAGTAAATCCGATAAAATCTCGTCTAGCAGAACAATTGGCAAACTTGAAAAAAGAAAAAGTAAAGATGCCGTGGCTTCCTGCTGAAACTTTTAAGGTGTCCCTATGACCGTGCCAATAGATGTTATTACGAGGGCGATGAAAGACATAGGGGCTATTGCCTCGGGAGAAACACCGACCCCAGACGAAGCGCAAGATGCTTTTGATATGCTTAACGATTTATTGGATCAATTGTCCAATGAGTCAATGATGACGTTTTACAAGACTGAAATCATCTTCCCTATCGTACCCGGTCAAACTCAATACACGATTGGCCCAACTGGTCAAATCGGTGCTCAAGTAACTGGCACGATCACGGGGAATGTCTTAACGATAAATACCATTAATTCAGGTGGCGTGGCAATCGGTCAAATGTTATCAGGCCCGGGAATTACGACAGGAACGACCATTACAGGCTTTCTGACGGGTGCTGGTGGTCAAGTTAACGAGGCAGGGACGTATCAGGTTAACATTAATCAAAACACGCTTGCTCCTGCGTTTACAGGGTCTATTTCTGGAACGACTTTAACTGTAACTGCGGTTTCTCAAGGCTATATCGGGCTTGGAGCGGTGATTACAGGCACGGGAGTGACCACAGGCACTACGATTTCAGGGCTGATTAGCGGAACGGGTGGCACAGGAACTTATCAGGTGAGTGTCAGCCAGACAGTTGGCAGCGAGTCAATGACTGCGACAATTACACCGATCACTATCCAGCTTTACTACCAAAGACCCTTAGCGATTAATTCAGGGTTTGTCAGGGTAAACACTAATTCCAATGGTGTGCCTGTTTATCAGGGTGGACTGGATTATCCGTTGTCCGTTCTTGATTACGGGCAATACCAAATGATCGGACTAAAGACTCTGAGTGGCCCGTGGCCTAAAGCGTTTTATTATCAGCCAAGCGAAGAACTCGGAAATATCTTTGTTTGGCCTAACCCATCTCAGGGTGAAATGCACTTATTCGCAGATACTTTATTCACAAGATACACAAATCTGACCGACCCAATGTATCTGCCACAGGGATTTTCAAACGCACTCAGATGGTTGCTTGCTGAAAGACTAATGCCAATGTTCGGTAAAGTTAATGGCACTCAGCTCCAAATGATCGGGGCTTACGCAGCTCAAGCAAAGTCTGAACTCAAGCGTACAAATATGCGTCCTCCACCAGTTTCTCGCTACGATGAAGTTATTACGTCCAGTCGTTCTCGTGACGCTGGTTGGATTTTGAGTGGCGGTTTCTTTAGGTGATTAGTATTAAATTTTGAATGTAAAATAGGTATAAAGGTTTAACATGGCATCAACTACATTCGTCAATTATCAAACCGTCATAGACGCTGGATGGCTCAACGATGTCAACTCAGCGGTTTATAGCGGTACATTCCAAGCGACTACTCTGAGTCCTACCAACATCACGGTTAGCGGTGCTATTACTGCTAACGGGACTATCTCAGGTTCAGGGTTTAGCACTTATTTAGCTTCTCCTCCTGCGATTGGAGGCACTACCGCAGCTGCTGGTGCGTTTACTACTCTTTCTGCAAGCTCTACTGTCAGCGGAACAGGATTCAGCACCTACTTAGCAAGTCCTCCTGCAATCGGTGGGACAACGGCTGCTGCGGGTTCGTTTACGACTTTAAGCGGTTCAACATCCACAACTACCCCTATTGTTCAAAGTTCAGGTTCTTTATTATTAAAGACTAATGGTACGACTACTGCGGTAACAATAGATACAAGTCAAAACGTAGGTATAGGAGTTACTCCTGGTGCTTGGAGCCAAGGCAAAGTTGTTGAAATTGGCTATACTGGAAATGCCTTTTGGGGGTATAGTGCAAGTCAAAACTTTATTTCACAAAACGCATACTATAACGGTTCTGCTTGGAAATATACATCTTCAAATCCAGCGTCTTATTACACACAAAATTCTGGTACTCATAATTGGCAAATAGCTTCATCTGGAACATCGGGTAATTCTGTTACATTTACCCAAGCAATGACACTAGATAATAGTGGTAATTTGTTGGTTGGTACTACAAGTGGTTCTAATCATATTATTTATAAAAATGCTGCGGTAGCATCAAGAATTATTGCATTTCAAGGTGAAAATAGTGGAGCTTATACTTCAGTTGCCTTTGCTACTGGAGACAATCAAGGTTGGAATTCAGCCAATACAGTACAAATTATTGGTAAAAATAGTGGAACTGGTCGTTCTATAAATGCAGCAGGAACAGTAAATCAAAATGGTGCTGACTATGCTGAATACATGACCAAAGCAGGAAATTTCACAATAAACAAAGGTGATATTTGCGGTATTGATGTAAACGGTAAATTAACAAATGTATTTGCAAATGCTATCAGTTTTGTAGTTAAGTCAACCAACCCCGGACTTGTTGGTGGAGATGTATGGGGAACTGAAGAAGCTCTAGGCCTAACTGCTCCTCAAGAACCAACAAGGTCTAGCGGTGAATCTGATGCTTATTGGGCAACTGCTCAAGCAAATTATCAAACAGCTTTGTCTGCATACAAAATTGAACTTGCAACCGCTTTAGAGTCGGCAAGACAACTTGTTGACCGTATTGCATTTAGCGGTCAAGTGCCAGTTAATGTAACAGGAGCAACTGCTGGTCAGTACATTGTCCCAATTGCAAAACAAGATGGCTCTATTGGTGGCGAGGCAGTATCAGAATCTGCAATTACACTTCAGCAGTATATGCAGTCAGTTGGCAAGGTAATTTCTGTTGAAAATAATGTAACAACAATAATTGTCAAGGTTGCATAATGGAAAAATTAATTACACTTTTAAAAACAAAGTCAGTTCAATGGGCTTTGGTCGTTGCGGTTTTATCCGTACTCCAAGGTTTTGTAATGGAATTCCCACTAACCCCAGTCCATCAAATGATTGCTGGTGTGACTATTTCAGTTGTCGTAGTTCTTCTTAAATTTTTGGAAGGCGTCTAAATGGCCGATTTTGGCTTTGTCGGAGCTGCTTATCAAGCACCATCAATCTACCAAGATGCTCAAGAATGTATCAACTGGAGACCTGAAGTTGATCCGACTAAAGCACAAGGTGAGCGAGGTGTAGTTGCGCTCTATCCGACTCCCGGACTTACGACAAAGATCGTCTCCCAAAATCAACAAGAAGTTAGAGGGCTTAGAACTCTCTCAGGTGGTTCTCAATGTATGGCCGTTGTTGGGCCTTACGTTTACGTCTTATCCTCTAATTTCACGCCCTCACTTGTTGGTCAACTGTTAACCACCACAGGACGAGTCGGCATCTCTGATAACGGAGTGAACGTCTATATTGTGGACGGATCGCATCGTTACACATGGCGCATTTCTAATCCTAGTACGGCTACGTTTTCAGGATCAATCTCCGGCACAACGCTATCTGTTTCTAATCTGACAACAGGGGCGGTGGCTATTGGTCAGCAAGTATTCGGAATCGGTGTCACGCCAGAGACCGTTATTGTCAGCGGAAGCGGTACGACTTGGACTGTCAATATCTCTCAGACTGTATCGTTTGAGAAAATGAACACAGCCAACTCAGGTGCGATTGTGACGGGCTCTTTAGGGTCAGGAACTCTAACGGTAACTGCGGTAAGCTCTGGTACGCTTTACGTTGGCCAGACTGTTCAAGGCTCGACAGTCACTTCAAACACGGTGATAACTGCTCTCGGTTCAGGGATTGTCCTCTCTGGCGCAGTTCACTCAGGTTCAGGCGGTACAGGATACGCTGTAAATGACACGGTAACGGTCGTAGGAGGCGTTTATTCCCAACCAGCAACCTATTTAGTGACTGGCGTGTCTTCGGGCGCTGTAACGACCATTACGCAGACTTCAAGCGGATCATATACTTCGACTCCTGTCAGCCCAGTTACGACAACGACTAGCGGAGCTGGAACGGGACTTGTATTAGATTTAACTTTCGGATCGGGTACAGGAGGAACAGGAACTTATACAGTTTCAGGCTCACAGACTGTTAGCTCAGAGACTTTATACGCTCTTGATTTCTCGGTAATCCCAAGCTCAGACGGTGCTTTCCCGGGGGCGGATATCGTGGATATTGTGGACAACTACTTTGTCTATAACAATCCCGGAAGTCAGGAATTTGGGGCTACAAACGCTTTATCTCCTATCTCGACTTATTTATCATTCGCTTCAAAAGACGGTGCGCCTGATAACCTAGTCTCGATTATTGTTGACCACAGAGAGATATATTTGCTCGGTGAGGCTTCTTCTGAGGTTTGGGTGGATGTGGGTACGTTCCCTTTTCCTTTCCAAAGAATACCCGGGACTAACACCCAGCACGGTATCGTGGCCAAATTCTCAGTTTCTAGACTAGGCGATTCTTTTGCTTATGTGGCTAGAAATCAACGGGGTCAGGGCGAGATCGTCATGATGAACGGGTATACCCCTCAGAGAATCTCAACTCACGCTGTTGAGCAGACTTTAGTAAATAAATACATTGGGGATGCGGTTGCTTGGACTTATCAATTAGAAGGTCACGAGTGTTACGTTGTATCTTTCCCGACTTTAGACTTAACTTGGTCTTTTGATGCTGCAACTGGTTTGTGGCACAAATGGCTTTGGGTTGACAATCAGAACGTCTATCACAGGCACAGAGGCAATTGCGCTACACAATTCCAAGGAATAGTGCTTGTCGGAGACTGGCAAAACGGTAAAATCTACGAGTTAGACCCATCTAATTACACGGATGACGGACAAGAAATTAGACGGGTTAGAAGGACTCCTCACATCACGACTGATCTGCAAAGACAGTTTTTTGATGAACTTCAGATTCAGTTTCAGCCGGGTGTCGGTGTTCCCGGGGTTTTGAAAAGACAAAACACAAACGCAACGGCAGGAATCGCTATAGCAGGGTATGCGGTCGCTGGAGGCTCGTATGTCGCTCCTGCGGGGGTAAATCCCCAAGCGATGCTTAGATGGTCAAATGACGGTGGCGCAACTTGGTCAAACGAGCATTGGACTGGAATTGGTGCGATTGGTAAGTATTACAACAGAGCTCGTTGGAGACGTTTGGGTTGGGGCAGAGACAGAGTGTTTGAGGTCGTTGTGACCGATCCTGTCAATGCTGTGATTATTTCTGCGAATTTAAAAGCAAGTTCGGGGGATAATTAATGAACAACATTTTTGGCTCAACTCAGAATAATCCGTATCCGCAGTCGGAGTTTTTAGACGCAACCACTAAAAGACCGACACGGGCATGGCAACAGTTCTTTATAAACTTGTTAAATTTCAGCAGTTCGACTACAGCCACTCAGGGGTCGGGGAAACTTCCAGCTTCTCCTGTGGGCTTTATCAATGTGACTGTGAACGGTAAGCCTTTTAAAGTGCCTTACTACAATCAATGAGGTAAAAATGGCATATCAAACAGACGCTAATGGCGATATTTACGACACAACAGACGGATCATTGATAGGTAACGTCAGTCAAGGCTTTTCAGTCGATCAGTCTGGAAATCTAAATTTTGGTGACGGTACTACGTCTTCCACAGTTGGAACGGCTAATCCTGTCAATTTAAACGGAATTACCACAGACAACACCAATACTCTAGCTAATTTGGCTACAGGACTAGGTTCAAGTGTCAATAGTATTAATAACGCTTTAGGTGGCGCTTTAGGCACTCAGAGCTTGGCAAACGTGGGTGGCGCTGCTTATTTAGGTAACGCAATCACAGGGTCTGCTAATAACATAGCAAACGCTGCTACAAATGTTGCTCAAAATATTGGTACAAATGCCCAGCAAAATATTGGGAATTTACAAAGTGCCTACGGATTACAAGAGGCTCAGTATTCTCCTTATATTCAGGCTGGTCAACAAGGCGCTACAGCATTACAAAAGAATTTACCTTATCTTTCTAGTCAATTCACAAATGCAGACTTAAATTCTCAATTAGCTCCTAATTATCAATTTCAGCTTCAGCAAGGTCTTGGTCAGGTTCAAAATCAACAGAACGCTTTGGGCGGGTTGGTTGGTGGTAACGCACTTCAAGGGTTACAGAATTACGCTCAGAATTACGCAGGAAACGCTTATCAGAACGCTTTTAATAACGCTCAAGCGCAAAGAACAAACATTTACAATACTTTGTCTGGAATAGCAGGAGTAGGAAACAATGCCCTGACTGGTCAGTCAAATCTTGTTTCTGGACTTGGAACAAACACAGCGAATATCAGCACAGGCGCTGCCCAGCAAGGAGCTCAACTTGGTCTCACGGCTGCTCAGGCTGCCGGGGCTGGTACAACAAACGCTGCGAATGTGTACTCAAACGCTCTTAATCAAGTGGCCAATAACAATACATTGGCTACACTATTGTCTAAAAGTAATCCAAACATCACAGTCAATGCAACTGGTGGAGCAACTAGCACCGGAGGGTCTTCAACGGGTGGCATAAATAGTGCTATTAATAATGCAACAAATCTTGCCAATGCTGTTACATCAAATGCAAGTGGTGGTGGAGTAATTGGTGCTATAACTTCTGCTGCTTCTTCAGTTGGCAGTTTAATTGGAAGTTTATTTGGATAAAAAATTATTCAAAATTTTAGGAAAAAAAATGCCAAATTACACAGTAGACACTTCATTTTTAAATCAACCAGCTCCGAAAGCTCAAAGTTTAGCGGACTTGGTGAATACTGCGTCTGGAATTCAAAATTATCAGCAAGCTCAACAAATCAACCCATTGGCTCTACAAGAAGCACAAAACAAAGTTGAGACAAGTAATCTTGCATTACAAAAACAAAGAGAACTTCAACAACCCGAAATTGAAGCTGGAATTGCTAAAGCTGGTGGTGAAGTTTACGAATTAAGAAAAAAATACGCTAATGAATTAAATGATGCAATGACTGGTATGCTTCAAAGCAAGTCAATGAGAGAAGGCGATGTTAATGGATTTATTTCTCATGTCGCAGATCAAAGAGATCGTTTGATTGACCAAGGTATGCCAAAGCATATTGCTGAAAAAGAATTTGCTAAATTAATAAATGCTGCGCAAGACCCTAAAGAAGGTTTGCCATATGTTAGACAAACTTTAGAAAATACACAAAGAGCTCAGTTGGGCGCAACTAACAGACAAAATCTAATGACACCATCTGTTCAGCAGATTAACGGTGTTAGTTACTTTGTTAACCCAACTACCATGCAAATTACTCCTGTTGGAGGCCAACAGCAAGTTCAGCCACAAGGACAGCCTCAAGTACAACCACAAGCGCAACCACAAGGACAAATGCAAGGTCAACCACAAGGTCAAATGCCTGTATTGGTTCAAGAAGACCCACAAATGTCTATTCCACCGGGCGTTCAGATTCCTCAACTTAATGAGCAACAAAAAGCATCTTATACAAAAGGGCAAGCGTTAAAAGATTTAAGCGCTGGAGCTGCAAAACAATCGCAGGAATCTTTGCAAACCATTCGCAAAGTTGAGCAATATGCTGACAAAGCAGCTGGAAGCGCCCCCGGTCAGGCTCTTAGAAGTGCTGGGAAATGGATTAAAGGCGATGCTGATTATGATGAATTGCTTAAAAATATTGCTCGTATGCAATTAGATAACGCAATGACAATGGGCACTTCTACTGACGCATCAAGACATACAACCGAAGTCGCTTCAGGTAGCGCAGATATTACTGAAAAAGCATTAAGAGACATTATCAACAGGGCAAAAGCAGATGCAACAGGCGCAATTAAATTTGAGCAAGGGCTAAAGAATTACGTTGGTAAACGTGGTGATTACAACGGTAACATCAATGCTACTAAATTTAGAGATGCTTGGATTAACAATTACGATCCAAGATTATTAATGTATCAAAACATTAATGAATCTAATTTGCCTCAAAAGCAAAAAGATGAGATGATTCGTGAAATAAACGCAGGATTAACTAAAGATGATGTTGTGACCTTGCGTAAAAAGCAAGCTAATTTAATGCGCCTAGAAAATGGTGACTATAAATGAGAGATTATGAAAATGATCCCAACATAACTGCTATTAGCTTGCCATCGGCAAATGTTAATGCAATACCAGATATTGAAACTAAAAAAAGTTCAATGTACGGTAAAAATCCTAATCTGCAATACACAGATTACGAAAGTCATCCTAATATTGAATCAATTAGGGTTGAAGAACCCACTAAAACTTCTGAAGAATCTAAGAGTGAATCAAGTCCAGTTCATCACTTGATAATGAAGCATCTTGAAGATCGCAAGAAGGCTGAAGATTATTTAATGAGCAAGATTGGTGGCGTTGTAGAACCAGTCTTAAGTGCAATAAGCGGAAGCATAGCTGCTCCAGTAGGTGCTGCGTTTGGTGCTTTAAACACCATGATAAGCCCTAAATTTGGTAGTCAAGAAGCTATTGAAAAGGGTAAAAATGTTGCATCTAACATTCAACAAGCGCTTACTTATCAGCCTAGATCAGAACCCGGCAAAGCCGTAAATGAAGCTATTGGAAACTTAGCAAGTAGCGTTGGCCCTGTTCCTGAGTTGCAAGCATTTGCCCCGTTGGCTCAACCAGCAATAGGTCAATTAAAGGGCGGTATTCCTAAAGTAAGAATTGAAAAAGTTGGGAAACCAACAGAAATTCCAAGCATTACACCTACTTTGCAAAGTGCTGGGGCAGCTGCTACAACAACTCCAGTTGAAGCCAGAGCGGTTTTAGCTGAAGCTCCTCCACACATTCAAGAAGCATTGTCTAATGTTGACCCTGCACAATTATCACCAAAAGACGTTGAAGCAATAAAAGTACACACTAAGTTTGCTAAGTTTGGTATGTTGCCAACTGAAGCTGAAGTATTAGGTGATCCTACATTATTGTCACAAGAAAAAAATGATCGTTTAAAAGACCCAAATTTACAAGCAAGATTTGAAGAACGTGATCCTAAATTAATTGAGGGGTTTAATCAAATCAAAGAAAAGATCTCTCCTGATGTGTTTGAAAATGATCCTGTAAGATTAGCATCAATGCCTCTTGATAAGATGAAAGCGGATTATGACGCTCATCAAGCAAGAATTGCACAGGCTTATGATATTGCAAATAAGGCTGCTGGTGAATCACAGTCTCCGATTGATGTGGGCGCTTTACAATTAAACATTCAAAATGGTTTAAAAGAAAAGGGTAAACTTAAATATGTACCCGCTGAGTTGCAATCAGACTTGGATGAATTGCTTGGAAAAGGTAATTTAACTCCTCAAGAATACGAAAATCTAAGGACTGATACAGCAACTATTGCCAGAACAAATTCTGATCCGTTAAAAAGACAGGCAGCATCAATTATTAGAGAAAAGTTAGAGCAAGTACCTATTAAAGATGAATTTGCTCAATATAAGCCTTTGTACGATGCTGCTCGAAAAGAAGTAGTAGATTTAAAAGCAAAAGAAAAAATACCCGCTTATGCTGCTGCTATTGCTGACACAAGAACACCTGACGAAGTTTTGGCTGGAATACCGCACCCAGCTGCTAATAATTTTGTAGCGACACATTATTCTGCAAAGACACCGGCATTAAACATTGAAAGAATGTTGAACATTGTTGGTCGTGATTCTGCTGAACATCAAGCTCTCAATAAATTAAAAATTGACGAGTTTAAATTAAATTCAGGAATCAGAAATGAAAAAGGAACAGTTAGTCAGGCTAATCTGAATAAACAAATTTATCACCAACACGCTTCTAATTTACCAACAATGTTTGGTAACGAAGTAACTAGAGATTTGCAAGACTTGGCAGATGTGGCTAATTTAAGTGAACATACCAAAGGCGTTCATCACGTTAACACTTCAAATACTGAATTGTTGCGTGAAAAAAACGCTCTCAATGCTGCAAAAGAAACAATTTCCAACTTGGGTGCAAGCGCAGCTGAACAAGCAATTAATGCCAAAACTGGTGTTGGTGGAACTATTTTAAGAAATGTGCTTAAAGGAAGGGCTGAAAAACAAGCACTTGAAGCACAACAAAAAGTTCTAAATGAGTTATCGCAAAGAAGATTGTCTCCAACTGCCGGAATTAGAAACTTATCTGACTTAGGAAAATAAAAATGAGTTACTTACTATCACCAATCGGTAACGGACAACAGTTCTTTACTAACATCGGGCTTCCGTTATCGGGTGGTCAGATCACAACTTACCAAGCTGGATCGACAACTCCTTTAGTTACCTACACAGATTCCACAGGAACAGTCGCTAACTCAAATCCTATTGTTTTGGGTACGAGCGGACGTTCTTCTAATGAAATTTGGCTCAATAGCGGGTATTCTTATAAATTTGTTGTTGCTGATTCATCAAGTAACGTACTGTTTACTTTAGACAACTTATACGGAATCCCGACTTCTACATCTTCAGGAACTGTCGTTCCAAGCGGATCAATCATTCTTTGGTCAGGCTCAATCGGTTCTGTTCCTTCAGGTTATTATTTATGTAATGGCCAAAACGGAACGCCTAATTTGGAAGATACGTTCATCATTGGCGCTGGTAACTCTTATAGCGTAAACGCTACGGGTACAGTTTTTGGTTCAGGATCTAGCGCTCCAAACTATTACGCACTTTGCTACATAATGAAATCATGAGTGAAATTGATCTTGTCAAATACGGTGTTCTTTGGCAGAAAGTCGAGGACTACGAAAAAAAGTTTGATTCGATGGAAAAGAAGATCGACAAACTTGAGTCTTCTATTGAAAAACTTATCTCTATGGCTGACAAGTCTAGAGGTGGTTTTTGGGTTGGCATGATGGTAATTTCAGGACTGTCTAGCTTTGTTGGGTTCATATCTCATTACCTTACATTTAAATAATGGACCCGTTTACCCTAGCAATGATGGCATTGGGGGCGGTAAAGTCGGGAGTAGCACTCTACAAAGAGGCTAAAAGTGTCGGTAAGGAAGCAGTTGGGGTTATCACAGAAATCGCTGATGGTTTGGGTTCTTTCTTTGAACATCAAGAAAAGGCTATCGCTCATGCTAAAGAAGTTGAGAAAAATCCGCCTAAAGGCAAAAGTCTTCAAGCCATTGCCCTTGACAACGTCATCAGAAAGAAAAGACTCGAGCAAGCAGAGTACGACCTCAGACAAGCCCTTATCTACGAATCTCCACCAGAACTAGGGGCGCTTTGGGAGGACTTTCAAAAAGAGCGGACAAAGCTCTTGGCAGACAAAGATAAGTTTGATAAAGCGCAAAAAAAAAAGATGCAGACGAAGCCAGAGAGAGAACAGCAAGAATTGAGCGATGGAATCTACGAATTGCAATTTGTATTGCAGTCTTCGTGGTGGTGTTCACGGTAGTCGGTGTGCTTTATTACATTCAGCAAGACTATCAAAGAAGTTTAATGGGTGATAAAAGTCACATAGAATTCAAGCGGAAATTCCATGCTAATTCCAAAGAGATCGAATGTTTTGAGATTTTTCAGCAGACTGGCTATTTGCCTATGTATTGCCCTTAATGGATGCCATGACAGGTGGCGATATCATTGCCAGAACCCGGAGAATTGGAACAATGAAGACTGTAAACCGCCAATCTGTGTCGCTACTCAGACTTGCCCTGAATACTTTTCTAAACCGAAAACCCAAAACAACTGAGCAACTCCATGCTGAGACTCAAAGGTTTGTCATCAGAGGAATGACTTTGGGGCTTGTAGGCGTTCTTCTTTTGTTTGCCTATAGCGTTGTATATACAGAACAACCTTTATTTAACGAAGCGCCTACCGACAAGGCCATATTTGCGGTTCTTACGTTACTCGCTGGGCAGGCTTTACAAATACTTGCTAACTTTCTGTCTAAAAGTACCCCACCAACTACCGCCAAATGCCCCCCATTAACCTCTACAATTAAGCAAGAGGAAAAATTGATAACGGCTATAAGCCCTCAGAAATCATTTTCTTTTGGCAATCCTAACGAGCGAGAGGCAAAATGAACTATATATTTGCATTTTTAATCAGCGTATTAATTATTGGGAGTACTTATGAATATGGACACCATCAAGGATATGCTGAACGAGACGCTGAAACGGCTGTTCAGATTGCCAAACTTAACGCAGAAAACGCACAGAAAACAAATACCTTGGTTCAACAGATAAGCGACAAGGATGCAGAGCTTCAAAAGGAGAAGACCAATGCTAAAAAAGAGATTGCCAAGCGTGATGCTGATATTGCTACTGGCAAGTTGCAGCTCTACGTCAAAACCGCCCCCAACTCTAGCTGTTCAAATGCCCCCTCTACCAGCGGATCTGACCCCAGCTACGCCCGAATTGACTCAACGTTTGCTGAAAGTCTTGTCAGGATCACCGATGACGGGGATTCAGCCATCAGGAAACTCAACGCCTGTCTTCAAATCTATAACCAAGTAAGGACAATGATTAATGGATTCCCAAACCCTCGCTAAAATAGCAAAAATTGATTTAAGCCATGCCGAGGCTTTAATTGAACCAGTCAATATGGCAATCGAAAAGGCCGATCTATCCACTCCTGCCCGTGTCGCTGCGTTTATCGCCCAATGCGGACACGAATCCGATTCCTTTCGGTTTATGGAGGAAAACTTAAACTATAAAGCCGAATCTCTGTGCAAGACTTGGCCTAGCCACTTCAACGAAGAAAACGCCTCAGAATATGCCCATCAGCCTGAAAAGATAGCAAACCGGGCTTATGCCAACCGCATGGGTAACGGGGACGAAGAATCAGGGGACGGGTGGAATTACCGAGGCCGTGGTTGGTTAGAAACAACAGGCAAAACAAACTACGAGGAGCTCTCAGATGCTACTCAGATCGACTTTGTAAGCAATCCTGATGCTGTGGCTACCCCAGAGGGTTCAGCCATCTCAGCTGCGTTATTTTGGGAGAAACACAACCTAAATCGCCTTGTTGATAACAACGATTTTGTGGGCTTAACAAAAGCAATTAATGGTTGGACAATAGGCTTAGAAGACAGAATGGCTCGTTTTGAGCACGCAATGCAAATACTAGGAGGCTAAATGGCTACAAACTTTAAAATGACGGGCAAAACTCACGAGTCTAAAAAAGGACATTACGTTGTAGAAAGAGATCACGCTCTAGCTTCAGAAAACGAATTACACAGGCTTGAGAAGAAATTAGACAAACACATGAGCCTACCTATGGAAAAAGCCCACAGAGGCACAGAACAACCTAGCGCTGGTATTCCTGCTCTGCGTAAGTAATCAGTTTGTGGATTCCCTTTTCCAAGCCTCGTAAGTGTCTGGAAGGGGAATTTCCGTAGGCCAAAAGTCGTGGTAAACCAAAGCCCAAACGGTATTTAAGTGCGCCATGTCCCAACTGCGGTTCTTTTGCTCACGGGTTAGCCCAGCGCCTTGATCTATCATCGTATGGCAGTCGTAGCAAAGGGAAGCTATATAAACGTCTGAGGCCTTAATTCCTCGGCCTTTGCCGTGTTTAGCTTGATTGCTGTGCGCTGCAACAACACTACCGTCCTCACATCCGCAAATTTGACACGGAATAAGCCTCGCCCTCTCCAGCAGTTTCTTGGAACGGACGTATGTTGTCTTTGCAATTGTGACCATTTGGTTTTGAATCCCATGTTGTAGTGCAACGCTTGCACCGATAAATCTTAGTAAATAACTGCTTTACCTCACCTCGGGTGTGATTTCGTCCCTCGTAACAGCGGATCGTCTCAATTACCATTTTCTGCTATCCTTTTCAGCCTGTTGTAAACCTGAGTCAAACCCTTTAGCCCAAGCCTTATTCCAAGTCTTGTAATTACTCTCCACATAGACGGGTTCTTTTAGACAGTCTATGGCATCTTGAACGATCTTCCATTTAGCGTGACTGCTCTTATCTAAAAACGTCTGAACGATATTTATTGCTTCATCTTTTGTCATTTTTTACCTCTCTTACACCCAATTGAATCTCCTCTGATCTGATCTGGCGGTCTATGTATCTGCGTAGCCAATCATGGCCTCCTAAATCATAATACATATCCCTTTGCTCTTTACTTAGCCTTATAGTTACGGATACTCCATCTGTTATTTCTGATATTTTTCTAGGCATCTTGTCCTCTTATTTCAATTCCTTTATCTGCTGCCCAAGCCAATAACCATTCTATAAACTCAGACCCTTGTTCTTTAGTGAATTTACGGCTCTGGAAGCCTAATTGCACAATCCTAGTACCATCCAAGCTCGGTACGACTTTAGAGCCTTGTAGCCCCGTTTCATGGGCAAATTGATCTATTAAAAACCGCTTAAAGCTCTCAGCATCCCATTGAGCGCCCATATGCTGCGCTTGTTTGGCTATTTCAGCAATTATTGCGTGATATTTCTTATTTTGATCGTCAGATCGGTGCGCTTCTTCAACGGTCAGGCACAGTTCTTTCCCAACCTCAAGCGCTGATTTCATCTTAGGCCAAAGCGTTTTGATTAGCGCAGTTCCCTGCTTGACATTGATTAATTTGTATTGCATCTTAATTTATCATTATTTTTAACATCCGTAGCGCTGCGTCTACAGAATCAACTAGGCAAAATGGCCCACCTTTCCAGTTCTCAACAAAGTGCTTTTGATTTTCGTTGAACCCTTTTTTACCGTATTTGCTATTGGGATTTTTCAATTCCATCAAAATAGTCTGGTTTCGATACCCCACCAAAAGATCACATGGTTGATCTAAAAGATAAACAGTTGCACCCACCGCGCGTAAAGCCTCAACGATCTCTTTTTCGTTCTCGTCTCGTCTAGCAGCTCTCCTCATTTGTATTCCTCCTCAGCCATTTGACAAAAGATAGAACACTCAATATTTTGTTCTTGAGGGTAATTCCCGTCCGTAGGTTTTAACTCGTCTAAATATCTATCTTTAAAAATAGTCTGTGTCTTAAACCGTTCCAACTTAGCCATCCGATCAAAGTGTTCAGGGAAATCTATTTTAATTTTGTTCCAATATCCCATTCCGCCTTTGACGCAACCAATGCAATTATTATTGTGATACCCAAGTTTATACATGGCTGGTAACTCAATATTGGCATTTTTAAGCATGGCTAAACAGTCTTCTTTAGACAATCCTTTGTCAATTAAAGGTGTCCATATATCCACATCGTTATTTGCGTCTATAAAGCGATTTAAACGGTTTTCTTCCTCTGCCGTATATCCAAACACTTGACGATCATTTGGTAGCTCAAAACGCTCTCTGACTTGTTTCTTTAGCGCTCGGGTACAAGGCGCTCCCTTGGGTGTCCGAATGTAGTTTTTTTCAAACACACGGTAGATTGAACCATCATAAAAGTCGTTTCTAAGGATTTGTATTTTCTGCCCAAACCAATTTTCACAGTCTGCCAGAAATCTTTTATTGTCTGGGTGTTCTTCCTTGACTTCGGTGTAAGCAATAATTAATGGTAATTTGCCTGAATTTTCAGCAATTGCAAGTTTGGTTGCTACGGCTGAAGCTGCTCCACAGGAAAACCAACAAACTATTCTCATGGCCTTATCCCATCAGCTCTGTATTTATAAAACGCATAGTCAAACAGATACATCCATTGGAGAACCTCGTCTTTACAATCGTAAGCTAATGACAAATAGAAATATTCCCATTGTCTCAAATCGTAATAATTAATTTCCTGTTTTGTCATTCTCAAGCTCCTTAATTTTCTGTGCTACGTCTTTGCCTAAATCTTTTAATACCGGGTCTTGCATCTTCTGTTTAACCAAATCTCTAACGTAATCCCTCCAGCCTGTACGCATCGCCAGTTCAGAGTAAAACTTCACAATCGAAGCGTATTCAGCATCCCAATCAAACATTAAAAATCCACTTTCTAGTCTCGTTTTGATTAACCCGTTCACGTTTTTTTTCGTCTTTGCGTAACGGAAACTTAGCTCTCTGAAGTTCTTTGACGGGTACTTCCCACTTCGGGACGGGTTGCCAGATCGTTTTAAACACGGCCTATCCCTTTCATTTTCTCCCTGATCCAGTCAGGCATAGGAACAGCTTTAGATTTCTCCTCCTCCAGCTTGACAAGGTAAGGATCACGTTCCTGAACCATCGTAGAAGTCTCAGGAATCTCTGCCCCGTCCCATCTTTGCTGGTTTAAATAAACTAAAGGCGCAGGAATAAAAGCCCCGTTGTCTTTGCGCCATTGATCGGTGGTTTTCATCCATTCAACATGCTTAATAATCTGGTCTGCACAGGAATCGCAGTAAGTTTTAATCCAAACCTTGAAGCATTGTGATTTAGCGCCTTTTCGGGTTGATCTAGGCCATGATTTCCAAAAGTCTTCAAAAGTCATTTTTGTGTCCCTGCTTTGATTGATTCTGTTACATCTCGTCTGACATTCCAAGGTTGACTATTCTTTACCAAAGCAATCCAAGCCCTTTCTGCACAATCCTCACGTTCTTTCAATAAAGCCACATTCCAAGCCATTTTTGCAAATGGTTCAACTAATGGTTTAATAATTAGACGCATACTAAAACTCCATTCCACACTATCCCACCATTGTTCAAAGCTATTCATTTCATTTCTCCATAGGTTATGCTAGGGTGGATATACCTACCTTCTCCAGCATCTTTGTTGATCTTCATTCATCTTAATTTATCTTAAATACACAAAAAGCCCAAGTGCGCTTGACGGGTTTATTCGCTTATACAACTGGCCTAGTTTTCCACCTGAGCTACCAATTGCTTTACCGATACCTAAACCAAGTTCGGTCACGTTTTGCACCCGGGTGTGTAGGTGTGCGGTGTTTACTTCCAAGCCGTCCATGCAAACGCTCTGCTTTCGTGTGGAGTACGGTCTCCAAAAGCAAAAACCCCGCAAAATGCTCTGTGGTCTTGGCTCTTGGCGAGAGCAACAACAAGACGATTGAACTGGTCAAAAGACTCGTCATGCTGTACGACAAGACCACACAGGACTCTGCGGGGTTCTTTACCAGTTCTTTCGCCTAGATGCCACTCTAGACGGTTTGAATTATATACCCTAAAAACGAGGTTTTTCATCAAACCACTCAGGTTTAACCATTTTTAATTGCCAAATCCTCATTTTCGGTATTCCCCGCTTAGTCCAAGAATGAACTACAGCTCTAGAAGTATCTAGAATACGGGCTAATTTAGACTGAGAACCAGCTAATTCGATTGCTTTAAATATATCCATGCCATAATTATATCTACATAAGTTGACAAAAAAGCAACACTTTTAAATAAATATTGAATTATTTGTAAATCTTGTCAAATTTCGTAGACAATACGTCTATCAGCACAAAAACTGATACAGACAAATTTAGATAAATAAAGGAAACAAAATGACAAATTATGAAAAATATAAAGCAATGACAAAATTAGTAGAAGATGCTTATGGATCTCATTTAGTAGATATGAGCGTTGATGCAGAAAACTGTGACCACATTAATGATAATTCCGCAGAGTTTTGGGCAAATATGTGTACAGTATTTCAAGCCACAGTAGGATATAGATTGTCTGAAATGGGCGTATCTAGCAAAGAAATGGCTAAAGTTGGTATTTCTTATTAAGACGAATTTAGATAAATTAAGGAACAAATTATGAACTACTTTGAAAATGACGATATAGCAGAAATGTCTGCACAAATATTTTATGCAAAGCGCAGATATAGCGCATTAAACGCATACCCCAACTGTCAAGACCCAGATCATCCCGGATGCGAGAACTGCGAAGGAGATGACAATGACAATTAAATTTATTAAGGGCAATATTAACCCTACCACTAAAAAATTCCCTAGAACTTTATCAGAGGCTTTCCCAGAAGCTCCTGAGCCAACCTTCGAGACTGACATGGACAAAGAAGATAAATTAGTAATTGTGATTTGCGTACTTTTGGCCGTTATTGTGTTTGGCTGTATTTTCTTGGGGGTAATATGATTAAAGATTTACTAAAACTTAATGTTAACGATCACACCGAGAAAAAGGGCAAGCTGACATATCTTTCTTGGGCATGGGCATGGGCACAAGCATTAGAAGTTGACCCAACTGCGACATTTGAAGTCCAGATGTTTGGTGATAAATGTTTTATGAACATCAACGGAACTGCGATGGTTTGGGTCACAGTCACGATGTTTGGTAAACCAATGACTTGCCAACTCCCTGTTATGAATCATTTAAACAAAGCGATTCAGAACCCCGATGCGTTTGCAGTCAATACTTCGATTATGCGTTGCATGACTAAAGCGCTAAGTCTTCACGGTCTTGGGCTTTATATTTACGCTGGTGAAGATTTACCGCCTAGCGAAGAACCTGAAAGCACTGTAAACGAATCTGAAATGATGGATTGGTTAACTGCTATAGCTGACTCAGAAAACTTAGAAACTCTACAAAAGAATTTTGTACAGGCAATCTCAGCAGCTGATGGCGATAAAGAATGGAAGCTGAAGATCATTAAGGTAAAAGACGCAATGAAGAAAAAACTCATGGAGAACAACAATGGCTAAGACTAAATTTGGAAAAGAAGTAGTAAGAGTTTACGAAAAGATGCTTGATGCGTTTCTTAATGAAAAGATGGACGTAACATATTGCGCCACAGTTGATATGCTACTTACAGTTTCAGAGGAAATTGATATTGACTTTGTTGACGTATTGCAGCATTTGATTGAAAGAAAAAAACAATTTGACGAGGATAAAACATGGATATAGAACAAGGCACAGACGCATGGTTTCAGGCAAGACTAGGAAAGGCAACGGGGTCTAGGATTGCAGACATTATTGCCAAGACAAAGACAGGCTACTCGACAAGTCGGGACAACTACATGGCACAGCTGGTGTGCGAAAGGATGACTCAAAAAGTTGCAGAATCCTATTCCAACTCAGCGATGGCATGGGGAACAGAGACAGAACCACTAGCAAGGGCTGCCTATGAGGTCAAGACGGGGCTCACAGTCGATCAAGTAGGGTTTGTTGACCATCCATCCATAGCGATGACTGGCGCTTCCCCTGACGGGTTAGTGGGTGATTCAGGAATGATTGAGATTAAATGCCCAAACACAGCAACTCATATTGAGACATTGTTATCAGGCAAAGTACCGACAAAGTATCTAACCCAGATGACTTGGCAGATGTGCTGTACTGGCAGACATTGGACAGATTTTGTGTCTTACGACCCAAGACTGCCTGAGAATCTTCAGTTATTTATTAAACGGGTTGAGTACGACCCTAAATACGCTGCGGAGCTAGAGCAGGAAGTAATCAAGTTTTTAGACGAAGTTGAGCAGAAAATTAAACAATTGGAGAAAATTAATGGCTAAAGTATTGAAGGAAATCACAACCATCGTGGGTAAATACACAAACGACAAGGGTGAGGAAAAGAACCGTTATCACAAGGTTGGGATGATTATTGAGACTAAAAACGGGGAAATGCTCAAGATTGACAATTTACCGCTAAAAGAGGGTGGATGGGACGGATGGTGCTATATCAACGATCCATTACCCAAAGACGGTAAGAAGTTTAAGAAAGAAGAAGACGATATTGGATTCTAAAAAACAGATAAATAAGGATAAATTATGAACAAATTTGATTTATATGAGACGTTAAAAGCCTACTTCCCTGACGATTTGATGGCGTTTGCCCGTAAAACAGACCCACAAACGTCAAAGGAGGCAGCAAAGACAGTAGATGTTAACAAGATGGAACAACTCGTCCTAGACGTGATTAAGAGCTTCCCTAACGGGTGTATTAGCCAAGACGTAGAGT